>Ga0197143_1000084_pt1 | contig 98692 bp, 87 predicted proteins | sample GBS70_MetaG_FD_148603 | JGI IMG/M metagenome (GOLD analysis project Ga0197143, IMG submission 148603) | Sediment microbial communities from Great Boiling Springs, Gerlach, Nevada, United States - GBS 70_MetaG | ecosystem: Environmental > Aquatic > Thermal springs > Hot (42-90C) > Sediment... | reverse complement strand
GCGAGGACGATCTGGCGGCTGAGCGCCGAGAGGCGATCGAGCACCACTTGCTCCTCCTCCAGACGCGCCATATCGTTCGGGCTTGATGGGCTGATCTTCAGCGCCGCGAGCCGCTCAAGGAGCGTTCGGCTCTGACTCCGCTCGGCGATGTCAAAAGCCTGGCGCGCATATTCCTCACTAGGGTGACGGGCATAGAGGACATAGAGGCTCTGGAGGATCTGCGTGGAGATCGCCTTCGCCTGTGCAAGGAACCGCTGCCGCAGCTCCTCGATCTCCGCGCGCGCCCACGCTCGCTCCGTCACGCGCAGAGCCTCGGTACAGAGTTGCAAGGCTGCCTCGTGATTTCCTCGAAGGATCTCTCCATCCGCTTGCATTTGCAGAGCCATTCGGCGGAGATCAGAGGCCTCATCGTTCGGATCCATCCGTTCGAGGGCTTCGCGGGCCGAGCGAATGATTCCCTCGGTGTCCCTCAGGACGAAATAACCCAGGCTCATCACGATGAGGAGAGCGCTCTCCTGGTCCTGACAGCGAAGGCGTCGAGCGAGATCGCGAGCTTCGGCTGCAATGCGCAAGCCCTCCTGAACCTTCCTTGACATGATATAGGCTTCGGCGAGCCGTGAGGCGACAAGAAGGCGAAGAAGAGGATCGAGACCAGTGCGGAGGGCATAGGCGCGCTCGGCATAAGCGAGAGCGCGCTCTTTCTCCGAGAGGCGAAGGAATTCGGATAATGACGCATAAAGTCGAGCGATCAGCGTGGGATGGTTCAAGTGTTCGGCGCGTTGGAGCGCCTGACGGTAGTACACGGTGGCGGCATCGTTACGATCGAGAGAGCGATAGAGGTCGCCGAGGTGCGTGAGCGTGAGAGCTTCAGCGTATTGGGCAGCGCGCAGGCTTCGGCTGAGAGCGAGCGTTCGTTCTAGCTCAGCGATGGCCTGCTCGTAGCGCATGCGGCGGGCCAGGAGCGTAGCGCGTTCCAAGCCGACAGCCCATTGACCGTAGCGGAAGTCGGCTTCTTGGGCCGCCGCTAAACTCTGCGCATAATGCGCCTCAGCTTCAGCCCAGCGCCGGTGCTCGCGCAGGTACCGCCCTAGGGCGAAATGCAGCCAACTCTGAGCGCGCAAATTCCTATGCCTCTCGGCCCACTGGAGTCCGCGCTGGAAATGCGCGAGCACGTCACTCTCGTGCCATATGGGCTCTTCTTCCTCGGCGCGCAGCGTGATCCAGTACGTGCCGTATTGGTCGGCGTTGGTCCCGCAGACGATCGCTGTGTAGCGTCCGCTCATGGGGAGTGTAGTGCGCACGCGCGCGGTGAAAAACCAATCCTCGTCCTCGCTCCAGGCGATCGGACGGCCCCAGGGGCCGAGCACTTGCAGTGAGGGATCAAATTCGTAGGACGTGATGGTGAGAGTGATCCGCTGACCGGCTTCAGCCTCGAAGCTCCAGAAATGCTTCGGCCCGCACACGCTCTCCGGCGTGAAGGAGTCATCGGGATGAAGGACGGCCTCCTGTCGCTCACCGAGGCGAATCGGTCGCGCAGCAGGCGCACGCCAACCTAGTAGCGCGATGCCGATCGCGAGAGCAACGGTGCAGCCGATCAGAATGGCCGCCCATTGTATCGCCCGATCTCTCATTTCACGGTTCCAGACCGGAGGAGTTCGCGTTTCGCTCGTTCTGCATCAGCGCGATACGCGCTGCCTTCGGCTATGATCGCCTCCAGCTCGCGGAGAGCATCGTCGCGTTGGCCGGCGCGCGCATAGGCGAGCGCCAGATAGTATCGGCTGCGCTCTCGGTCTACGCCGATGCTGAGCTCCGCAGCCCGTCGCAGGGGGGCGATGGCCTCCTGCGGGCGATTGAGCTGAAGCCAGGAGGCGCCCAAATAGAAGTGCGCTTCGGCGTTCTCCGGCTCAAGCCGTGCGATCGGCATGAGCAATTCGACAGCTCGGACGAAGTCGCCCTTTTCGTAGGCGGAGAGCGCGCTCTCGAAAGGCGTCTTCATCTCCGCGCTTCGCAGGCGTGCGATCTCCTCGGCTGAGAGGGAGGATTTCGGGGCGGAGGGTTGCGTTTTCTCAGGCGGGGGGGCCACCTGCGCCGACTCGGGAGGCCGCTCAGACGGGTGCAGCCAGAGCAAAACGGCCAGCACAGCTCCTGCGGCGATGAGGATCGAAGCTGCCCATGCGATGCGCCGGCGCTGCAAGGCCATCAGAAGGCGGATCTGCCAGAAAAGCCGTCTCGTTCGCGCGGCGGCCTTTGAGGCCAAAGCGGCTTCGCGCTCAGCGCGCAGCAGCTCCATGATGGGCTCCATCGCGTACAGCTCGGCATGGCAGAAGTCGCACTGCAAGAGATGATTCAAGAACGCCTCGCGCTCTGTGCCTTCTAGCATGCCCAGCTCATATTGGGCGATCAGCCGCCCGACTCGAGGATCCGTGCACCTGCTCTTGCTTGCTGACATGTTCGCTTCCTCCTGGTCATGAGGCCATTCGGAGAAGGGAATCACAACGTGATCCCCCATTTCTCCCTGAGAATGCGCCGCAGGAGTTGGCGGCAACGATGGAGCTTCACATCGAAATGATTGGGTGTGATGCCCAGCATCTGGCACAGCTCCTTCTTGCTCAGACCGTTACAAACGCTGCGCAGGATCATCGCATATTGAGGCCTGGTTCGGTGTAGCTCCTCGAGCGCCTGTTCAAGGATCCGTCGCAGTTCGATCGCCTCCAGAACAGCATCCATGCGGCAGGAGACCCTCGCATTTTCCAGAGGGACTTCCAGCGGATCGTGATAACGGCGATACTGGTGGTAATTGCCGAGCTTGTTCCGCAGGGTCTTCCGCGCGAACCGCAGTGCATTCTCCCACCTCTGGAATTCATGCAGATGCTCGTGAACGACGAGCATTGTCTCCTGAGCCGCGTCTTCCGCATCCGCAAGACGCAGGCCGATGTTTCGTATCGCCTGTTTGGCGAGGGCGAGAATTCTTTCGCGCAGACATGAGAAAAACTCCTCGAGTGCTTCAGGCGATCCCTCTTGGGCCTGTCGGAGCAGTTCCGTCAGCTCAGTCTCCGTGTATGTTTTCGACGCGTTCCGAATGACCTCCATACACATCCCCTACCGAGCAATCGCGCGTCCAAGGATATCACACTCAGCAGAGGCTAGACAATAGGATGTGGATTCTTGAGTGTCGGCCTATCGGGGCCGGCCGGGGTTCATCCCTTGAGCATGCAGTCGCATGGCCGCGCGCGGATCCCAGGGACGGATCCAGATGGTTCGTCCATCAGTCAGGAGAGTGATCAGGCCTTGCTCTCCCGTGTGCAGAAGAGGGATCATTCGGCGTTCATATCGTTCGCGGACGTCGGGCGGGGGATATCGAAAGCGTCCGCTCGTCGTGGGATCGGCTGCCGAGACAATCGCCCATCGGGGGCGAACACGATCGAGAAAAGGTTCGGAGCTACTCGTCCGACTTCCGTGGTGAGGGACCTTCAAGACGTCGCTCTGCAGCTCTTGGCCGGAGATCAGGAGCGCTTCCTCAGTCGTGCGCTCGATGTCTCCGGGAAACAGGATGGAGATCTCGCCGTACTGAAGTCGGAGGACGAGCGACTCCTCGTTCCCCCAACCTTCGGGCTGAGGATCAGGGGGCGGCCAGAGCACGGTCGCCATGACCGAGGGAGCGGAGGGGGGACCAATCCGCAGACGATCGCCTTGCTGTAGCTCTATGATGGGAATACGCCTCTGCTCAACTGCCCGCAGGAAGGTCGTGAAGAGGGGATCGCGCGCAGGGCGTCGCGCCAACAATACAGACCCGATTTCGAAGTTTCGGATTACGTCCAAGAACCCGCGCATGTGATCGGCATGGGCGTGCGTCGGGACCACGTAGTCAACTCGCGTGAGTCCTCGCGACCAGAGGAAAGTGGAGACGACAGCCTCGCCGATGGGCGGACGGTCTTCGAGAAACTCGGGTTCCTCATCCTCGACGATCGTCCCTGGGGTGGGAGAGGCGCCGGGAGGGAAAGGACCGATCTCTCCACCAGCATCTAAGAGCATCGTCGTCCCATCGGGGAATTCGATGAGCGCTGCATCTCCATGCCCCACGTCGAGGAAGTGGACGAGGAGCCATCCCTTCGGGCGAGGGGGCGTAAAGGGATGAGCGATCAGGAGGCCGAGGCTCGACAAGAAGACGAAGGTGAGGCCCCAGGGTATCCATTGTGATACGATGCGTCGGATCCGCGCGCGCTTGTGTACAGGGGTCGGTTGGAGGACAGCATGAGGGCGGTCGAGCGGATTCCACGCGTGAAGCTTGTAGGCGAGATACAAGGCGGGGATCCAATAGATGATGTAGATGAGCGCGCCCGCGCCGGAATAATCCGGGACGCGGAAACTCAGCTCGGGGAATCGGAGCGCCAGAGCGGAGCTGGCGATCGTGGCGTCGGTAATCCGGTGGCTGAATGTCGCCAGGGGCGTTGCGAGATCCACGTTCCAGAAGAAGCAGGCGAGCGTTGCCATAGCCGTCAATCCGAGGAGCGCGACGAGCACGCTGACGATCACGTTCAGCACGATGCCAATGAGGGCGACTCGGTGGAAGTATTCGATCATGAGAGGGAGTAGCGCCAGTTGGACGATGAGTGAGACGAGCACCGAGAGAGCGAGGGCGCGCACAATGGGCTGGAGGCGGAGGCGATTGAGCGTGCGGGCCAGACCGGCCTTTTCCAGCTGGAAGCGGATGGGCGAGCGTTTCTGTTCCTGCTGGAATTTCCGCTCGTCCCAAAAGAGGCATTCGGCGAACGCGCGGACGAATTCCGGACTGCGTGGGGGATAGGGGTGCTCGGGCGTCGGCTGCCAAGCTCCGATGGCCTGAAGCCGACTGAAGAGAGGAGCGACAAGGAGGACCAGGCTGCCGGCGGCCGCGAAGGAGAGTTGGAATGAGGGGGAGAAAAGCTGCCGAGGATTGAGGGCGAGTAGGAGCAGCGCTGCCAGGCCCAAGCTGTTCGCCGCTGGAGTTTGTCGAAACAGGAGCGAGGCCAGCAAAAATGCCGTCACCATGACTGTCGCGCGCTGGACGGGCGGCTCACCGCCGACCATGAGCGCATAGCTCCACATGGGAAGGAGCGTGCCGAGCGCGCGAAGAGGCAACCGTCGCGTGTATTGGGAAACGATCCCAAAGAGCAGGGCGGCCAAAAAACCAACGTGCACTCCAGAGATGACCAGGAGATGAAAGGTTCCGCCGGCGCGAAATGCCTCCGCCACACGCGCGTCGAGGAAGTGTCGGTTCCCAAGAAGCAGGGCCTTGACGAGCCCCACCGTCCGAGGCCCTGCGGCTTGGAAGGCGCGATCCAGATCCTGCTCGAGCATCTCCTTCACGTCGAAGATCGAGGCGAGAGCGCGCGCGACGAGCCGCTCCACGAGTCCGGGCTGTGGGGAGCGCGCGCACGGCGTCGGGTGCCGGATGTCTTCCGGAAGGAGCGCCTTCGCATCGAGCCGCTCCATGAGCATCGGACTCTTGCTCACGGCCGCGAGGTCGTACCCGCGCAACTCCAGGTATTCATCGTATGGGGGCGAGCCAGGATTTCGATATCGCTCCGGTCGAACGATCCGCACGAGCGCGTGGATGCGTCGGCCATATCGCGGTCCGAGTCGCTCAAGCGCTGCGCGTGCCTCCGGATCCGCTACGGTGACCATCACGCGGAGATGGCCGCTCGCGCAGTGGACATGCTTGAAGGCGACGACGTGTTCGACGTCGAGAGTGAGATAGACTCTCTGAGGCGCGTGCTCGGGCGGAGCGACCAGTCTTCCGATCACGCGCGCTGGCTCTCCGGCGGCGATGATCCCGCGTTCGTACAGCGCGCGAAGACGAAGGGGAGACGAGCGCCTTTCCGTGAGCTGAAGGTGGAGAATTCCAGCCATCCCGTAGCTGATGAGGATCAGCGGGACGAACGCGCGCGAATTTCGCGCGAGGAGGCTGACAAACCAGAGGCCGACGGCGATCGGGCCCCAGAGGATCGGACGCCCGGGGAGCACTCGACCGAGGGCGATCCCCGCAGCGAAGGCCGAGGCCAGAAAAAGCAGGGGCTGAAATCGCAGATGGAGCGGGACGAAGCGGCGGGCTTCTACAGGAAGCGGAGTCCTCTCGGGCCGAGGCGGTGTCACGCCGATTCGATCACCCAGGTCTCGAAAAGCTCGGGTTCGACTTCGGTGATGAACCGGGAGGGGCGCAGTAGGATCGTGCGCGATCCCTCGCGCGCGATGAGGGGATAGCAGATGTAGAGCTCGTCCTTGGCACGGGTGAGCGCGACGTAGAAGAGCCGGCGTTCCTCCTCCAGGGCTTCCGGATCATGCAGCGCGCGCGTTGTGGGGAAGCGCCCCTCGGCAGCCCAGATCAGGAAGACGCTGCGCCATTCCAAACCCTTTGCCTGGTGGATCGAGGAGAGGATCAGATAGTCGTCTTCGCCCTCAGCCCCTCCCAGAATGTCTTCGCCGTAGAGGCCGTCGCGCATGGAGAAGCGTTCCTGTCCAAGGAGGGCGACATCGCTCAGGAACTGTTCGGTCGAGGAATATCGAGCGGCGAAGTGGGCGAGCTGCCGGAGATCCTCCAGTCGCATTTCCGCATTGCTGTAGGTCGCGCGGACGTAGTCTGTGTAACTGCTTGAGAGGATCGTCTCGATCTGCGCAGCCGGGCGATGGGCGATCGGGTCGTCGCAGAGCGCGCCGATCAGTTCGCGCAACTCGCGCCATCCCGAATGAGCGCGGCGGGGGATGAGACCGCGCGTCAAAAGGTCCTCGAGGGTGCGTTCGAGGTCCGTGCTGGCGGCCAAGATCGGCCACACGCGCTCAATCGTGCGCTGACCAATCCCAGGCACCAAGCGCAGGACGCGCCGCCAGGCGAGCTCGTCGCGCGGATTCACGACGACGCGCAAGTAGGCGAGCACGTCTTTGATGTGCGCTTGTTCGAAGAAGCGCAGTCCGGAGCGGACGACGTACGGGATGCGCCGCCGCAGCAATTCGATCTGCAGCTCCATCGAATGGTAATGCGAGCGGTAGAGCACAGCGATCTCCGACAAGGGCACGCCCTCCTCGTAGAGCTCCAGAATGCGCGTGGCGACGAAGGCCGCCTGCTCGTAGACGTCCTGCGCCGGCACCAAAGCCGGCTTCGACCCGTCGGGACGCCGCGCGCGCAACTCCTTGTGGAATTGCCGCTCGTTGTGGCGGATGGACGCGTTGGCGAGAGCCAGAATTTGCGGCGTGCTCCGATAGTTCGTCTCCAAGCGATAGATGCGCGCGTCCGGGTAGCGCTCCGGGAACTCGTAGATGTTGCGAAAGTCCGTCCCGCGCCAGCTATAGATCGTCTGGCAATCGTCGCCGACGACCATGAGATTGCGATGTCGCTCGGCTAGCCGATCCACGATCTCCGCCTGAAGGCGATTGGTGTCTTGATATTCGTCCACGAGGATGTAGAGGAAATGGTCGGCGTAGAGGTCTCCAATCTCCGGATGCTCGCGGAGCAAGCGCCACCAGTTCACGAGCAGGTCGTCATAATCCATGAGATTGTCGCGCCGCTTTCGCTCGGCATATTCTCGCGTCACGCGCTCAATGTCCGGAAGCAGCAGCTCGAGATAGGGGAAGCGCCGGAGGACGATCTCTTCAAGCGATTGCCCCGTGTTGATCGAGAGGCTGAGGATGTCGTGGAGAACCTCTCCTCGGGGGAACCGCCGCGCGCGGGAGTCCACGCCACAAGCGCGCACGCACGCCTCCAACAGCTCGCGCGCGTCTTCACTGTCCAGGATCGTGAAGTTCGGGTGATAGCCGAGCACTTCCGCGTGTCGGCGCAGGATGCGATGAGCGACGTGATGGAATGTCCCGCCCCAAATTCGACGGCACTCCACGTGCAGCAGCGCTTCGACGCGCTGGAGCATGCTGCGCGCGGCCTTGTTGGTGAAGGTCATCAGGAGCAGGCGCGACTGATCGATCCCCTGCTCGACGAGCCAAGCAACGCGATACGTAATCACCCGCGTCTTTCCCGATCCGGCGCCTGCGATCACCAACGCCGGTCCATCGCCCGAGGTGACCGCCGCGTATTGCTCGTCGTTCAGCTCGGCTCGGTAGTTGATCAGCGTGCGCCCTATCGCCGCGCGCTTCAGGACGTACCGTTTCATCCTTCCGGTCTCGACCACCGATGGATCGTTCTCGCGGGATTCACCTTATCGCGGTAGCGGCGAAGCTGTCAACCGGAGACGATTCGAGCGTCAGGTCTGACGGGCGAGAGCGACGGCCAGCTCCGCAGCTTCGCTCATGCTGTGAGCGACAGTGATCCTCAAGCCCGATTGCGCCAGCAGCTCGCGTGCGCGCTCAACGTTCGTCCCCTCCAGTCTCACGACAAGGGGAACAGAGATGCCGACTTTCCGCGCCGCTTGGATGACGCCTTCGGCGACGACGTCGCAGCGGACGATGCCACCGAAGATATTGATCAGCACAGCGCGCACGTTGGGATCCGAGAGCAAGATGCGAAAGCCGTGCTCCACGCGCTCGGCCGTCGCGCTGCCTCCGACATCGAGAAAGTTCGCTGGCTCTCCGCCGGCGAGCTTGATGATATCCATCGTCGCCATGGCCAAGCCGGCGCCATTGACCATACAGCCGATCGTGCCCTCCAGCTTGATGTAGTTCAGATCGTAGCGGGAGGCTTCCACCTCCAACGGCTCCTCTTCATGCACGTCGCGCAACTCGGCGTAGTCCGGATGTCGGAAGAGGGCGTTGTCGTCGAAGGTGATCTTCGCATCGAGTGCGAAGAGCCGTCCGTCATCGGTCACGACGAAGGGGTTCACTTCGACGAGCGACGCATCCAGCTCGACGAAAGCGCGATATAGGCCCAGGATAACACGCACGGCCGGGGTGAGCTGTTCGCCTGTGAAGCCCAACGCGAAGGCGAGCTTGCGCGCCTGATAGGCTTGTAAGCCCAGCGTCGGATGGGCATGCTCTTTGACGATCAGCTCGGGCGAGCGCCGAGCGACTTCTTCGATATCCATGCCTCCGGCCGGACTCACCATGACGGCGGGGCACTGCACCGCGCGGTCCAAAATGACGCCCACATAGAGCTCCTTCCGAATGGAGAGGGCCTCTTCGATGAGCACCGTGCGGACGTGACGCCCTTGTGGTCCCGTCTGCGGCGTCACTAGTCTCATCCCCAGCATTTCTCGGGCCAGCTCATATGCGTGCTCCGACGAATCCGCGACGCGAATCCCGCCAGCCTTCCCTCGTCCTCCAGCATGAATCTGCGCCTTCACGACGACGCGCCCACCAATCCGCTCGGCCGCTGCCCGTGCCGCTTCTGGTGTCTGGACGGCCTCCCCACGTGGGACGGCCACCCCATAGCGCGTGAGCAGTGCTTTCGCTTGATATTCGTGTATTCTCATGAAGCGTCTCCATGCCGCGTGTGATCAGCGGGTGGAGTTTAGGGGGGGGACGGTGGGAAGTCAAGGGGCGAAAGCCCAAGCGGAGATCTCAGGGATTCCTCGAAACATTCGATCTGGCAAGATGGCGGCGTCAGTGCTAAGATTAGGCCCTCATGCATGTCGAGGGGGAAGGGGAGACGTCAACATGAGTGCCGAGCGTTCGAGTCGTGTGGGAATTCTGGTCGGAGGAGGACCAGCGCCCGGGATCAATGGGGTGATCAGCGCCGTGACTCTGGAGGCGCGCAATCGCGGGTATGAGGTCGTGGGGATCTACGATGGCTTCGCGTGGCTGATGAGAGGGGAGACAAGCCGTGTCCGATTGTTGAATCACGACGAAGTCTCGCGCATTCACTTCCAAGGAGGCTCGATCTTGAACACCTCGCGAGCGAATCCGACGCGCCGTCCGGAGGACTTGGAGCGCGTCGTCGCCTCGCTGGAGGCGCTCGGTATTCGGTATCTGGTGACAATTGGAGGCGATGACACGATGTACGCCGCCCATTGCGTGGCGCGGCAGGCTGATGGGCGCATCCGCGTTTGTCATGTTCCCAAAACCATTGATAATGACCTCCCGCTGCCGGGGGATATGCCGACCTTCGGGTTTGAGACGGCGCGGCAACTCATCTTCGAATTGTTGCGGAACCTCATGGAGGATTCGCGGACGACGAACCGGTGGTACTTTGTGGTCGTAATGGGACGGTCGGCCGGGCATCTCGCCTTGCAGAGCGGGATGGCGGCTGGAGCGACGACGATTATCCTTCCGGAGGAGTTCCCCCACGTTGTACACCTAGAGACGGTGGCCGATGTCCTCGAGGGAGCGATTCTGAAGCGACGCGCCTTCTGGCAGCGACGCGATGGCGTGGCTGTGATCGCTGAGGGGCTTCTGGAGCGCATCCCGGAGGAGGAGTTGAGCCAGATCGAGGGTGTGCGCCTCACCCGCGACGAATACGGGCATCTGCGGTTGGCCGAGATGGACCTGGCGCATATCCTGAAGACGATCGTCGAGCGCCGCTTCGCAGCGCGAGGCGATACCTTGGCCATCGTACATAAGACGATCGGCTACGAGGTGCGTTCGGCACCCCCTCTCGCCTTCGATTGCCAGTACGTGAGGACGCTCGGCTACGGAGCCGTTGAGTTCCTGCTCAATCCTGCGCCCGAGCACGCCACATGGCCCGGAGCGTTGGTGTGCTTGGTGGGGGGGCAGCTTCGGTACCTGCCATTTGAGGAGTTGATGGATCCGGCGACGGGACGCACGCGCATCCGTGTCGTGGACATCACGGCACCCATGTATCGCATTGCGCGTGAGTATATGATCCGTCTCGAGCGCGAAGATTTCGAGGATGAGCAGCGAGTGGCGGAGCTAGCCCGCGCAGCTTCGACCAAGCAATATACGATGGCGTCGGAGGAATTCCGGCAGCGGTTCCAACATGTCGTCACAGACCTCATCGGGGGGATGTGAACATGGGGGGACGACCCGAGACGCGCGAAGCGCCGATGGTTCGCCGCTATGAATCAGCTGTTCGGGGGTTCTTGGATATTGCGCTCGCCGAGCTGCACGCTTTACGGAAACAACTCACACCTGGATATTTTGACCAAGCTGTGGAGATGATCCTTCAAGCCGAACAGCGCGGAGGGCGCGTGCATGTCACAGGTGTCGGGAAGCCGGAGCATGTGGCGACCTACATCGCCTCGCTGCTGAATAGCACGGGCACGCCCGCCTATTTCTTGCATGGAACAGAGGCTGTGCATGGGAGCGCCGGACAAGTCCTGCCCAGTGACGTCGTCATCGTCATTTCCAATAGCGGCGAGACCCAGGAGATGAAAGAGACCGTGATGACCGTCAAGCGCATTGGAGCCCGCATCATCGGCGTCAGCGGACAGCCCCACTCCTGGCTGGCCCGACATTCGGATGTCTTCCTGTACGCCGGAGTTTCGCACGAGGGCGATCCGCTGAACCTCCCCCCCCGCGCGAGCGTCCTCGCCCAGATCTACGTGCTCGCGGCGCTCTCGGTCGCGCTCCAGGTGGAAAAGGGACTCACCCGACGTCAGTATCACCTTCTGCATCCCAAGGGCCGATTAGGACAGCTCTCCTCGGGAGAAGGGACCTCTTCGACCTGATCGTTCCTGCGGAGGGAAGGTGAGCTCATCCGCATGTGCGATGGATGGGGTCCCCACGCGATCCGAGGATTACGTGGGATGCCCACAGGCGGGGCTCCAAAAGCGTTCGATCCCTAGTGGGCGCTTACTTGAGGAAGTCTGTGATTCGGCCCAACGTATCTAAGACCTTTGGATTGCTCAAAATGACCAGGGCAATCACAATGTAGAGGATCGCCTTGACGCGAAACAACTCGCTCCTCATTTCTTCACGCACCTGGGCGATATCCCCCTTCAGCTCATCCCGGATCTGGTATATTTCGGCGCGAACGGAGGCAATATCCCCCTTCAGCTCCTCGCGAACAGAGGCGATGCCCTCTCTCGTCTCTTCTCGAAGAACGCCGATCTCTTCCCGCAGCTTGTAAATTTCCTCTTTCGTCTCCTCCCGCAGCTTGTAGATATCCTCTTTCGTTGCCACATGGGTGTGGGCTACTTCTTAAATATACTGCAAGAGCGCTGCTGTGGCCTCATCTCCCAACTTCTCTCGGAGCAACTGATAGGCTTCGAATGTGTGGGCATTCGGCATAGTTCGCCACAAACTATAGCGCGACTTCCAGCGGAAGTCGAGGGGGGCCCCCCCCCTTGCGTCCGCGCGCCCCTCACACCCCAGATGTCGCTTCCTCACCGCTTTCGGAAGAGAGTTGAAACCGCTGGGGGCGGAAGGGAGTGATGTCTAAGCTCGTCCGTCCTGAGACAACTAGTTCCGTGATGAGGCGAGCCGTGATCGGCGCAAGCAGAATCCCATTGCGGAAATGACCAGTGGCGATCAGGAGTCCCGGCTCGGCTTCTCCCAAAATCGGGAGGTAATCGGGAGTCGCAGGGCGAAGGCCAGCCCACGCCTCCACGAACGTGCACCGCTCGATGGCGGGGAGGATCTGTCGAGCGGCGGTCAAAAGGCGAAGGAGCGCTTCGGCCGTCACGCGCTTCTCATATCCGACGTCTTCCATGGTGCTGCCGATAAGGAGGCGGCCATCACGGCGAGGGACGATGTAGCAGTAAGCGGAGTGGACCACATGTTCAAGGAGCGGAGCGCGCGCGTGCAGGACGAGGATCTGCCCGCGGATGGGCTTGACCGGGAACGAAGGCTGTCCTTCGGGATCTATGGTCGCTGCCCAGGCCCCAGCGCAATTGATGACATGGGGGGCTGTGTAGGTCTCTTGACTCGTGCGGACACCGATTACCCGACCTTTCTCCCGCACGAGGCCGAGCACGGGCCAACCCGCCATCAGCTCCACGCCCTGACGCTGCGCGGCCAGAATGAGGGCCTGCATGAGCTTCTGATTATCCACCTGATGATCCTCCGGCAGAAAGAGCGCCGTGTGTACGGATTCGGAGAGCGCGGGCTCTCGGTGGCGCACCTCCTCGGCCGTGAGATCCTCGATGGCCAATCCCGCCGCCTTTTGCTTCTCATAGGCCGCAGCGAGGACTTCTCCCTCGGCGAAATCGAAGGCCAAAAATAAGGCCCCTTCGCGCCGATATTCGATGGCGAGGCCCGTGGCGTCTTCGATCTCGGCGACGAAATCGGGATAGAGGCGCAAGCTCGCCCGGCACAGTTCGAAGAATGGACCCTCGGGGGCATGCATCACTTCAGATTGAGGCGCGAGCATTCCGGCTGCTGCCTGCGAAGCCTCGCGCCCGGGCTCCTCGCGCTCGAGGAGCCGCACACGTAATCCTTCCTTCCTCAGCGCGTAGGCAATCGCGCATCCGATGATCCCCCCGCCGATGACGATGATGTCCGATGTTTTCATGATCCCTCACCGCCGATGGAGGCGGCTCCCGGCGATCCGTTCCGCCAGCGCTTTCGCCCTTTCGTAGTCCTTGAATCTCTTCTCGGCTTCGCGAAATGCGGTCGTGTGATAGTAGCGCTTTCCGTTGATCGTGCGCGGGGGATAGACCAGATGCAGCATCTCGTGAAAGAGCACGTATTCGAAGAAGAACTCGGGGATGCGGGGATCATCAAGCAAGCGGCTGATGACGAGCGTTCGGTGTGTGTGATCGAGATGACCGAGCACGGTCCGGCTCCGGTGAGGACTCCAGGTCAGGATCGGCATTTGGAGCGCGCCGCCGAAATAGAGTCGGTTCAGGCGCTGGAAGGCATGCTCGAGATTGCGATAGCGTCCTTGAGGCCCCAGGATGCGCTTGCGTCCCCGTTCGCGGCGCGCGTGCTCGGCCGCTCGAAGGACAGCGGGATCGGACGCATAGGCTCGGTAGATCTGCTCGAACTCCTCGTCCACCTTCCGCCGAAAGAGCTTCGCCACGAGGATATGAGCGAGTGCCCGATGCACGCGCCGCGGTGCATCTCGAAGAATGTCCGAGAGCTTCACATACAGGCGATTGCGATGCAGGCGAATATAGCTGTTGAGTCCGGCGAACGGATAAAATCCCACCTCGATCTCCGGCGCCGATCTCCGCCCCGTGATCTCGCGCACGGCCTCGGCGAAGATTCGTTTCAACTCCGCCTCTGTGAGTGCCACAGCCCTTCTCTCAGACGCCGCGAACGATCTCCGAAAAAGACGATGTGTGATGTTAGCCAAAAACATCGAAGCTCGTCAAACGCGTCGGCTCCTCATTCGGCGAGCTCGGGCCGTGGTCTGTGGAAAATTCAGTCCGGAATTGCTATTATGAAGGGTTGAACGATTCGCCCTCTTCGGCGAATCCCTGACGTGAGGGATTCCCGTGGGCGCGAGGGAGGAGGCTGTGTGGTATGCGCGTGGGGATGAAGGATAGCTTCGGTGTTCGATCCCAGCTGTCGGTAGGAGGGCTCGTGGTGGAGTATTTCTCTCTGGCCGCCTTGGCACGCGCGGGCGTGGAGGAGGTCGCGCGGTTGCCCTTCTCGCTGAAGATTCTCGTGGAGAATTTGCTGCGCCATGAGGACGGCCGGACGGTGACAGCTGAGGACATCGTGGCCGTGTGTCGCAGCGTGACCGGAACACGTCCGGAGCGCGAGATCGCCTTTCGTCCGGCGCGCGTCCTCATGCAGGATTTCACGGGAGTTCCTGCGATCGTGGACCTGGCCGCGATGCGCGAGTGGATGCGCGCACATGGGGGTGACCCGCGGCGCATCAACCCGCTGACGCCTGTGGACTTGGTTATTGACCACTCCGTGCAGGTCGATCATTTTGGCACACCGACAGCTTTCGCCGAGAACGTCGCACTCGAGTTCGAACGGAATCACGAACGATATCGTTTCCTGAAGTGGGGACAGCAGGCCTTCGCGAACTTCCGCGTCCTTCCCCCGGGCATGGGGATCGTGCATCAGGTGAATCTCGAATATCTGGCCCGCGTCGTCTTCGTGGAGGGGGGGATCGCCTATCCCGACACGCTCGTGGGCACGGATTCGCACACGACGATGGTCAACGGAATGGGCGTGCTCGGTTGGGGAGTGGGGGGGATCGAGGCGGAAGCAGCCATGCTTGGCCAGCCGATCACTATGCCCATTCCTGAGGTTGTAGGCTTCAGGCTCACGGGTGAATTGCCTCCGGAGGCGACGGCGACAGACCTCGTGCTCACGGTCACCGAGCTCCTCCGTCGGAAGGGCGTCGTGGGGAAATTCGTGGAGTTCTATGGACCTGGCCTTCGGAGCTTGAGCCTGGCCGATCGCGCCACGATCGCGAATATGGCTCCGGAGTATGGAGCGACCGTTGGATTCTTCCCCGTGGATGAGGAGACGCTTCGGTATCTGCGGCTCACCGGGCGCGAGGAGGACCTCGTGGCGCTTGTGGAAGCGTACACGAAGGCGCAGGGTCTCTTCCGAGATGCGGAGACGTCGGATCCTGTCTTCGCGGAGACGATCGAGCTTGATCTGAGCACGGTGGAACCGAGCTTGGCCGGACCGCGTCGTCCTCAAGACCGAGTTCCGCTCCGGCACGCTCGACGCGGTTTTCGGCGCGCGCTCCTTGAGATGCTCCAGGGAGAGGCGTCGAAGCTCGAAGCAGACTCGCTCGCACGATGGGTGGAGGAGGGAGGACAAGAACCCGCGCCCACCTCGCTTCGGAAGCGCATCCCGGTACGCATGAACGATCACGAGGTGGAACTCGGACATGGATCGGTTGTCATCGCCGCTCTCACCAGTTGCACGAATACGTCGAATCCCACGGTGATGATCGCCGCAGGGCTTCTGGCCAAGAAGGCCGTCGAGCGCGGGCTTCGCTCCAAGCCGTGGGTGAAGACGAGCCTGGCTCCAGGCTCGCGCGTCGTCGTTGAGTACTTGCGCGAGGCGGGACTGCTGTCGTATCTGGAGGCATTGCGCTTCCATGTGGTTGGATACGGCTGCACGACGTGCATCGGGAACAGTGGCCCGCTGCCTGAGCCCATCGCCCGAGCAATCCAAGAGGAGGGGCTGATCGCGGCGGCTGTCCTGAGCGGAAATCGCAACTTCGAAGGACGCGTGCATCCTCTGGTGCGCGCGAACTATCTGGCCTCGCCGCCGCTTGTGGTCGCGTACGCGCTCGTCGGTACGATGGACGTGGATTTGCTCGCGGAGCCGCTCGGCATGGATGCCGAGGGTCGGCCCGTGTATGTGAAGGATATCTGGCCGACGCCCGAGGAAATACGCGCGACGATGGCCGAAGTCCTTCGAAGCGAGACGTTCCGTCGAACGTATGCTGAGGTCTTCCGAGGTGAGGAGAGATGGAACGCGCTCCCAGTGCCGACGGGGGAGTTGTTCGCCTGGGAGGAGGCTTCCACGTATATTCGCCGTCCCCCGTTTTTCGAGGAGATGCCAAGGGAAGCTCCTCCGCTGGAGAACATTTGCGGGGCGCGTGTGTTGCTTATGCTCGGCGATTCGGTGACGACCGATCATATCTCGCCAGCAGGCTCAATCCCTGTCCACAGTCCGGCCGGGCAGTATTTGATCGCCCGCGGTGTCGCCCCGAGCGACTTCAATTCCTACGGCGCGCGGCGGGGCAATCATGAGGTGATGATCCGTGGCACGTTTGCCAATATCCGCTTGCGGAATCTGTTGCTGCCGGGCGTCGAAGGCGGATGGACGGTGCATTTCCCTGACGGTGAGCGCTTGACGATCTTCGAAGCCGCCGAGCGCTATCGAGCTGAAAACGTGCCGCTTTTGGTTCTGGCCGGGAAGGAGTACGGTTCGGGATCCTCTCGCGATTGGGCGGCGAAAGGACCGAGATTGCTCGGCGTGCGCGCTGTGCTCGCGGAGAGCTTCGAGCGCATCCATCGGAGCAATCTCGTCGGCATGGGGATTCTCCCCCTGCAGTTCCGTGAAGGGGAGAATTGCCAGACGCTTGGACTCACGGGTCGTGAGATCTATGACATCGAGGGCCTGGCCCCTCAGCTCATGCCGCGTCAGACGGTCACTGTTCGCGCTCATCGCGAAGATGGTTCGGAGATCGTCTTCTCAGCTATCGCCCGTGTGGATACGCCAATCGAGGTTGAGTATTATCGGCACGGGGGTATTCTGCCTTACGTCCTGCGCGCATTGTTGGAAGAGGGTGGGTGACGCGGACGTGACCGGAAAGTCCGAGGTGGCGTCCGAGCGACATCCCACGGTGTGTGGAGTCGCCATATGTACCGCCCGCGCTACTGCGCCGAATGCGGCCATCGGATCGAACGGAAAAGATGGCGCTTGTGGCACAGCCGACAGTTCTGCGACGCTTGTGCGTGTCGGCTCGAACGCGCCCGCCGCATTCGACTGGGCGCGCTGCTGATGGCGAGTCTCGCTCTCGGCTTCGGCCTCGGTCGCTTCTCGGCCCGTGATCCTTCGTCGGCGCCTTCGCTTCGAATCGAGCGACTCGTTCCCGCGAACGAGGCACTATTGGCGCTTTCTTCATCGGGTTCTGAACGAGCGCGCCCTTCACCGAAGAGACAGGTACGGCAGACCGTTATGTGTGGCGCTCCAACCCGGAGCGGAAGACCCTGCCGACGCCGAGTTCGCGAAGGTAGCCGGTGTTGGCAACACCGCCAGATAACCGTTCTGCGCGGGCGAGGTGACGAGCCCGTGGCTCCTCTTGGGAATCCATGAGCGAATCCGTCGAGGCGAGACGCCATCTCCTGATCACAGGACGGCCGGGCGTCGGTAAGACGACGCTTGTTCGGCACCTGGCTGAGCGCTTGGCGCCATGGGTGGCCGGCTTTTACACGCTCGAAGTGCGAGATGCCGCAGGCTATCGCGTAGGTTTTGAGATCGTCACCCTAGAGGGTGAGCACCGCATGCTCGCCCATGTCGATTTTCACACGCCCCATCGTGTCTCCCGATATGGCGTGGATATCCGTGCGATGGATATAGCTGTCTCGGCCATGGAGCGCGGATTAGCCGATCCCAACATCAGCGTCCTCATCGTCGATGAGATCGCACGCATGGAGTTGTTCTCTCAGGCCTTCGTCCGTGCTCTGGAACAGGCACTGGCGAGTCCGAAACATCTCATTGCCACTCTTCAGAAGAGTGCTCACCCTGTGATCGAACGCATTCGCGCGCGACCCGATGCTGAACTGTGGGAGCTGACGCCAGCCAATCGCTCGGAGATGCGCGCTCGCCTGCTGGAGCGCGTGTCCTCGGCCTCGCGTTGAGCGCGGGTGCCCACAAGACGTGCGGCTTCAAGGCCCCTTTCGACGTGAGGCCCGCCACTCAAGGATCACGCCGATCGCCGAACCGAAGAGACCCACCAATCCGCCGAGAACGATCATGCCAATTCCAATCAGTGCGCCAATTCCGGTCAGGATGAACAACAAGCCAAAGAAGACAAAGCCCGCTCCAACGATGAAGAAGAGGAGCTCAAAACCGAACCCTTCGTCGCGCTCCGTCTCCGGCGGTTGCGCCTCTTCTGGCTCTGACATATTCTTCCTCCTGACCGTCTCCTGTGATCGCAGCCTTTATTCCGAAGCGCTCATACAGTAAAGGAAAGCAACTTGCGTGCCGCATGGAGTGTGCCTTCGGGGACAGCAAGAGAAGACTCCACAATCAAATGGCCCGATGACCCCCTCTCCGCGCCACGTGTCCTCATCGCCTCATGGGCGAGAGGACGCACCACGAGCTAGACCCGTGGGGCTTTTCGCGCAGTCAGGTCATCGTCGCGCTTATTGAGACGTATGTCATTGAAGGAGGGGCCTTCCCGGAATAAGCCCTAGGGGGCTTCCTTCCGGAAGGCCTCACCGAGCGTATCCGCTGACTTCGAGAACTGGGAGCAAGTGATGCCAGGGGAAACGCCAATGCTACAGCTTTACTACGTTCTCCGCCTGCAGGCCCTTTGGCCCTTCCACGAGGTCGAACTCGACGAGCTGTCCTTCCTTCAGCGACTTGTACCCCTCCTCCTGGATGGCCGAATAGTGGACGAACACATCAGGGCGGCCATCGGGTTGCTCGATGAACCCATACCCCTTCTGGTTATTGAACCACTTCACTCTCCCGCGCATTCTCGGCATGGCCTCATACCTCCTTATTCCAAGATCCTCCGAAAGCCGTGCCAAGTTGGCAGCTCTCACCTAGAGCGAGCTCTAGGGAAGGAACCGCACCCCGACATCGCGAGCGCGAAGTGTGGAGCGCGGTTTGAGAATGACCATTCACGCTGTGCGACTTCCCGCATATGCACCGCTGACGGCGCGCATACTATAGCAAGAGGGCGAGGAAGTCAAGGCTTTTTTCGCCACTCGGGCGCCGAGCGTGCGGGATCGAGACGGGGCTGGGGGATGGTATCCACGATTCCGACGCTGGTGCAGTCGGTGGGGACTTCGCGCGGGAGGAACGGAAAGCTCGCCTCACGCCCGCGACACCAGAAGACGAGCTCGCCAGCGCCAGCTCCGACGGAATCCACGGCGACCAGTGGCTTCCCGATCGGTGTCCCTTCGGGCGTGAGCGGTTGAATGAGAAGCAGCTTCAATCCATACACCGTTTCGTTCTTCGCCGTGCAGACGATGCGTCCGATGACTTTAGCCAATTGCATTGTCTCTCCTCTGCGCGGATCGTTCTTGTGGCCGCCTTTGCGGCTGAACCGGCGTTACGATCGTCGTGCGATCCAGAGCATCAGAGGGGCTCACGCTCGTGAAGACGTGCCGGCGCAGTGCTCGCACGGACAGAGAGCGCGCAGGTGCGCGAAGGGATAGATGCCCGTGCTGTGCCCATCGCTCCATCGAAAGTGCAGGGCGTACTGGCCGACCAGTTCGACGCCGAGAAAAGTGAGATCATCTGGGATCACTTCAGGAACGAGCACCGGTCGGCCCGTCAGCTCGTCCACGCAGAGGGCACAGCGACAATGTCGCCGCAGATAGCTCGCGCGATAGGTGCTCGCGTGTCCATCGCTCCAGAGGATTTGAATCTCTGCCGCACCGATCTTCCTGATCGCGCTGGGACGGACAGAAGCGTGCGCGTTCATGATACTGCTTTTGAGAAGCCGATCAGATCGAGACCTCTTCGATCCGGAGCGGAGCCGTTTGGTAATTCACGATGCTGATCTGCGCAGCCAACCGTTCGGCGATCTCACGATAGGCTGCAGCTACTGGAGAAGTCGGGTCAGCCAGAACGATCGGCACTCCCGTATCGGCCTGACGTCGAATGCGAGTATCAATGGGGATCTCCCCCAGGAAGGGGATGCCCAATTCCTCGCTGGCGCGACGGACGCCTCCGTGACCGAAGATCTCTTCGCGCGCGCCGCAGTGCGAACAGATATAGTAACTCATGTTCTCAATGATCCCGAGGATCGCTACGTTCGTCTGCTGAAACATGCGCAGCGTCTTCATCGAGATCACAAGCCCCACGTCCTGGGGTGTGGAGACGATGACCGCGCCGGTGACGGGCACAGATTGGGCGAGCGTCAGATGGACATCTCCCGTGCCGGGGGGCAGGTCCACGAGCAGATAATCCAATTCTCCCCACTCCACGTCGAAGAGGCATTGCTGCAGTGCCTTATGCGCCATCGGGCCTCGCCAGATGAGCGGCTTATCACCGGAGACGAAGAGCCCCATCGAGATGAATCGGAGACCGTGATGCTCGGCCGGGAGGATGCGATTTCCGCGAACTTGGGCGTGTTGCTGATGGCCGAGCATGAGGGGGATAGCCGGCCCATAGATGTCGGCGTCGAGGAGGCCGACGCGAGCTCCGCTGGTGCACAAGGCGGCCGCCAGATTCACAGTGATGGTGGATTTCCCTACACCTCCTTTGCCGCTCCCAATGGCGACGATATTCCGCACCCCGGCGAGCGCCGACCGGTCGAGCGCCGCATGGGGGCGAACTTCGGCCGTCAGATTCACGCGCACCTCGCGCACGCCGTCCAATTGGGCGACGGCGCGCCGCGCCTCCTCTCGCAGTCGTTCTTTCACAGGACAGGCCGGCGTCGTCAGGTTGATGTCGAAGCTGACGACGGAGCCTTCGATGCGGAGATTCTTGACGAACCCCAGCGAGACGATGTCCCGATGCAAATCGGGATCTACGACCTGGCGCAGCGCCCGAAGAACATCCTCCTCGCGGATCTTCCTGCCGAACATAGTCGCCTCCTTTTCGGAGGGGCTCTACGAAACGACGAGCGTCTCATCGGAAGCCCCCTCAGACGGTGAAGCTGCTGCCGCAGCCGCATGTCCCGCGCGCATTCGGATTTCGGAAGGTGAACCCCGAGCCCATCACCGAGCGCACGTAATCGATCTCGACACCGTTCAAGTAGCGCTGACTCAGCGGGTCCACGAAGACGCGAATTCCATTGATCTCAAGGATCGCATCGCCGCTCTCGGGCGCCTCGTCCAGTGCCAGGTCGTATTGGAATCCCGAGCAGCCGCCCGGGATGACCCGCACGCGCAGGCCGACCTGCTCGGGCGAAAGGTTCTCGCTCTCGATGAACTTCTTGATCTCGGCCACGGCGGCTTCAGTGATCGTCAGTGTCATCGTCGTCTCCTCCTGTGCGATCTTCTCGCAAGGGATCAATCTTATCAGCTCCGCCCGAAATAGGCAATATTTTGCCTGAATAATCTGCGTTTGCTGAAGCAAGGACCTGTGGTACAATACAAGCGGACCTGATATGGAGCGAAGATCGAGCGCCAATGAATCCACCCGCATGCGCGTCATCCGGCGGCTCAAGCGGTGGGGGAGCGCAACGGTCGCCGAGCTCGCGCGCGATTTGAACCTCTCGGGCGTGAGTCTTCGCCGCCATCTCGATATCTTGGAGCGCGACCACCTGGTCACGGCTCAGGTCCAGTCGCGAGGACGGGGACGGCCGGTGAAGGTCTATCGGCTCACAGAGGAAGCCGATCGGTTCTTCCCCGAACGGTACAGCGAGTTCGCCCTGGACTTGCTCCAAGGTGTACGCGAGGCCTTCGGCGAGCGCGCCCTGCGACGTCTCCTGCACCATCGGACCAGCAAGCTCATTGAGCGGATCAGGGCGCGTCTGGCAGGGAAGTCGCTGCGCGAGCGCGTCGAGCTGCTGACGGAAGCGATGACCGAAATGGGATTCCTCGCCTCTTGGCAGCGCGCCGGCGTCGGCCGATTTATCCTCACGCAGGCGCATTGCCCACTGCGGCGCATCGCCTTAGCGTGTCCTGAGCTCTGCGAACAGGAGTTGCGCATGCACGAAGCGGTTCTCGAAGCCTGCGTCACCCGCGACTGTTTCATCCCGCAAGGAGAGGCTGTTTGCCGGTATCAGATTCGCCACCTTCCCGCTCGAGTGAAAGCAGCTTCGCTCCGCCGTTGAGATCCTCCCCTTTCGTCCCATCTGCAGTAAACTTGAAGGGGGGAGAAGGCGCGATGAAAAGGGAGTCGGCGATCGTCTACGGGTGGGCTCCCGTGCGTGAAGCCATTCGCGCCCGCGGACGGGCCGTGCGGAAGCTGCTCGTCGCGCGGGAAGGGAAGCGTCACCGTTTGAACGAGCTTTTAACTGAGGCGCGGTGTGCCGGCATTCCCGTGCATCTCGTCTCGCGAGCGGTCCTGGATCGGCTGGCTCCACATGCGGCTCATCAGGGCATCCTCGCCTATTTGGCCGCAGGCGACTATGCCGATCCGGAGGAGTTGCTGGAGACGCTCCCCGAAGATGTGGTGCTCGTGCTTTTAGATCATGTCGAAGACCCGCGCAATCTGGGCGCGATTCTGCGCACTGCCCATTGCGCAGGCGCTCGGGCCGTTGTGATCCCAAAGGATCGCGCCGCCGGCCTGACCGATGTCGTCGCCAAGACGTCGGCTGGGGCGTGGGTCTATACCCCCCTGGTTCGAGTGACTAACCTGGCCACCTTCTGCCGCGAGCTTCGTGAGCGCTCGATTCGGGTCATCGGCGTCGAGGCCGATGGTCCCCTCCCCTACACGGAGGTCTCGTACGTAGGACCTGTCGCGTTCGTCTTCGGAAGTGAGGGGAAGGGGTTGCGCCGCCTCACTCGCGCTCAGTGCGATCTCCTCGTCTCGATCCCGATGAAAGGACAGATCACCTCGCTCAACGTCTCGGTCGCCGCGGGAATCATCCTTTTCGAAGTCCTTCGACAGCGCACCCGTAGAGCAGCCTCATAACCTTTGTGGCGCGCGTTCGATCCCTCCCACCGAGGAGATCGTGGGGATCCCCCCGTTCCTTTGTAACCTTTCACTGCTCGGGAGCGTTCTTAGCCTTCGGAGATGGCGGAATCGAAAACCTCAGCGAAGGGAGGAGAGAGTCATGAAGCGATGGATCGCCCTGGCCATCGTCGGTCTCGCTCTCGGATCTGCGGGACTGGCTCAGGAGAAGCCGAACCTGAGTGGGACGTGGGTCTTGGATAAGGAGAAAAGCGATCCGCCCGGCATGGGCATGGGAGGGCGAGGGGGATTCAACCCGGATATTACCCTGATCATCGAGCATCAGGAGCCAATTCTCAAGATCAGGCGCATCATCAAGACGGAGCGCGGAGAGCAGGTTCAGGAGTTGGTCCATACGACCGATGGGAAGGAGAACAAAAACCCGGGCATGCGCGGTGGCGAATTTCGGTCCAAGACGCGATGGGACAAAGGCGCGTTGGTGACCAAGGGCACGCAAACGATCGAGTCGCCCATGGGGACGATAGATCTTGAGATCATCGAGACGCGTAGGCTCTCCGAGGATGGCAAGACGTTGGTCATTGAGACGCGGACTGTGACGCCACAGGGCGAGCGGACGCGCCGACAGGTCTTTGTGAAGCAAGGGTAGGAGATCAGCGAGCGCGGACGCGCATCTTCTTCAGGGCTTCGTGAGCCATGGCGCTCAGATAGGGATCGGGGGAGCGCGTCAGGGACCGAAGGGTCTCCATCGCTTGAGGGTCTCCGATCTCGCCGAGCGCCCATGCAATCGCGCGCTTGACCTCGGGATCTTTCTCTCGAATCGTGCGCTCAATGAGAGAAGCCGTCGCCTTCGGTGCGCGCAGGTGTCCGAGTGCACGTGCGGCTTGACGCCGCACAAAGGGGTCCTGGTCGTGCAACCGTTCGAGGAGCGGAGCGAGGACGGTTCCAGATCCCTGTTCGCCGAGGGCGTCAACAGCAGCGGCTCGCACAGCGGCGTCTCGATCGCGCGCGGCTTTCTCTAGCGCTTTCTCAGCGCGCGGGTCGCGCGTGCCTCCGAGCGCCCCTGCCGCCGCTCGCCGTACGAGCGGATGCGGGTCGTTCAGGGCGCGAAGCAATGTGGGGATGAGGTCTGGAGCTTCCGAAGCCTCGTCCGTGCGGATGAGCCGCCCGAGTGCCGCAATCGCCATCGCGCGCACACCCGCATCGGGATCAGATGCGGCTTTCTGGAGTACGGGAAATAATGCGATATCATCGAAGGTGCTCAGCAAGAGCACAGCATCTCGACGCTGTGCTGCTTCGGGAGCCTGAAGCTGCTTCAAGATCTCGCTTCTGGATCCGGTCCTGTTCTCCTGAGCCCCCAGTCTGCGAGAGCTCGCGCTGGCGACGAGCACGAGCAGAATGGCCGTGAGCACGCGCCTTCGCATCCTCGTTCACCGCTCTCGCGCAGAATGTCCCGTGTGATCAAAGGGCTGAGCGATCTCACGCATCCCTCCCAGAGAAAGGTTTCTCAGCGGTCCGCTCCGTCATTCTGCACCTTTCCGGCCTCGCGGAGCGGACGTGCTCTCTTTCTCCGGGTGGGAGAGCAACGAAAGCAACTCCTTATGAAACTGCTCCGGATGACGCTCCTCTTCCTTCATCAACCGCATGATGGAGATGTATTCGAGAACCTCTACGGCCTCCTCCTCGCTCAAGTGTTCGATCTCCTCAGCCAGACGCTGTTTGGCGCTCGATGGCTCCGACATGTTCCCTCCCTTTCTGCGCCCCATCACTTTCCCCCTCACACCAGGTTCGGGATCGCCTTGGGGCTTATGTTCTGCGCTCAATCATACACAATCCCCTCAGGGCAGGCAACTATTCGGCGTCTGTACGTCCCCCTGCGCGGTCACTGTAGCAGTGAATGGACCGGAAGGCAAGGGACGATCTCGCTAGGGCGGGCTCGTCGGGCTCACTGTTGGGGAGCATAATATCCGCGTCGCGTGCGCACGGTGACTCCGGGTCGCGCGACGCGCACGTCGATTCGGCGCCATCGGCCGTCGCGACGATCGAGCGCTGGATAATAGCCGAGCGTATACTGATGGCCCAGCTCTTGAATGATCGCCTGAAACGTCGCGTACATCTGAGCGCCTCCGGGATCGCGAATATATCGTCCACCGGTGTGCTCGCTCAGGGTACGAAGGGCATGACGAGCGCGCAGGATCTCGGCCGGTGAGACAGACGCTTCATCCATGAGGTCCACAGCATAGATGGTGACATTCGCAGCGAGCGCCTCTCGAAGGGCATCGTCGAGCGAAGCGCGGCTCGCGGTATCCGCGCCGTCGGAGAGAAGCAGAATGGCGCGTCGCTTCTCCGGCCGCTCGGCCAGGTCCCGTGCTGCGCTCACCAGGCAATCGTACAGCGCTGTGTATCCTTCGGCCTTCAGGCCCCACACCTCCGGTTCGATCTCCGGATAGGAGCCAAAAGGTTGAACTTGCGCGAACCGCGTCGCGAAGGCATAGAGGGCGAAGACATCGTGTTCGCGGAGGCCTTGAACGAAGCTGCGCGCTGCGGCGCGTGCGATCCGCAGCATGTGCTCCATGCTCCCACTGACATCAAGGAGGATAGCGACGGCAAAGGGCGTCTCTTCAGCGCTGAAGTGCGCGATCGGTTGCGGGCGTCCGTCCTCCAGGATTATGAAGTCGCGCTCGCTGAGCTTCAAGACATGGCGGCCGTCGCCGCCGGTGACCGTAACGTTGAGCAGCACAAGCGGAGCCTCTAGGCGAAGGATCGGCTCCTGTTCGGGGCGCTGTCGCGCTCCTCCACCGAATACCGAGATGAGGCAGATCACCGTCGTGAGCAAGCGGAGCGCCATCTCACGTCCTCCGACCATTGCGCACGTACTCTCGCAGGTATCGAGCGAGGCGGACGATCTCGTCCGAACGCTCGATGACTTCGACGGAGACGACGTATGCCGTGAGCGTCTTCAGGAGCGCGTGCAACCGTTCGGCCAATTCGCGCAAGCGCGCGAGCGCTTGCGCGGGATCCTCGGGCACAGGCTCGCGCGCCTCCAGATCACCCGCCCCGCTGATAGAGCGAACACGGCGGGCGAAGCGTTCGATCTCCTGGAGCAGTTCCTCCGAGCGTCGGGAATGCCGATGCTTCCCCCACTGCTCGTTCAGTTCCTGTGCTCGCTTGAGGATATGCGCCGAGGCCTCGAGGGCGCGACGATACTCGGCCTTTCGATATTCGATCGCGGCCCGATCCAGAAGCTCTTTCTCGAGATCCGTGAGGGGGGCTCGCGGAGCGGGTTCCAATTCTCTCTTCTCCCGAGAGCGTTCCGCTCCCGATTCGGAAGGCGTCGGCGGCTTCTGGGCTGATGAAGCCTGAAGAGCGTGCCCGAGCATGGCTGATATCCAGGATGCTCGGGTCGCGTCTCTCCCGCAGAGGAGAAGGACAAGGACCAAGAGGGTGAGCTCCTGCCATCCCTTACCGGGTGTGCGGGGCTTCGCTCCAAGTCGACTCATCCCCGATCTCTTCACGGTCCCACGATGCCGGCCGGAGGAACCACCGTTCCTTCTGGGATGTGGGCGCCAGCCAGCACGAGAGCTCGTGCGCCGATCCGAACGCCCCGTCCGATGCGCGTCACGCCCGAGGGAGCAGCGAAGATATGTGCGCCATTCTCCGCACAGACATCGTCCCCGATCTCAATCGTTCCGCGATCGTCCAGGACCACATCGCTCTGGATCGTGACATTATCTCCAATGGCAATGTTATATCCACAGCTCCATCGAACTCCCCGATGACAGACGAAGTTCGCGCCGACCCGCGCGAAAATATGCGGAGCGAGGATCCGGCGGAGCCGCAGACCAAGATGGACATTCCATCCGACCGGCGAACTGTCGAGCATCTGCCACAGCCAAATGAGCGGTTTTCGCTCCGCGTACTTCTGCCGATCCAGCTCCGGACTCGCTTCGATCTCCAGCGTCACATTCCGTGGATCGAAGCATGCGATCACCGTGCGCGCGGCGATGGGGAACATGTAGTCGTTCAACCGTTGAAAATTCGGAGCCTCGGCCAGATACAATTCGTACAGCAGATCGCGCACGATCTCATTGCGATCGAATCGTGGATCGGCGAGTTTCTCTTCCAAGCGGGCCAGAAAATCATCGAAGATCGTCTCGATAAGTCCTGACGGATGTCCGGATGACGCCGTTCGTTCCACCATGTCGTCTGCTCCTTCATCCGATGGATTCCTCCCTCTAGCATAGCATGACGGGAAAGCGTGTCAATGGAGAGCCGAGTATAATGGGGAGGGTGTGGGAGAGAGAGTTGAGGAGGAAGCAGTATGCTGATTCCGATGGGTGCATCAGCGACGAAGACGTGGGTGGTGACCCGCGACGTGACGATCGCGCGCGTGGATGAGCGCTTGCCGGCGGTTCTCGCGACACCGATGATGATCTACCTCATGGAGATCGCGGCCGCCGAAGCGATTCAACCGTATCTCCCCGAGGGGTGGATCTCCGTGGGCGTCTCCGTGGCGGTGCGGCATCTGGCGGCGACGCCGGTAGGGATGACCGTCACCGCGCGGGCCGAAGTCATCGCTGTGGATGAGCGCACCGTCACTTTTTCCGTTGAGGCATACGATGAGCGGGAGAAGATCGGAGAAGGCACGCATGTGCGCGCCCCGGTGGAACTCGCGCGATTCCTTCAGCGTGTGGCGACGAAAGAGGCGCTGGAAGAGACGTGAGCCTTAAGGGCGTTGCCGGAGCGTCGAAGTTCGAGGGTCCTCCGAGGCGGCGTGCGCACAGCCAGTCATCGCCGCAATTCCTCAAGCTTATGCTGCTCGCTGGCACCCGGGTGGCACACCATGCAAGAGGCCTGACCGCGTTCTTCGAAATCAGAGACCAGGGCGTAGGTTAACCCTCGATCCGACCACGTGAGTACCTTCCAGCCATTGATCTCCTCGAAGTGGAAGACCAGACCTTGGGCACGGATCTCTTCGCCTCCGGAGGGACGGGCGACGGCCTCCGAAGTGACCAGCAGGGAGATGGGACGATTCCGCATTCGATAGGTGATATAGGCGGCGTAATCGTTTCTGAAGCCCACCAGACGCGCACCCTCTAGCTGATAAGGCTTCGGCTGGCCGGCGAGTTCACGGAAGCTCGGCAGCTTCAGGTTGAAGGGGACCTTGTCGGCGAACCATGCCGAGATCTCTTCGGGCGATTGGCTCCGGATTTCGAGCGGGAGCTGCCCGCGCACCCATCGCTGGTGCGTATTGGCTGCCAGAAGGGCGAACTCTGAGCTGTGAGGTCTCTGATCGGTCAAGAGTGGTCGGGGGCTCTTGGAGATTCGGAGAGCGAAGACGGCGACGCTCACGATGGCCAAACCAAGAGCCCAGCGCCAGGCGGGGCGACTCGGGCGCAGGGTGCGCGCTCGCACCTGCTCTACGCGCGCGCGAACGCTCTCGGGGACGGGGTAGAGTGGGCGTGCGCGTGCCAGCAAGGCCATGAAGCGTCGCTCGCGCTCCAAGTGAGCCCGGCATTCAGCGCACGCGGCGACATGTGCCTCGAAGTGTCGCCGCTCTTCGCCCTGCAGCTCTTCGTCCAAATAGAGTTGGATCAGGTGCCCGACATGTTCACCCATATGGCTCTCTCGCTCCGAAACTCTTTTCCTCTCCCTCGCGATCTCCGCGCGGAGGGTTCGCAGAAGCAACTCCGTGCACGGAGAGTCGCCTCCGCAGCTCAGCGCGGGCGCGACTGAGGCGCGACATGACTGTCCCCGCTGGGCAGCCAACGATAGCCGCGATTTGGCTGTAGCTGAAGCCCTCCAGGAAGCGCAGGACAATGATTTCCCGATAGACAGCGGGCAAGCTCTCGATGGCTTCCCGAATCTCCTCGCCCAGTGCGTTCCGCTCGTGGAGGACATCTGGGCGATGCCGTTCGTCCGCGAGGATCATCTGACCGGAAGCAAACTCCTCCTCCTCAGCCTCCAGATGCTCCGTATCCGGTCGCCGTGCCTTTCGGCGCCGATCGTTGATCCAGATGTTGCGCATGATGGTGAAGAGCCAGGCCTTGACATCTCCGGTCGGCAATCTCTGCGCGGCCCCGCGAAAAGCGCGAAGATAGGTCTCTTGAACCAAATCCTCCGCCTCCGTTCGATCTCGCGTCAGCGTCATGGCGAAGCTATAGAGCCCTTCCAGATACGCCAGGGCTTGGCGCTCGAATTCGCGCTCGGCGTGATTCCGTGCCCTCCATCTCCGGATCATCCTCAGCTCCCCAGGACCACTCTCTCTCGGACCGGCGATTCCTCGCGCGCTTTGCCCTCCTGACGCATCTCGCCCCCCTTAGAGTTCGGCCTCACGCGCTCACTGAGCGAGCACAACCGAGCGGGCCATTTATTCCCGCGCCGTTCATCGGGTGATGGTGACCTCAACCTGGTTGGATTCCGCCATGTTCCCGGCGTTATCGAAGATGCGGATCAAGACATAGTACGTACGCGGCGGAATATCCGGAGGAAAGGTCCAAGTTTCGGTCGTCCCCGCCGGCTGCGGACGGGGAGGGTCTTTTACCCGAATGGCGAAACGCAGGGTGCTCGCCGTGATCGGTGACGTACTGTAGCGGATATCGTAAAAGGCTGCTTGCCCAAGGAGGCCGTCGTCGCCCGTCGCTGTCCAGGTGAGCGCAGGCGGCGTGACGTCGGTGAGAACGCGCAGATCCGTAATCGGTGCTGGCGGGACGTCGTCGCGATCGAGCGCTCGGAAGGCGTTCACGCGTCCACCGGAGACGACCCGATTCGCGAGCTCCGGGATTCGGTCAACGTTGGCGAGGAGTCGGATCTTCACCCGAATCGGCGTGCTCTCCGGATAAGCAGAGTAGATCAACGCGGCGATGCCGCTCACAAGCGCCGTGGCTTGGGACGTTCCATTCCCGATGATAGTCCCCTCGCTCCGTCCTAGCTCCGCCGACGTGTTCCGCGTCGTGAGGCCAAGGATTCCTACTCCGGGAGCGCCCACGTCTACATTCAGGCGGCCATAATTGGAAAATGAGGCCAGTTGATTGAACCGATCCGTGGCCGCCACAGCGACGACATTGTCGAGTCGCGTCGTGAGATAGGAGGGGAGGTGAGAAGTGACATCATTGTTCTGTCCGTCGTTTCCGGCAGCCGCGATGGCGATGATGTGCGCGTCATTTGCGGCCGCCAGGGCGCGTTCCAGTCCTACGCTTGTCCCCGACCCGCCGAAGCTCATGTTGATGACACGCACGCCAAACGGGGCCATCGTCACGGCGTAAGTGACAGCCTGAATGATGGTGGAGACGGTGAACCCACCTCGTTCATTCCCTGCCTTCAGAGGAAGGAGGCGGCTCTCCCAACTGACGCCCGCTATGTCCAAAGCATTGTTGGTCTCGGCCGCCGCTAGACTGCTCATCCACGTCCCATGTCCGTTCTCATCATCGGGATCGGGGTCTCTGCGAATGAAGTCCCATCCTGAGACGTCATCCACAAATCCGTTACGGTCATCGTCCACCCCGTTATTGGGGATCTCGCCGGGGTTGGTGAAGAGCTTCCGCGCAAGGTCCGGATGCGAGGCATCAATACCGGTATCAATAACGGCGATGACCACGTCTGAACGCCCAGTCGTAATGTCCCATGCTTCCGGAGCCCAGATGTCCGCTCGCCGTTCCGGGAAGACGTTGCGATCGCGGAGATACCATTGCTGGCCGAAGAGCGGATCATTCGGGATGAGCTGGGATTGAAGCACATAATCGGGCTCGGCGAATTCAATGACCTTCGGATACCGACGCATAAGCGTGTGGGCCAATCGCACCGGGTCAATAGGATGGGCGAATCGGAACACGGCCAGGCGATCCAGGCCATAGCGTTCCAGAAGAAGTGCCACTTCCGAGTACGAGCGCGGGGCGCGTCGCACCAGCGCTTCGCTCGCGCGACGGCGATCCGTAGGCGGAGGAAGAGAGGGGGCCAGGCGTATGATCTCGCGAAGTCCCATCGTCGCCGCGAGGTCTCGGAGGAATGCGTGCGGAGCCGCTTCCGCCCGTATAACGGGTTCGGTCAGAGCTAAAACGCCGGAGCGAAATCCCACGATGAGGTGGTGGGGAACGTAGCGAGGTGGGGTCGGCTGAGTCCCAACGGGATTGACAGCGGAAGACTTCGGGCGTCCGATCGGGCTACCTGTGAGGAGGCAGAGCGTGAGCACAAGAACGCGCGCTATAGAGATATTTTGCCGAGCACTCCACATCGGTAAGTGAGCCTAGCACGTACAGCGGGTATCAGCAAGAGGCCGACTTTGAAGAGCCTGGGTCAGGGCCATCGCCTCCAGGCCGATGTCCTTCTCTCTCCTCACGTTCCGGATGAACGGTGCCTTCTAACGTGAAAAATAGCGCATCCCATTCTTGCGCGCCGCGTGAATCTCTCGCCTTGCTGTAAGGCGCGATGGAGCTAGAGCTTAGCTCGACGGAGTCGCTCGTCATCGAGGGCCTCTCGCCGTTCTCCTTGTAAGAAGCGTGTCTTTCCTGAAATCTCCTTGACATTGCGGTGGTCAAGACCTACAATACGGGTCAATGAGAGGTGAAAAGTATGCGGGCGATCGAAACGCGCGAATGTGGGCTCGATCTCATGTGATGTGCGGGATGACAGGAGTGGGTCTGTATCTTCGGCGCGTGCGTTGAGGTGAGGGGAAACGAAGTGGGGGCGAGAGGTGGTCTCGATGATCGTGTCCGGCGCGCGAGTTGGAGCGGATGTCTGAGGCGGAGGAGCGGGTAGATGAATAGTCGGTCGGGCCGGCGATGGTTCCGAGCTGTGGCTCTTTATCTGACTCCGTTTGTGGCGCTCACCGAAGTCGGAGCGGAACGCGGAGTGGTCGAACCTGCAGGCGCGGTTGGAGGCCGCGCCACTGTTGAAGACCTCAAGCAGAATGCTCTGCGTCACTCCCCTGCTCAGGAATTGGTTCGACGATCTCCGCAGAAGCGGGCGGTTTTAGGCGAAGTGATCACCGTCGGAGATGGCGTCGTACGCCTCAATGGCGCTCCGATCTTTTGGGGAAGTGCCGTCTTCGATGAGAGCGATATCGAGACGACCTCGAGCATGGCCTTCGTACGACTGCGCGACGGCGGTGGGGTGATCTATATTGGACCGATGAGTCGTGTGCGACTTGCGCGTGGCAGCTCCGGTTTGCGACTTCGTCTTCTGTATGGCGAAGCGACAATTCGAAGCCGTGAGGATATCGAGGTTGAGGGACCGCGGCGCTCCCTTCGATTGAGCTCGTCACGTGATCCTCAGGTGTCGCAAGCGGCGGGAGAGATTCTCTATGCGATCTTCGTGCGGGAAAAGGAGACAGTGATTCAGCCCCTGAGCGAGGGATCTCGGCGTGACCGGGTATTGCGTGACGTCACGCCGGAGGTGGCCAGCGCCATTGCCCTGATGCTCTTTCCGCAGGGGGACGAGGGCCAGCGCGTGAGATATTCGCCCGGTCCGATGCCGGTGCCCAATACGACCGAGCGTCCTCCGTTGGTGATCGAGTGTCGAGCGGAGAAGCTGTTCGGCCATGGGCTGCGAGTTGTCGGGCGCGTCGCCCTAGGCACGACTCCCATTGGGGGAGCCCCGGTCATCGTTCGCGCGCTGTTTCGGAATCGGCTTCCCAGCCTGACGGTGATGAACGTCGTCACGGGCGCAGATGGACCGTTCCTCGGTTACTACCAGGTTGTGTTCGCAGCGACGCCAGCCGATCTGGCCGCTGGGGGCATCGTGGAGGTGGTGACGCAGGTGGGACGGGAGATCGCTGGGAACCGATGCGGATTCTAGAGAGAAGGGAAACATCTCGGTGGAGTCCTCCTGCGTGGTGCGGGAGGGAAGATATGAGGGGGTCGCACATGTGGGCCGTGAGCACTCTGTTGATCGTGAGTCTTGGAGGGAACGTTCTGGCGGCTGATGGACTCCAGAAGACGCCGGGGCCGTCCGCCGAGCAGAAGGCGCGCGCGAGCACGCCGGAGCCTTTGGAGAGTCGAAGAGAGCCGTCGCCGCCGGACGAGGAGGAATACATCATCGGACCGGAAGACCTGCTGGAGATTCGCGTCTTCGAACAACCGGACTTGAGCGGCGATGTGCGCGTCTCGCTCAAGGGATATATTCGCGTTCTCCCCTTTCCGGAGCCGATCAAAGCCGCCGGATATACGGAGCATCAGCTCGCTGACATTCTTCGGGAGAAGCTTGCGACGCTCCTCAGAAATCCCCAGGTCGTCGTCCGCGTCAAGGAATCGCGCAGTCGGTTTGTGGCCGTCATTGGAGCAGTCCGTAAGCCGGATCGGTACGAGGTCGTGCGCGGAATGCGCTTGCTGACACTATTGGCGGCTGCTGGGGGGGTGACGGAGAATGCGGGGAACACGGTCCACATCATTCGCACGGGGAGGCGACCGGCTCATGTGGAGAATGAGGGAGAGCCCTCACGCGAAGCGGAGCCGCGACTTGAGGTCGTGGACCTTCGGCAACTGCTCAGCGGGCAGTGGGAGCTCGTCAACACGCTCATCTATCCGGGGGACATCGTGAGCGTGCCGGAAGCCGATCAGATCTTCGTGACGGGGAATGTCATGAACCCGAATGCCTTTCGGATCCGCGGCGATATGACACTGACCAAAGCGATCGCGCTCGCCGGAGGAGTGCGCCCGCATTCTCAGAAGAACAAGGTGACGATCCTGCGGCTTGTGCCCGGGCGGAGTGAGCGCGCGGAGATTGTCGTGGATCTGGAGAAGGTGGAAAAGGATCAGGTGAAAGATGTGCCTTTGGAACCGAATGATATCGTCTTCGTGCCGTCCTCCTCGATGCGCAACGTGGGGATGGCTATGTTGAATGCATTCAGTTTAGGAGCGGCGTCGCAATTGATCTGGCTGCTCCGCTGAGGAGGGCGCGCGGGGGAGGCGATCATGGCGGATGTCGACGAGACGCCCTTTCTCCCGGCTCCTCCCTCGGGACGGCCGTCGCTGAAGGCGCCCGGGGCGGGTTCGGGACCGGTCATGAAGTTCTATCCGGCGAATGCCTTCGAAGAGGGAGGCGAGCGCGACGTCCACCTGCTCGACTATTGGCGGGTGATCAAGAAGCGGCGGTGGATCGTCCTGAGCGTCCTGCTGGTGATCGTCACCATTGTGACGATTCGCATGTATCAATTGCCGGTCGTGTACGAGGCCACGGGGCGAATCATCATTAATCCGCAGATGCCGCTGCGGGTGACGCGGGAGAAGGAGACCAGCGCCGATCTCTCCTCCAATGATGCGCAGTATTTGGAGACGCAGCAGAACGTCCTGCGGAGCCGCGAGCTGGCGCGGCGCGTTATCGAGGCCCTCGCTTTGGAACGGCATCCGGAATTCGCGGACATCGCGATGCGCGTCGCGCATCCGGATCGGCGGCGCGCGTTGCTCATCGATCGTTTCTTGGAGAATCTCAAGGTCGAACTCGTGCGGAACACGCGCGTAGTGGCCGTCACCTACAGCGCGCACGATCCGCATCTGGCCGCGCGCGCTGTCAATGAGCTCTTCACCCAATATGGCGAATACATGCTCGAGTCGCGGTCGGATTCCACGCGCAAGGCGACTGAGTGGTTGCAGGAGCAGCTCACTCTCTTGCGCGATCGCGCGGAGAAAGCGCAGGAGGAGCTGGTCCGCTACAGTCGCGAGAATGAGATCGTGCAGCTCAGCGAGAATCAGACGATCACGGTCGAGCGCCTGGCGGATCTGAATCGGCGATTGGTCGAGGCGGAGACTGAGCGCATTCGCGCCGAAACGCTCTATCGGCTCAGCCGCGAGGGAGAGAGTGACGCCTTGCCTCCGGTTTTGGCCGATCCACACGTTCAGGCGTTGAACGCGCGGCTGGCCGAGCTGCGTCAGGAGCTCGCGCAGCTCACTGTCGAGTATCAGCCGACGCACCCGCGCGTCGCTCGCGTGCGCGAGCAGATTGCGGAGGCCGAGCGACAACTGGTCCTCGCCAAGCGTCGCATTCTGGCCAATCTCGAAGCCGAGTATAAGGCGGCTGTGCGACGCGAGAATGATCTGCGCGCGGCCCTGGAGCGGCAGCGCGCCGAGACGCTCCGACAGAACGAGCGGGCGATCGAACTCAGCCTGCGCAAGCGCGAGGTCGAGGTGACGACGCAGCTCTACGAAGGCTTGCTCGAGAAGCTCAACGACGTCAAGCTGCTCTCGACGTTGACGACCACCAACATTCAAATTCTCGACAAGGCGGAAGTCCCCTTGCGTCCGGCTCGACCTCGCAAACTCTTCAACATTGGTCTCAGTGTGATCGTCGGTCTCATCCTGGGCATTGGTCTCGCCCTCTTCGTCGAATATCTGGACAACACGGTTAAATCCACCGAGGATGTGGATCGGCTGCTTGGTCTGCCGGTGCTCGGGCTCGTGCCGGCGTTGGAGAGCGTGGAACGAAAGCGGTGGTCGGCATTGCCCCGCGTCTCTCGTCAGAAGGAGGAAGAGCGCCCCATTGTGATCAGCCAGCGGCAGCGCTCGAGTTTCGCAGAGGCCTTCCGCACGCTGCGGACGTCGGTCTTGCTCTCGCATGCCGAGCATCCGCCGCGCACGATCCTTTTCACCTCCAGTGGACCCGGCGAGGGGAAGACGACGACAGCCATCAACACGGCGATCTCGCTGGCACAGACGGGCGCGCGCGTCTTACTCATTGACGGCGACCTGCGCAAGCCCAGCCTGCACAAGGCTCTGAACGTGAGGAACCATCCTGGGCTCTCGGCCTATTTGACGCGCCCGCTCGACCTAGAGGCCATCATCGTCCATCAACCGATGGAGAATCTCTTTGTGATCCCTTCGGGGGCGATCCCGCCGAACCCATCGGAGCTCTTGGGATCGGCCAAGATGCGGGAGTTAGTGAAGCAGGTGAGCGAGCACTATGATTTCGTCATCTTGGATTCGCCTCCGGTCTCTGCGCCGGATACCCTTGTGCTTTCCGCTCTGGTGGATGGAGTGATTCTCATCATCCGTTGTGGAGAGACGCCGCGCGAACTGGTACATCGTGCGCACCAGGCTCTTCTGGATGTGAACGCGCGCATCTTCGGGGTTGTCCTGAATCGCGTGGATGTGAGGCAGGACGGATACTCGTACTACTCCTACTATCGCTACTACTACGCTGGCGACCGCGAGGCAGAGGACGCGGATTCCGATCGGCCAGAGGAGACCGAAAGTCGTCCCTCCTTGGAGGACGCATCGTGATTGATCTGCATTGCCATCTGCTGCCGGGCGTGGATGATGGGCCGAAGACGTGGACGGAGGCCCTGGAGCTCGGCGCGCGGCTTGTGGACGAAGGGGTCACACTCGCTGTGGCGACGCCACACGTCTTCTGGGAGCGGTATCCGAATCCGGCGCCCGAGGTGATTCGCGATCACGTGGCGCAGTTGAATCGCGCGTTCGAGGGGCGAATGCGGATCCTTCCGGGCGCGGAGGTACGGATCGTCCCTGAACTGAGGGACTGGGCGAAACGCTTCTCCCCATCCCCGCCCGACGGAGATCGCGCCCTTCTTCTGGCCGATGCCGCATGTATCTTGCTGGAGTTTCCGCCCGAGATCATCCCGCCGGGCGTCGAACGGCTCTTCTTCGATCTGCTGACTGCGGGGATTCGGCCGATCCTTGCGCATCCCGAACGGAATTCGGCGATGTGCCGTCAGCCCGAGCGACTGCACCGCTTCGTGGAGCACGGATGTCGCGTCCAGGTGGATGCTCCATCTCTTCTTGGAGATCACGGATCGGAGGCGCGAAGGGCGGCCTGGCAGTGGATTGCGGAAGGACTCGTGCACGTGATCGCGTCCGATGCGCATGGCCTTCGCGCGCGTCCGCCGAAACTGCGACGTGCGTGGGCCGACGTCGTCCGAGCGCATGGCGAGGCTGTGGCGCGTGCCCTGTTCATTGAGAATCCGAGAGCGATCGTAGAAGGCGAAGATCTCGCGTAGGCCCTAGAGGGAGAGCGCCTTCTGTAAGCGTGAGAGCGAAAGATCGCGTTCGCGCACAAGCTCGCGTGGGTGTGGGACATGGCGAGAGCGGGTGTTCGAGACGTCACGTTCGTTGTTCGTCCTTTTTGGGTGCGACTGAGCCTGGGGATCGGGGCAGCGCTCGGTGGACTTCTCCTTCTCTGGGGATATCCCCGTGCCCAGGCGCTCCTTGTGCGTTCCCTGAGCCTGCGCGCGGAAGACGCGGAAGGGGCGCTCGCTTCCACCATGCCTTTCATCCCCTCCTCGGTACGCACGGGCCTGGGTCTGCACTATCTCTATGATCCCCTCGCGTTCGATCCACGACGCGCGCTCACACACCTGCAGCGCGCACTGCAGCAAAATCCCTTCGACTTTCGGAACTGGGTGCACCTGGGCCAGGGATATGAAGCAGTGGGGGATCGTGCGCGAGCGGAGGCGGCGTATCGTCAGGCTCTCGCGAGTGCGCCTGCGTACTTCCTCCCCCGGTGGCTTTATGCGAACTTCCTCTTGAAGCAGGGGGACGGCGATCGAGCGCTCGATGTCTTCGCCGATGCCGCTCGCGCCAATCCGGAAGCTCTCGCCAATATTGCCGAGTTGCTTCAGGACGCGGAGCAATTGGAGCACTTCGGCCGTCGGATCTCCGATGCGCACGTTCGCGCACGCTTATGTGTGATCCTGCTTTCGCAGGGAGCGCTTCGGTCAGCGTTCGCTCTCTGGCGCGATCTCCCGTGGAACGAAGCGCTGAAATTGGAGCTCGCGCGGATGATGATCTCACGCGGGATCGGCGTCGGGGAGTACGCCATGGCGCACGCGCTGTGGTGTGATCTGCGAGAGCGCATATATGGCCGCGTGGGACCGACTGGGGAATTCGTCTGGAATGGCAGCTTTGAGCTCGTCCCACTTTCGGAAGCGATCGCCCATCGGCCCCTCCCGACGTTCGGACTCGATGGGGAGTCTGCGGTCCCGGAGCGAGGATTCGATTGGCAGATCCAGAGCGACGAGCAGGTTGTGGCTGGGATCGTGCGCGACGTCTCTTACGAAGGGGAACGAGCGCTTCAACTCGAGTTCGTGCGACATGAGGCCATTCGATTCTCCGGCGTCTCGCAGTTGGTGCTCCTTCGCCCGACGACGGCCTATGAGCTGCGCTTCGCCTACAAGGCTGACGTGCGTGGAGATCCGCGCGTGAGCGTAGAGATCGTAGAGGCGCGTCAAGGGGCACCGCGAGAAGAGGGTGTGCTCTTCCGTTGGTCACTCCCGCCGAATGCGGACCGCACGGGGTGGACGCTCGTGCGCGGCACCTTCGAGACGTCGCCGGAGGCCTCGCTCGTCCTCTTACGCCTCCGGCGCGAGCCGGCTCCTTCGCTCGCCGACTTCGTGAAGGGCCGCGTGTGGTTTGATGCCTTTTCGATCCGCCCGATCCGGGAGCACGCTCAATCGGCGGATGGGGAAGGGAAGCGATGAAATGCCTTGAGGAAACACGGGTGCGAGTTCTGCACTCGCCGGAAAGAGAGGAGGCAAGGCTCAAGGTGTGGAGCGCACGTGTCGGCGATGGCGTGATCTTCGGCGGCGTGCTCGCTCTGCTGCTCCTCGCTCCCTGGCTCTACGGTTCCGACCATGGGGGCGCCCTCTTGCTCCTAGGGTGCGGGACTGCACTCCTTCTGTGCGTGTGGATGATGGAGGTCGCGGTGACGGGAGTCGGGCGATGGGCGTGGTCTTGGGGACACGCGGGGATGCTCGCCTTGCTTGGTCTTGCGCTTCTTCAACTCGCGCCTCTGCCGGTATCGGTCGAGCGCTTCGTGCTGCCGGAAGGGGAGATGCTCTTCTGGAATCGGCTCACACGCGATCCAGCGGCCACGGCCGCAGCAGCAGCGAAGCTGGCATTCCTGCTGGTGTATTTCTTCTTGCTGGTGCTCAGCGTGCGCTCTCCGCTGCGAATTCGGGTGCTCGCGTGGGCGCTCATCGCCAACGGCGCCGTCTTGTCATGTCTTGGCCTTTTGAACGCCTCCTCATCGAGGGAGCTGACCTTTTGGTCGTTCCCTCCGGAGTCCCTGTCGTTCGGCCCGTATGCCAATCGGGCGCATTTCTCTCTGCTTGTGGAGATGATCGTCCCCCTCGCGTTAGCGCGGCTCCTCGCGGTGGGGATCGGGAGACGGGGCGAATCGCCGTGGCTGATCGTGGCTCTGGTCCTCATGGGAGGCGCTGTCGGCATGGCGGCTTCGCGGGCAGGCATCGTGCTCGTCGCTCTTCAGTGTGCGCTCGTGCCGACCGTCCTGTGGTGGGGGAGGCATGGAGCGCGATTCCGTCCGGCGCTTCTCCGCGCGGGTGTGATCATGGGTCTTGCGGTCGGTGGGGGTGCGTGGATCGGGGGCGAAGGGGTGCGCGAGCGCATCGCCGAGCGGTTTCGCGAGGACGCGTTCGCCGTGCGCGGGGAGATCTGGAGGGGGACGCTTCGGATGATCGCTGATCACCCGGTCTTCGGTGTGGGGCTCGGCGCCTTCGCGACGATGTATCCGCGATATGATGAGGGCAATGGGTTGCGCTACACAGCCGAAGCGCACAACGAATATCTTCAGCTTCTCGCGGAGACGGGGATCGTTGGCGGTATCATCGGCGCCGCTTTTCTCATCTCCCTGCTTCGGACGGTGTGGCGATCATTCTCACGCACGGTGGGATCTCGCGATGCCCACTGGGTGGTAGGAGCGAGCGCTGGGATCGTCGCGGTCTTGCTGCACAGCGGTGTGGATTTTGGGCTGCGGATTCCGGCGAATGCGCTCGTTTTCCTGAGCCTGCTCACCGTACTTCTCCGCTTGGATCGCGAACGGTGAGGGGAACGAATCGAGCGCTCACACGGCAGGCCGTTGGCCTGATGGGCGGTAGCCTGTGCCGTGCGCTTCTTGTTCGACGGTGAGGCGCTTGTGTAGGATACCCGGCTATGGCCCTGTATCTGGTTACGGGAGGAGCGGGGTTCATCGGGTCGCATATCGTGGAGCGATTGGTCGAGTTGGGACACCAGGTGCGTGTCCTCGACAATCTCTCCGAAGGACGACGGGAGAATCTCGCCTCGGTATGGGATCGGATCGAGTTTCTCGAAGGGGATCTGCGAGATTGGGAGTGTGTGCGTCGCGCCGTCCGCGATGTGGAATATGTGCTGCATCAAGCGGCTCTGCGATCGGTTCCGCGCTCGGTCGAGGATCCGGTGACGACGACGGCGGTGAATGTGCTGGGAACGGTGACTCTGCTCCAGGCGGCGCGTGAGGCGGGCGTGCGGCGCGTCGTCTTCGCCTCGTCCTCCTCCGTGTATGGAGAGGTCTCGGAGCTACCGCTTCGCGAGTCGCAGCCGCCGCGTCCGATTTCCCCTTATGCCGTTTCCAAACTCGCGGGCGAGCATTACTGTTCGGTATTCGCGAAGCTCTACGGGCTGGAGACGGTGAGCCTGCGATATTTCAACGTCTTCGGACCGCGACAAGACCCGCGTTCGGAGTACGCGGCCGTGGTCGCGCGCTTCATTCTCGCGGCGTTGCACGGGGAGCCTCTGGAGATTCACGGCGATGGGCAGCAGTCGCGGGATTTCACCTACGTGGAGAACGTCGTGGAGGCGACGCTTCGAGCGGCGATACAACCGGGCATCGCTGGGGAAGTCTTCAACGTCGGATGTGGGCGCCGGTACTCTGTGCTCGATGTGAAAGCTCATCTGGAGCGGATTCTCGGCCGATCGCTTCCGGCGCGTCATACTCCTCCTCGAAAGGGAGACGTGCGCCACACGCAGGCCGATATGAGCAAGGCCGAACAGAAGCTCGGCTATCGTCCGCAGATCTCGTTCGAGGAAGGATTGCGCCGTACGGTAGAATTCTTCGCCCGATGCGCAGGGTGAGCGACTTCACCTGCGGCTTTGTGCGCGCGGGACCTCGTCTCTCCAGGGAAGATTTGCGGGGGGGGAAGAAATCGTCTTCAGCGAGATCGCCAGCGCACCGATCTTCGGAGTCCAAAGAAGACTTTGGCGCCGTCCTCGCCGATGAGGAGCTCGGAGGTCCCCGTTCGGTGATGTCCCCCTTTCAATCCCGGCGGCGCGGATGTCCGCATATCGGTCTTCCGGGACGTGAGCGATGTCGCGGGCGACTCCACATCATGGGTTTCTGATCCGCGTCTCGGCGGCGACTTTTGCCGTCTCCGTGCTCGCGGGCTTGGGTCTGGCGCATCTTCTGCGACAAGGTGATTGGAGGGCGCTGGTCATCGCCTTCGTCTTCGTCGGAGCGGGAGTGCTCGGCCTTCAGGTTTTGAGGAACTGGAGGCTGGGAATCGTGATCTTCTTCACGTGGATCGTCGTGGAAGATCTGATCCGCAAGTATCTCGGCAATCGGATCATCCTCTACGGAGCGAAGGACGTGCTGATCGTGCTCGTCTACGTCAGCTTCCTCTTCGCTCGAATGGTGAGTCGGTGTGCGAGCAACTTTCGTAATCCGATTCGCGTGCCGTTGATGGCGGTGATCGGGTTGGCCCTTGCGGAATGTTTCAATCCGCGTATTGAGCATCCGCTCATTCCCCTCATCGGGCTGCGCATGTCTTTTCTCTATGTTCCGCTTCTCTATCTCGGCTATGCGTACTTCGATGCGGAAGAGCGGGTGCGTCGCTTCCTCATCTTTGCTCTCGGGCTTGGGGGGATAGTAGCGGCGCTTGGTGTGCTACAAGCGGTAATCGGATTGGATTTCTTGAACCCGGAGGGATTCGTCCCCGGACTGCGGTTGGAGTTGATCCGTGTAGCCCCGGAGAGTCAGATGTCCGTCCCGAGGCCGACGTCGGTCTTCGTGGATGCCGGGAGGTTTGCGCAATATCTCTTTGTCCTCTTCTTCCTCGGATTCGGTGCGCTCTCCTATTGGCAAGGTCTCCGGTGCGAAGCAGGAGGCAACACGAGCTCAGAGGGGAGAAGGCAGCGGCGTCCCGCGTCGAGGGCTCCTTTTGCGACCGCGCGATCGGCATCCTCGGTATGGCGCCGTCACGAACGTGTGCTCTGGATCGCCTTCGGCATGATCACTGCGGGTCTCATCGTGAGCGCGCAGCGGGCGGCGCTCGTACTGGTCGGTGTTGCGCTTCTCATACTTTCGGCGATCGCGGGTCGGGAACGGCTCGCTTCCTGGATCGTCCGTCTCCGGCGCGCCCCGCTTCCTATTGGGAAGATCATAGCGGGACTCGCTCTGGCGGTGCTCGGGCTTACCCTTTTTCACGCGGAGCGACTCATCGCCCTCTATCGGTTCTGCGTGGAGACGCTCTCGCCTGTGGCGCGGGAAGCGGAAGTCGTCTGGCGTCCCAAGGTCTATTGGGCCGACATCCTGCTCGCGCTGCAGGAGTCGCGCGCTTTCGGACATGGAACGGGAACGGCCTCGCTCGGGCTCACATATCTTTACGGTCTCGACTACTTCTACCAGGGGGAGACGTGGTCGCCCTATCGAGTCGAAGGGGGGTATGCTTCGGTCATTTGGGAATGGGGGGTCATCGGCGTTGTCTTTTGGATCGGATGGACAGTGGCACTCCTCTGGGCCTCTTGGCGCGTCGCGCAGCGGCTCCGGGGATCTCGATTCTTCGGCCTCGCCCTGGCGCTTGTGCTCTTTCTCGCGCTGTTGCATTTCCCCTATTTCTTCCTCGGTCTGCCGGTGTATCAGAACTATGTGAGCAACGCGTATCACTGGTTCCTTTGTGGCTTGCTCTTCCGATTGCCGAAGATCGCTTCCGGAGATGCGTCGGAGTCCTCAACGCCGTGAGCACGAGAGTAGAAAGGAACGCGTCGAGCATCCTCGTTTTGGCGACAGATGTTGGGACGCGAGGGGGGATACAGAGGTACACCCGTCATCTCCTGGAGAGTCTCGGTGAGCTGTATGGGCCGGAAGCAGTGCGCGCGTGCTTTCTCTGGAGGACGACGTCTCCTCCGAGCTTCCGGGAGAAAGTCGCGTTCACCTTCTCCGGAATCGTTGAAGCGCAGCGAGTCCGACCCGCGCTCGTCATTGGCACTCACGTCGGAGTGGCACGCGTGGCGGCTTTTCTGAAAGTCGCGTGGGGAATTCCTTATCTCGTTCTCGCGTACGGAGACGAAGTATGGGGAACGGCCCCCTCGTATGCGCTTCGAGGAGCGGAAGCCGTGCTCTGTGTGAGCCGCTTCACGGCCGATCGCCTCAGCGCTCGTCATGGAGTGGATTCTGGAAAGATTCGGCTTCTTCCTCCCGCTCTCGATCCGGGGCTTCTTCAATCGCCGATCTCTCCGGAGCGCGTGATCGAGCGACATCGGCTTCACGGTCGGCGAGTGTTGCTCACCGTCGGTCGCGTGACGCGGAGGGGGAGATACAAAGGCTACGAGGTCGTAATTCGGGCTCTCGCTCGAATTCGAACGACACTGCCGAACGTCGTCTACGTGATCGTTGGTGATGGGGACGATCGTCCGCGCCTAGAGGTTTTGGCGCGCGAGCTGGGGCTGGGCGACGCCGTACAGTTCGCGGGCGATGTGGAGGACGCATGGCTTCCGGCTTATTATCGCAGTTGCGACCTCTTTGTGATGCCGAGTCGGGTTCGGCTCGACGATCCGTGCGAGGGCGAGGGCTTCGGGATCGTGTATCTGGAGGCGGCGGCGTTTGGCAAGCCCGCGATCGCCGGCCGCGGCGGAGGGAGTGCCGAAGCTGTCCTCGATGGAGTGACGGGCGTACTTGTCAACCCTTCGGATCCAGAGGCCATCGCTCAGGCTGCCCTCGATCTTCTTCGAGACGATGCCTGGCGCGCGGCGCTCGGTGAGCGCGCGCGAGAGAGGGCCTGGCGCGAGTTCACGCGCGAGCGGTTTCGGCAGCGGCTCGCGGCGATTGTGAGCGAATGGGTCCCGCTGGAGAGAGCGCCATGACTCCGTTGCGCATCCTGAGCGTCACGCGCTGCTTCTATCCTGCCCTGGCGAGCGGAGGGATGGCTCAGACGGTCGCGCAGATTGCCCGCGCCTTAGTTCGCCGAGGACATGAAGTGACCGTCTACACATCGAATCTCTGGGATGCCACGCGACGACTCTCGGATCGAACACTCGTGCGAGACTGGGAGGGGATTCGCGTCGTCTACTTCCACACTCTCGCGCGATATCGGTGGGATGGGATACAGCCCGAGGTCATCCGATATCTCCCTGCTCTCGAGCGGTTCGATCTCATTCACGTGTACGGCGTGAGGGATTTTCTCTCGACGGTCGTATGCTGGTGGGCCCGACGGCGCGGCATTCCGTATGTGGTCGAGCCGATGGGGATGCTTCTTCCCGTCGGTCGGAGTGTGCGGAAGAAACGGGCGTATGATCGGCTCTTTGGGCGCGCGCTTCTTGCCGGGGCGGCGCGCGTGATCGCGACGTCGGAGCAGGAGGCGGAAGAGGGAGTCGCTTGGGGCGTTCCCCGGGAGAAGATCGTCGTGCGTCGGAATGGGCTTGACCTCTCGGAGTTCGATCCGCTGCCGCCGCGCGGGGCCTTTCGCGCCCGTCTGGGGATCGGCGACGATCGGCGTGTGGTCCTCTACCTGGGACGGCTCGCGCGGAAGAAGAATGTGCCGCTGCTCGTCGAAGCTTTCGCTGAGGTGCGCCATCCGAAGGCGCTGCTTCTCATCATCGGCCCGGATGACGGAGATGGAACGCGAGCGGCCATCGAGCGGGCGATCGCTCGCGCACGCCTTGGAGATTCTGTGCGCGTCCTCGATCCGCTCTATCAGTGCGAGCGTGTGAATGCGCTCGTGGATGCCGATGTGCTGGTCCTTCCCTCGATTCACGAGAATTTCGGGAATGTGGTGGCCGAGGCCATCGCCTGTGGAACGCCCGTCATCGTGACAAATCGGTGTGGGGTAGCGCCTCTGGTCGAGGGACGCACGGGGCTCGTGATCGAACCGGAGAAAGAAGCGCTGGTGCGGGCCTTGCGTCTCCTGTTGGAGGATGAGGCGCAGCGCCGATGGTTCTCCGAAAACGCGCTCCGACTGCGGGAGGAGCTGTCGTGGGAAGAGCCGATACGGCAACTGGAGCGCCTCTATGTGGAGCTGGTTCATCAGATGTCGCGCTCGATCCGCGTGGAAGACGAGGGGGTGAGTGCCCGATGGCCGTCATCCTGGGCATAAACGCTTATCATGGGGATGCGTCGGCAGCCCTGGTTATTGATGGGAAACTGATCGCGGCGGCTGAAGAGGAGCGTTTCACGCGCGTGAAGCATATGGCGGGATTCCCGCATCGTGCCATTGCCTATTGCCTGAACGCGGCGGGGATCACGCCTCGGGAGATCACCCATATCGCCGTCTCGCGAAATCCCCGAGCGCGACTTCCTCGGCGGCTTCTCGCCCTGCTCGCTTACCAACCGAGCTTCGGTCGAATCGCGGATCGGGTGAGAAACGCCGTTCGCCTCCACGATGTGAAGACGACGCTCGCCGTGGGGTGGGGGATGGATCCGCGCGAGCTGCGCGCCTCGGTGCACTATGTCGAGCATCACCGCGCGCATTTGGCAAGCGCCTTCTTCGTGTCCGGGTTGGAAGAAGCGGCCCTGCTCTCGATAGACGGGATGGGGGATTTCGTGAGCACGATGTGGGGGATTGGGCGGGGAACGCGGATGGACATTCGAGGCGTTGTACCGTTCCCGCACTCGCTGGGAATCTTCTATACGGCCCTCACGCAATATCTCGGATTCCCCCAGTACGGGGATGAGTACAAAGTGATGGGGTTGTCGGCATACGGGGAGCCGACGTATCTCGATCGCATGCGGCAGATCGTGCGTCTCCGCGAAGGTGTGGGCTTCCACCTTGATCTCTCATATTTCACTCATCATACGGACGGCGTTTCGATGACGTGGAGCGAGGGTGCGCCCTGTCTCGGTGCGCTCTACTCGCCGAAGATGATCCGCGCATTCGGGCCACCGCGCGAGCCGAGCGATCCGATCACGGTCGAGCACGAGCGAATCGCGGCCTCGCTGCAGGCAGCGCTTGAGGAGGTTGTGCTCACCCTACTCCTCCGGATTTTCGAGCGCACGCGCTTGAAGGCGCTGTGTCTGGCCGGCGGCGTCGCGTTGAATTGCGTCGTCAATGGGAAGATCCTGAGGCACACGCCCTTTGAGCGTCTCTACATTCCACCGGCTGCCTCGGATGCCGGGACGAGCGTCGGTGCGGCCTTCTTCGTCTGGCACGAGTGCTTGGGACGCCCTCGCGCATTCACGATGGAGCACGCCTACTGGGGACCGGAGTGGTCCGAGAGTGAGATCCGAGAAGCGCTCTGCCGTCACGGCCTCGCGGCGCGGCGCGTCTCAAGAGAGGAGCTCGTCGAGAGCATAGCGCGCGCCGTGGCCGAAGGGAAGGTCGTGGGTCTCTTTCAAGGGCGAATGGAATTCGGTCCCCGCGCGCTTGGCCACCGCAGTATCTTGGCCGATCCCCGCCGCCCGAACATGAAAGATATCCTCAATCGCCGCGTTAAGCATCGAGAGCCCTTCCGACCTTTCGCGCCCTCCATCGTGGAAGAGGCCGTGGGAGAGTATTTCGAGCAGACGCACCCCTCGCCCTTCATGCTCCTGGCTTATCCGGCGCGACCCGAGAAGCGCGCGCTCATTCCGGCTGCCCTTCACGTGGATGGGACGGGGCGGGTGCACACCGTGTCTCGCGCGACGAATCCCCTCTTTTGGGAGATTCTCACCCGGTTCGAGCGTCTGACCGGCGTGCCGGTGCTCATCAACACCTCGTTTAACGAGAGCGAGCCGATCGTGTGCCATCCGGATGACGCCATCCGATGTTTCCTGCGGACGCGTATGGACGTGTTGGCCATTGGCCCCTACCTCGTCGCGAAGGAGGACGATGATGTCGTTCTGGGCAAATAAGCGTGTGGTCGTCACTGGAGGGGCGGGATTCCTCGGATCGCATGTCGTGGAGAAACTGCGGGAGCGCGGCTGCCGAGACGTCTTCGTTCCTCGGAGCGTCACCTATGATCTGCGCGAGAAGGAGGATATTGTGAAGCTGCTCGCCGATACGGTTCCGGACATCATCATCCACTTGGCCGCCCGCGTCGGCGGCATTGGAGCGAACATGCGTGAACCCGGACGCTTCTTTTACGAGAATGCCATCATGGGCATTCAGTTGATGGAACAGGCGCGGCGCTTTGGCGTGGAGAAATTCGTCGTCGTCGGAACCGTGTGCTCGTATCCGAAACACACACCCGTGCCTTTCCGCGAGGAGGATTTGTGGAATGGGTATCCGGAAGAGACAAATGCGGCCTACGGGCTGGCCAAGAAGATGCTCATCGTGCAAGCGCAGGCGTATCGCCAGCAGTATGGGTTCCAGGCCATTTCGCTGCTACCGGTGAACCTCTATGGGCCGCGCGATAATTTCGATCCCGAGACGTCGCACGTCATCCCGGCGCTGATTCGGAAGTGTTTCGAGGCCATGGAGGAAGGGCAGGATTATATCGTCGTTTGGGGGACAGGACGCGCCTCGCGGGAATTCCTCTACGTGGAGGATGCGGCCGAAGCGATCGTGCTCGCGACCGAGCGGTACGACAAGCCGGACCCGGTCAATATCGGATCGGGCGTGGAGATCACGATTCGCGATCTCTGTGCGCTGATCATGGAACTGACGGGCTTCCGCGGGCGCGTTCTCTGGGATCCGTCCAAGCCCGATGGACAGCCGCGCCGCTGCTTGGACACGCGTCGGGCGGAACGCGAATTCGGCTTCGTGGCGAAGACTCCCCTCATCGAGGGGTTGCGCCGGACGATTGCATGGTATCGCGCGCATCGTCACATCCCCACGGCTGCGTATGAGGCTGCTTGTCCTTAACCAGTATTTCCATCCCGACGTCGCCGCTACTGGGCAACTGCTGACGGAGCTGTGCGTGGATTTGGCTCGATCCCATGAGGTATGGGTGATCACGGGATTCCCGAGCTATGATCCGCTGGAGTCACGAAGGCGACGGCTTCTGGCGCGTGAAGACGTGGCCGGAGTGCGCGTCCTTCGGGTCTACACGTGGCGCGGTTCGCGGAAGACGCTCCTCTCGCGCGCGGCGATATATGCGACGTTTCTCCTCTCAGCGTTCCTCGTCGGTCTTTTCGCCCCTCGTCCGGATGTGCTCATGACGTGGACGGATCCCCCCTTTCTTCCTCTCGTCGGGTGGATGATCGCCGCGCTGCGGCGTCTGCCTTTGGTCATCGTCGTGCAGGACGTTTATCCTGAAGTCGCCGTACGTCTCGGAGTACTTCGACATCCCGTGTGGATTCTCGTAGGGAATACGCTTCTCGGCTGGCCCCTTCGTCGAGCCGCGCGCGTGGTCGCCATCAGCGAGGGGATGAAGCGACGCCTTCGCGAGAAGGGCGTTCCTGAGGAGAACATCGTCGTGATTCCCAATTGGGCCGACGGACGCACCATTGTCCCGCGTGCGAAAGCGAATCCGTTCTCGCGAGCTCACGGGTTGGATCGCGCTTTCGTCGTCCTGCATTCGGGGAACGTCGGGCTCACGCAGGATTTCGACACGCTCCTTCGCGGCGCGGAATACCTGGGGGATACGAGGATCGTCATCATTGGCGATGGGGCGTACAAGCGCCACCTTCAGGAAGCCGTCCTCGAACGCGGGTTGACGAACGTCCTCTTTCTGCCTTACCAGCCGAGGGAGCACCTTGCGTATTCGCTGGCGTCGGCTGATGTAGCCGTGATCGTGTTGAAGCCAGGATTAGAAGGGTATGTCGAGCCGAGCAAGGTGTATGCCATCATGGCCAGCGGCCGGCCTTTTGTCGCTGCCATCGGCTCGGAGAGCGAGGTCGCTCGGATCGCCCGCGAGCATGAGTGCGGTGTGATCGTTCCGCCGGGGCACCCCCAGGCCTTGGCCGACGCTCTGCGCGCGCTTCAGGCCGATCCCTCCGAGCGCGTGCGGCTGGGACGCAACGGGCGAGAAGCCCTGCAGCGCTTCTACGATCGCTCGCTCGCCGTCTGCCGGTATGACCAGATGCTCCGCACCGTGAGGAGCACAAGATAAGCATTCCTCTTTGAGGGTGCTCGCGGGGGATCCCAGGGACAGAGAATCCCGCCCGCCTGTCGAGATCCTCCATGTTTCCCTTTTCCCCAGAACGCAGCAGCAGGAGTAAATGACCATGAGGCATGCTGTGCTCTCATGACCGTTTGGCTGAGGAGGAAGTCTGCACTATGAGGTGCTTGCTCACAGGAGGAGCCGGATTCATCGGATCTCACTTGGCTGAGGAGTTGCTGCGCGTCGGGCACGCGGTGACCGTCATTGATGATCTCTCGACGGGGAGTTTAGAGAACATCGAGCACTTGAGGGAGGAAGCTCGATTTCGATGCTTCGTGGATACGGTTTTGAATCGTCGGCTCATGGCGGAGCTGGTGGAGTGGGCGGATGTCGTCTTTCATCTGGCGGCTGCTGTGGGAGTGAAGCTCGTCGTTGAGCGTCCTGTTCAGGCGATGGAGACAAACGTGCGCACGACGGAATTGGTTCTGGAGCTGGCGGCGGTGAGGGGGAAGAAGGTCCTCTTCACCTCGACGAGCGAAGTCTATGGCAAGACGGCGCGAGTGCCCTTTCGAGAAGACGACGATTTGGTCCTTGGACCGACCCGGCGTTCGCGGTGGGGGTATGCATGTTCGAAAGCTCTGGGAGAGTATCTCGCCTTGGCGTATTGGCGGGAGTATGGGGTACCGGTGGTGATCGCCCGGTTATTCAATACGGTGGGGCCGAGACAGACGGATCGCTATGGCATGGTCATCCCGACCTTCGTCCGACAAGCTCTGCGAGGGGAGCCGATCACAGTTTATGGAGATGGACAGCAAACGCGCAGCTTTTGTTGGGTCGGCGATGTCGTGAAAGCCTTAGTGGCTCTGGCGGAGCATCCCGCCGCCGTCGGTCACATTTTTAACGTGGGAAGTGATGAAGAGGTCCGCATTGTGGAGGTCGCCCGTCGCGTCAAGGCGTTGACCGGAAGTCCGTCGGAGATCGTCTTCGTTCCGTATGATCAGGCCTATAGAGAGGGGTTCGAGGATATGCCGCGGCGTGTCCCTGATCTCACAAAGATTCGGACGCTGATCGGCTATCGGCCGACGGTTCCTCTGGAGGAGATCCTGAAGCGGGTGATCCGATATTATCGCCAACTCGAGCGAGAGAGGTTTAGCGCCGGAGCGGAGGAAAAGACACAGCAACTCCTCCCGACTCAGTGAGCCGTAACGTCCCATTCCTGTCCGCCGTGCTTCCGTCCCATGATCCACTGCGAAACGTAGATGTGTGGCGAGAAGGACCGGAGATCTCATCGCGTCCTTCGCCTTGACGTTCCGGTCGCTTCCTCCGTATGGTGAACCCGTTCGGAGGAAGGGACGATGTGTGGGATCATCGGCTATACCGGATCGCGTTCGGCCGTCGCGATCTTGCTGGAGGGGCTGAGGCGGTTGGAGTATCGCGGATATGATTCGGCGGGAGTGGCTGTAGCGGATACTCAAGGGCGGTTGGAGGTCTATCGGGTTCAGGGGAAGGTGAGTCGCTTGGAGGAGGTGCTTCGCGGCCATTCGATCGCGGGGACGTTTGGAATCGGGCATACCCGGTGGGCGACGCATGGGCGACCGAGCGAGGAGAACGCGCATCCGCATCGGGATTGCACAGGGCGTCTTGTCGTCGTGCACAATGGTATCATCGAGAACTATCTCGTCCTGCGCCGAGAACTGGAGCAGTGGGGACATCGCTTCGCTTCGGAGACGGACACGGAGGTGATCGTTCACCTGGTTGAGCACGGTCTCCGGGAGGCCTCATTTCTGGAGGCCGTGCAGTGGGCGGTCGAACGGCTGCAGGGGCTTTTCGCCTTCGCGGTCCTCTCGGCGGACATCCCTGGGACGATCGTGGCTCTGCGACGGGGAGCGCCACTGGTCGTCGGTTTGGGGGAGGGTGAATTCTGGGTGGCTTCGGATATTCCCGCCCTTTTGCCCTTCACGCGCCACATGCACGTACTGGAGGACGGAGAGATTGCATGGCTGACGCCCCAGGGCGTGCGCGTGATGGACAGCGTGGGACGAGATCGTCCTTTGCGCGTTCACCATATCGCGTGGGACCCAATCCTCGCCGAGAAAGGGGGGTATCGGCATTTCATGCTCAAGGAGATTCATGAGCAGCCCCGAGTGGTGCGCGATACGGTGGGCGCATATGCGGGGGTGGCTTCCGGGGAGATCGCATTCGAAGAGTGTGGACTCTCTGCACGGGAACTCGAGAAGCTGGAGGACCTGGTGATAGTGGCGTGCGGGACGAGCTTCCATGCGGGGCTGGTGGGGAAGTATCTGTTGGAGGAGGCGGCGGGCGTGCGCGTGGAGGTGGAGTATGCGAGCGAGTTTCGGTATCGGCGTCCGGCGCTACACGGGCGGACGCTTGTGCTGGCCATCACGCAGTCGGGGGAGACGGCCGATACATTGGCGGCGGCGCGGGAGGCGCGGCGGCGAGGAGTACGGGTTCTGGCGCTCACAAACGTCCACGGCTCGACGATCACACGGGAGGCGGATGGGGTGATCTACACGCAGGCGGGACCGGAGATCGGCGTGGCGGCGACCAAGACGTTCCTGGCACAAATGGCCGTAGTGGTGTTGTTGGCGTTGAAGCTGGGACGGCAGCGGGGAGAGCTCACCGAGGCTGTGATGCGGGAGAAGCTCGAAGAGTTGCACCGCCTCCCGCTTCAGATGGAGCGGGTGCTGGAGCGAGCCGAAGTGGTTGAGGCGCTGGCTCGGCGCTTTGCCGGAGCGCGACATTTTCTCTATCTCGGACGCGGCCTCCTTTACCCCATTGCGCTCGAAGGGGCGTTGAAGTTGAAGGAGCTGAGCTACATTCACGCTGAGGGGTGCCCAGCCGGGGAGATGAAGCATGGGGCGAATGCGCTCTTGGACGAGCGGTTGCCCGTTCTGGTACTGGCCGCCTATGATCGGAGGGAGGAGCTGGGGCGCGTGCTGTATGAGAAGACATTCGCCAACATGCTGGAGGTGCGGGCCCGTGGAGCACCTGTGATCGCTGTCGTGAATGAGGCGGATGCGGATGCGGTAGCGGCGTGTCGTGCCGAGGTGGGGGCCGAGCTGTTGACGGTCCCTTCAGCTTCTCGGTGGCTTATGCCGTTTCTGGCCATCCTGCCTCTGCAGCTACTGGCCTATTACATCGCCGTGCGGCGCGGGTGCGATGTCGATCAACCCCGAAACCTGGCCAAGTCGGTCACCGTGGAGTGAAAGTGCTCCCGGCAGGAATCGAACCTGCGGCCTAGCGCTTAGGAGGCGCTCGCTCTATCCAACTGAGCTACGGGAGCACCGTCAAGACGGGTATTTTAGCAGGGAGACGACGCGATAGCCAGCCAGCCGCTGGCGCCCTTTGAGGAATTCTAGTTCAATAACGAATCCTACACCGACGACCTGTCCCCCGAGCTTCTCCACAAGCTCGATCGCTGCCTTTGCGGTCCCCCCTGTCGCCAGAAGATCGTCAATGATGAGAACGCGATGGCCCGGTTCGATGGCGTCCTTATGGATCTCCAAGCGGTCGGTCCCGTATTCGAGCGTATAGGTCACGCTCTCAGTGGGGGCCGGCAGCTTATTCGACTTTCGCATAGGGATGAAGCCGGCCCCGAGTTTATATGCGAGAGCCGGAGCGAAGATGAATCCTCGCGCTTCGATCCCGACGACACGATCAATGTGCTCGCCGACGAAAGCTTCCGAGAGCAGATCCACCGTCGTGCGGAATCCCTCGGGGTCTTTCAGAAGTGTCGTGATGTCATAGAAGAGAATGCCCGGCTTGGGGAAGTCCGGGATTTCCCGAATCAAGCGCTTGAGCTTTTCCATGAGCGTCGCTCCGATCGTGCTTCTTGTCCGTGAGGCCTCTCTAATACGCGACGCCGAAATGGCGATACCGGCCCGTTGGCTCAAGGATCTCTTCGCTAATGTGAGTCACATGAGCCGCAGCCGGGCCGCGAGATAACTCCCGCTTGAAGGCCTCCATGGCTTCGGGGTCGCCCTCGGCGACGACTTCCACGCGCCCATCGTGCAGGTTGCGCACATAACCAACAATCCCATGGCGTTCGGCCGCACGAAGGGCGAAATACCGGTACCCGACACCTTGCACAGTCCCACTGATCAAAAAGCGGCGCGCGATACGCATAAAAACTGGTCGGGGCGAGTGGATTTGAACCACCGACCTCACGGTCCCGAACCGTGCGCTCTCACCAGGCTGAGCTACGCCCCGTAAGGCAGATTCAAAATAATAGGCTCATTCCCGCCAATTGTCAACGTGACATCCTTTCTGCTGCTCCCGATTGGGAACGCGATGGGGGTGAGCTTCGGCTTGACAGAACCTCTCTCTTTGACTACACTCGCCAACAGCGACCCCGAATGTGGAGTCGCGGGAGACGGTTCTTTGACAAGTCGTCTGTGAAGTGGTGCTCTTGTCCGTCGTTCGGTGCAGATTGTCCCATGCGCATCATCGAGTGGTCAACTCGTGTACTGAGGCGAGCGGATCTTCAGAAAGGAGGTGGAGGATCATGCGATCGAACGTGTTGGTATGGCTCATCGCGGTGGGGATTCTCGGAGGGCTTATCCTTCCGGATCTCGTTTTCACGCGGGGAGCGGGAAGCGTATACAACCCGAGGCTGCGGCGGACTTACGCGACAGTGAACGATGCTTTGGCACAATCCCGAAATGGCGATACGCTGCTGGTCATGGGGAGAGTGGAAGGTGCCGTGGATTTCTCTTTGGCTCCTGGTGGGGTCACTTTGATCGGGAGTCGGAACGTACCCGCGATCATTTCGGTGGAGACATGTCCGTCAAGTCTCGCCGTTATTGATACCCGGGGTCGGCAAGGTCATGTCCGTATCAGTGGGATCACTATCGAGGTCCCTTCTGGATGCTATGGGATCCTCTCCGGGGACAGTGGGCGTCCCCTCACGGTGCAAAGTTGCCGACTCGTGGGCCGCAACCGATCGGAGCTCTTCTCCGGCATCGCAGTGGTGAATGAATTCGGCGGGCCTATCCTCATCCAGAGAAATCACATCACGAATCAATTGGTGAGCGCGGCCATTGTGGTGGATGGCCGCGGCACCCAGCCACTTCAAGCGGTCGTGCGAGGAAACCGCATCGGAAGTGATGTGACTGCCGGGATTATCGTCTCAGATATTCCGTCGGGAAGCTCCGTCGTGATCGAACGGAACGTCTTAGCTGGGGGAGATCTTGGAAGGGGAGCCGTTGGGATTTTGCTCAATCCCGGGAGCAATGGCGTTATCGTACAGCGCAATACGATCGTGAACTTCGGTACTGGGATCGTCGTGGATGGTTCGCCGGGGAGCAGGATCTCGGCCAATCATCTTCAGGATAACGGCGTCGGGATTGCCGTGGATACGACGACATCGAGCGGAACGACGCCGGTGATCACGGATAACAATATCACCTGCACGAGCCTCGGAGCTTGTCGTGCAGCCGGAGCCGTGGGGCTCATCTTCGCCGGAGGAACTTATACGCTCGATGCGCGGAACAACTATTGGGGGACGAACACGGGGCCGGATTCGGCGGAATCTCCGGCTCCCAGTAACTCGGTGTGTCCCGAAGCTACAGGATCAAGTTGTACGGGGCCGGGCGGCGGAGGCACCGGCTTGCCTATCAATGCCGATGAAGCCCAGGATTGCTCAGCCTCTCTACCCGGATCCGTGAGGACATGTCCGATCCGGACAGCTCCGAACCGGCTCGCGGGCGCGTGAGCATCTCCCCCCCCACGGCTGTGGGCGAACGGTCGTTCATCTCAGGAGATATCCGGCAAGAAGGCGTGATGCCCTCGAGAACAGGCGAGCGCGCAGCTCTTGGCCTGGCGTTCGTCCTTATGGGGCCTTCGCTCGGCCACGTCCAGAAGTATACGGGCACATGGGGAGTGTTCCTCTACGTTCTCGGAGTCTTCGCGTTTTGGGCACTCGTGCCTCGGTTGATTCGCCAAGTGGATGCTCACGTTGTGCCGGAACGATGGGTGTGGGGGCTCGCTCTGGGAACAGGGATTGCGCTTCTCCTTCTCTTTTTCGTGCTCTATCCCCTGGCCGATTCCGGGATTGTCGGTGGCGGAAGCGATCGAGACGATGCGTTGAATCTCGGCGTCCGAGAAATCGTGCAGGGACGATGTCCGTATCACGTCACGACCTATTTAGGGAATCCCCTCTCCCCGCTTCCAGGAGGTATGTTGCTGGCCCTTCCATTTGTCGTGCTGGGGAATAGTGCCTATCAGAACTTCTTTTGGCTTGGCGTGTTTTTCCTCCTGGCTCGAAGCCTCTTACGTGATGTTCGACAGGCGCTGCTCCTTCTCTGGAGCCTTTTGATCTTCTCGCCCGTGCTCCTGCAGCAGATCGTCACCGGGGGCGATCTGCCGGCCAATAGCATCGCCGTTCTCGCCTTTCTCTGGCTTTTGCTTCGCGCACCTCAGAGATGGAAACCGGCAGCGGCGCTCCTTCTGGGACTCGGAGTGGCCTGGCGGGCGAATGTCCTCTTTCTCGTTCCGCTCGTCTTCGCGTTCCTCCGACAGCAGGTCGGCGGGCGAGCTGCGCTCGGACTCGTGGGGATTGCGGGAGGCGTCGCGGCGGGTGTGACGCTCCCCTTCGCTCTGCATGCTCCTCACGGATTCGCGCCCTTCCTCATGCAGAACAAGCTCGCGCGCTTTGAGGCGATCGTCCCGCACGTGGATCTCCTCATCGCCGTGGTGACGTTCGGATGGGCATGGACGCTCGCGCGTTCGCGCGTTTGTGCCGATGCGATCGCTCTCCTTCGGTGCAGTGCGAGTGTGCTCGCGCTTCCCATTGTGTGCGGCCTTATCCTTGCATCGCTACAGGCGGGGAAGCTCGACCTGCATCTGGCCGAGTACGGCGTGAGCTTCCTGTTCTTCGGTGCGCTCGCCCATTGGGTGCCCCTGGTTCGCATGCCTCCGGCGCCCGGGCGCGTGAGCCTGCGGTGAATCGCGCGCCGTCTTCGAGCGTCGGGCGCATCGGCCGCGGAATTGACACCATCCTCACCACTGCCCTACCATTGACACTCCGAGGTCACAGAGGGGGGAAATCTATGACGACGAGAACAGCTACGAGCCCATTGGAAGAAGCACTCGCCCGATGGGAGAAATGCACGCTTGAGCCTGCACTGGCGCGGATGCCGGAGCGCGCGGCGGACTTCACGACGACTTCACTTCGACCCATTCAGCGGTTGTACACCCCGCTCGACATTCAGCACCTCGATTTCGAGCGGGACATCGGCTTCCCCGGTGAGTATCCGTTCACGCGCGGCATTCATCCGACGATGTATCGGGGGAAGCTCTGGACGATGCGGCAATTCGCCGGCTTCGGCACAGCTTTCGACACGAACAAGCGGTTCAAGTATCTCCTGGAGCAAGGGCAAACAGGACTGTCGGTCGCCTTTGATCTGCCGACGCTGATGGGACTGGATTCAGATCATCCTCTAGCCGAGGGCGAGGTGGGGAAGTGCGGCGTAGCGGTCTCCAGCCTCGAGGATATGGAGGTTCTCTTCGAGGGCATTCCGCTCGAAGAGGTGACGACCTCGATGACGATCAACGCTCCGGCGGCCGTTATCTTCGCCATGTATCTCGTGGTCGCCGAGAAGCAGGGGGCCGATTGGAAGAAGATCTCCGGGACGATTCAGAACGACATCCTGAAGGAGTACATCGCGCAGAAGGAATGGATCTATCCGCCGCATCCCTCGATGCGGTTGATCGTGGACACGATCGCCTTCTGCACGCGAGAGGTGCCGCGGTGGCATCCGATTTCGATCTCGGGCTACCACATTCGCGAAGCGGGTTCGACGGCCCTGCAGGAGCTGGCCTTCACCCTGCGGGATGGGATCGAGTACGTCGAGTGGTGTGTGCGTGCGGGTCTTCAGGTGGACGAGTTCGCACCTCGGCTCTCCTTCTTCTTCAACTGCCACAACGATTTCTTCGAGGAGATCGCGAAGTTCCGCGCCGCACGCAAGGTTTGGGCCCGCGTCATGCGCGAGCGGTTCGGCGCTCGCGATCCGCGGTCTTGGATGTGTCGCTTCCACACGCAGACAGCGGGATGTAGTCTGACGGCGCAACAGCCGTACAACAACGTCGTGCGGACGACGATTCAGGCACTGGCAGCCGTGCTCGGCGGGACGCAGAGTCTGCATACGAATGCCCTGGATGAAGCCCTGGCCTTGCCGACGGAGTTCACGGCCATGCTCGCTCTGCGGACGCAGCAGATCATCGCCCATGAATCGGGCGTCGTGAATACCGTGGATCCGCTAGCCGGAAGCTATTTCGTCGAGAAGCTGACGAGCGAGATGGAACAGGGATGCTACGAGTACTTCGAGAAAATTGACGCCATGGGGGGGATGATCGCCGCCATCGAGCGAGGATTCCCGCAGAAGGAGATTCACGAGGCCGCCTATCGCTATCAGCAGGCCGTGGATCGGCGGGAGAAGATCATCGTTGGCGTCAACGAGTATGTGGTGGAGAAGGAACCGACCGAGGTTCCCATTCTCTACATTGACGAGTCGGTGGCCGAAGTCCAAAGAGAGCGGTTGCGACGGCTGCGCGCGCGGCGGGACAATGCGAAGGTGACGCGCACGCTGGAGGCGTTGAAGGAAGCCGCTCGAGGCACGGAGAATACGATGCCGTATATCCTCGAATGCGTGCGCGCCTATGCGACGCTCGGGGAGATCTGCGGCGCTTTGAAGGAAGTATTCGGCGAGTACCAAGAACCGCCGTTTTGAGCGCGGTCTTGGAAGCCGTTGAGAGAACAGGGACGATTTCGAGACGCGATATGGGGGAGCGAAAGATTCGGGTGCTCATCGCGAAGCCCGGGTTGGACGGGCATGATCGGGGAGCTAAAGTCGTCGCGCGGGCTCTGCGCGATGCGGGCATGGAAGTGATCTACACCGGGCTTCGGCAAACGCCGGAACAGATCGTCACGGCGGCGCTTCAAGAGGATGTGGACGTCATTGGCCTCTCCATCCTCTCGGGGGCCCATATGACGCTCGTTCCTCGCGTGATGCAGTTGCTTCGGGAAAAGGGGCTTCACGATGTCATCGTCTTGGTCGGCGGAATCATTCCGCAGGAGGATATTCCGAAGCTGAAGGCTCTGGGCGTGGCGGAGGTCTTCCTGCCGGGAACGTTGCTGGAGCAGATCGTCTCGATGGTGCGGCAGAGCGTGAAGCGGCCGCCGGAGACGACCGAGTGAGTCGCGTGCGTCAAGAGGTCGGCGCGTCGGCGAGCGCTCGACCGCCACGGCTGCGCTCTGCGGACGCTCTGAACGTGAGATGGATCCCTTGGAAAGGATCGGGAGAGCGACGATGGCAGATATCTTTTCGATCGCACTTTTCGTAGTTGGCTATCTTCTCCTCATGCGCTACGTCCTTCCTCGAATGGGCGTGATGACCTGACTCGCGCGATCGTCCTGTGCCGAGGATCGGCGGGAGAAGGAGTCGCCAGGAGAGCAGTAGGACGTGTCCATCAGGGAGAGCGTCCGCATCGGCATTCACGCCTCGATCTCGGGAGAGTTGACCCGCGCGCTCCGAGAAGCTGCCACCTTAGGGTGTCAGACGGTGCAGCTCTTCTCCCGCAATCCCCGGGGATGGGAGGCGCGTCCGCTCCGACGTGAAGAGATTCGCGCGTTCCATCGCGAGCGGGACCGATATGGGTTGGATCCCATCATTCTCCACGCCCCCTATCTCATCAATCTCGCAGCGGTGGATTCGACAGTGAGGGAGAGATCTATAAGCGCCTTCCGACAGGAGATCGCGCGCGCGGTGCAGTTGGGAGCTGAGTACCTCGTCGTCCATCCGGGAAGCGCGCGCGGGCGTTCCGCGGAGGAGGGGATTCGGGCCTGCGCCCGTGCGATCCGACAGGCCGTGAGAGGTGTGCGGCTGGGCGCCTTGCGGATCCTCCTCGAGAACACGGCCGGCCAGGGACATCAGATCGGATGGCGCTTCGAGCATCTGGCGGTGCTCCTTGACGAACTGTCGGAGTTGCCCATCGGCGTATGCGTGGATACGGCGCACGCGTTCGCAGCCGGATATGATTTGGCGACCGAAGCGGGATTCGCGGCAACGCTCGCTGAGTTGCAGACGACCGTCGGTCTGGAGCGCATCGGCGTCCTTCATGTGAACGATACACGAGTGCCGCGCGGCGGACGCGTGGATCGGCATTGGCACGTGGGCGAGGGAAATCTCGGCGCCGAGGCCTTTCGGCGGATCGTCGGCGATGCGCGATTTCGGAGTCGCCCGCTCATCCTCGAAACTCCGAGGCGAACGCTTGATGATGATCGCTGGAACCTCGCGCGCCTGACCGCTTGGGTTGCTTCCAGCGCGCCTGTGTGATAGCCTATCGCTCGTATTTCGGAGGACGACGAGAGGGCACGAGAGCGACAGCGCACGTGCGGATGAGCGCTCACGTCGAGGTGAGAGAGTGAAGCTCGGGCGGCGCATTGTGATTCGCGATCCCCCCTTGGAGAGCACATCGGTGACCTCCGTGTGTGCCCTCATGGAGCGCTGGCATCCGAGCGAGCGCGTGTCGCTCATCCTCGGCGCGTTGCGCTCTTTTGAAACCTCCTCGCGCGTATTGGCGTAGTTTCAGGCATGACGATTACGAGAAGGGGGATGGCCTATGAAGGAAAGGATAAGTAGGCAGCTTCTCGCGACGCTTGGGATTTTGGCCCTGGTGGGCACTATGCGAGGGACGGGGTGGGCTCAGCAACCCCAGACGTCATCGAACTTACAGACGGCGCCTCGATCCCAAGTCGTCTTGGAGCGCGTGCAACCGCTTCGCGTGCCGCGCGTGGGCGTGAATCCGGACCAGCTCCTCTACCTCTCCCTGCAGGATGCGATCCTGAAGGCTCTGGAGAACAACAATCAAATTCAGATCGAACGCATGTCGGTCCAGGCTAACGAACGTAGCCTTCTGGCGGCGCGCGGCGCCTACGACATTCTCCTCAGCTTCGATCCCACGGGGACAACGGCGACGCGGCCGAGCACCAGCTCCTTCACGACCGGGGCTGATAATCCGGCCTTCACCAATCGGCAGCTCAGCTACAATCTGACGGTGCAGCAGCTTCTGCCGACGGGAGGGAACTGGCGCTTCCAGATTCTGAATACGCGGCAGACGACCGATCAGGTCTTCGTCTCGCGATTCCTGGGCATCGAGAGTCGCGATTCAGCCGTTGCGTTCAATCCCTCCTTTGTGAGCACCGTTCAGTTTGAGTTGCGCCAGCCGCTCTTCCGAAACTTCCGCATGGATCAAACGCGGCGGCAGATCGAGATCGCAAAGAGAGCGCTCGATCTCTCTGACAGCCAGTTCCGCCAGCGTGTCATTGAGATCATCACGCAAGTGCAGAATGCATACTGGGACCTCGTCTTCGCCATTCGCAACGTGGAGATCGCGCAGCAGTCGCTCGAGTTGGCGAAGGCGAATTTGGAGAACAATCGGCGGCAGGTTCAGGCCGGGACGCTCGCTCCCATTGAGCTTGCGCAGTCGGAGGCCGAAGTACAGCGCCGGACGCAGGAGGTGACAGCAGCCATCGGGCAGGTCACCATCGCCGAGAACGCCCTCAAGAATTTGATCCTCGGCGATCCGAACGATCCCGAATGGTCGGCCAATATCGTCCCGACCGAGAGCATCGAGTTTCTGCCTCCGGCTATGGATTTCGAGAGCGCAATGCGCATCGCTTTGCAGAATCGTCCGGAGCTCGAGCAACTGCGCTTTCGAAAGGCTCAGAACGAGATTGACCTGAAATACCTCCGGAACCAGATGCGGCCGCAGATCGATCTGGTCGCTAGCTATGGGAGTTCGGGTCTGGCCGGGACTCCCACGACGGTGACGCGCATCAAACTGGACGAGGAAGGAAATCCCATTACGGACCCAGAGACGGGGGAGCCTGTCCTGGAGCGCGTGCCGCGCGATGTGCCACCGCGTTTCATCGGTGGTGCCGCCAAGGCTCTGCGCACGGCGTTCTCCAATGATTTTCGTTCCTATAGCTTCGGTCTCTCCTTCAGCTTTCCCTTGCGGAATCGGACGGCCGAAGGGAATTTCGGTGCCGCGCTGGCGCAGCGGCGCAGCCTCGATTTCCAAGAGCGGCAGCTGATCCAGCAAATCAGCGTTGAAGTTCGAAATGCCCTGCAGCAGGTGGAGGTCGCCCGCCAGAACATCGAAGCGGCGCGCGCGGAGCGGATCGCCCGCGAGCGCCAGCTGGAGGGCGAACAGAGGAAGTTCGAGGCTGGACTCTCGACGACCTTCTTCGTCCTTCAGTTCCAGAACTTCCTGGCCGCCGCGCGCGCCCAAGAGCTGCAGGCGTTGGTCAATTACAACAAAGCGATCGCCAACCTCCAGCGCGTGATCTCCACGACGCTGGATGTGCACAATATCAAGATCTCCGCGCAGCCCGGACGCTGAGCGCGTGGGAGCGCGGGAATCCCGCGCGATCCTCACGATCGCATGGGGATTCTGTCGGTCGTCGCTGTATGAAGATCTCAGCCACGCTCATCGCCTGCAACGAAGAGGATCGCATCGGCGAGGCCTTGGCCTCGGTCGCGTGGGCGGACGAGATCATCGTCGTCGTGGACGCGCGGAGTACGGATCGCACGGTGGAGATCGCCCGAGAGTATACGGATCGCGTCTTCGTGCGTCCGTGGGACGGATATGCCGAGCAACGGAATTTCGCGGATCGGCAAGCCACGCATGACTGGATCTTCTCGCTGGATGCTGACGAGCGCGTCTCGCCGGAGTTGCAGCGCTCGATTGAGCGGCTGAAGCGCGAAGGGCCGCGCCACGATGGATATCGGGTCGCGCGTCGCGCGTGGTATCTCGGACGATGGATTCGGCATAGTGGGTGGTATCCCGACTATCAGCTTCGGCTCTATCGCCGCGATCGCGCCCGATGGGTTGGAGCCTTCGTCCATGAGTCCGTGCGCGTCGAGGGGAGCGTGGGGACGCTCCAGGGGGAGCTGTGGCATCTGACGCGGCGCAGCCTGAGCGAACATCACGAGGTTTTGAACCGATACACAACGCTCGCAGCCGAAGAGGCGTTCGTTCACGGACGGCGCGCCGGCTGGTTCACCTTGCTCGTTCGTCCGGTGTGGGCCTTCCTGCGGAGCTACGTGCTGCAGCAGGGATTTCGCGATGGCATCCCTGGACTTGTGATCTCGAGCTTTGCGGCGTACTACGTCTTCCTCAAGTACGCCAAGCTATGGGAGCGCACGCGCTTCCCCACGGGATGGGGAAATCCTCCCCTCAGTCCTTAGCTCAAACGGTCTGACCGAGGAAGTCTACGACGATGCGGTTGAAGACATCGGCCTGTTCGATGAAGACGGCATGTCCGGCGCGCTCGATGATCGCCAGGCGCGCCGTGGGAATCCGCGCGGCGAGATTCCGCGAATTCTCCGGAGGAATCAGGAGGTCCTCATCTCCGGTGATGACGAGCGTCGGAGCTCGGATGGCAGAGACCCGGCTTTCGGCATCGAAGGCCATCGCGGCATGAATCTGCGCCAAGAAGGTTTGCTCGGAGACGGGATGCGCGAGCCGACGCCTCACAAGGTCTTCTATTGCGTCCGGGTGTTCGGCGAGGAAGCGTGTCGTAAAGGCGATCGGCAAACCCGCCCGCACGCGTTCCTCCGTGTTCAAGCCCTCCGGGGAAAGGAACGCGCGCATGATCTCCGGCGCCGCGGCCACGTGATGTGGCCCTCCGAAGCTTGTGCAGACGAGGACCAGACGCTCGACGATCTCTGGATGAGTCAGAGCCAGCTCCTGCGCGATGAAGCCGCCCAGAGAGGCGCCTAAGATGTGCGCCCGTTCAATTCCCAGCGCGCCGAGCAGAGCCGCCGCATCGTCGGCGAACGTGCGGATCGTCGCAGGAGCATCCCCCCATTCCGAGGCCCCGATTCCTCGGTTGTCGAAGACGATCGTTTGAAAGTGCAAGGAGAAGGTCGGGATTTGTTTGTACCAGATCCATTTTCCTACGCCGAGCCCCGCGATCAAAAGCAGCGGCCTGCCCGCGCCGTGGATCTCGTAAGACACCTGGATCCCGTTTGCTCGGATCGTCGGCACGGCTACATCAACTCTTCGATCAATTCCTCGAAGACGGCTCGCTCCGGGCGGAGCGGATGGCGCACCAGAGGACCTCGGCGCAAGGCCGGTTCGCTGTCTTCGTAGATTGGGTGTTCATCTCGGTAGAAGAGGCCGATGGGGATGCGATCCCCCCACTCGAAAGATCTCTGGAGCGCCGCCATGACATCGGAGGGATCGTATCCGGCCTCTTCTTCCAGCTTATAGATGCGTTGCTTGAACCACGGGTAGGTGTTGACCTTGTTATACGTCACGCACGGGCTGAAGACGTCAATGAGTGCGAACCCGCGGTGCGCAATCCCTCCGGCGATCAGATGCGCGAGGTGTTCGGGCTCGCCGGAGAAACCGCGCGCGACATAGGTCGCTCCGGAGACGAGCGCCAACGCGATGGGGTTAATCGGCGGTTCCGGGTTCCCGCGCGGCGTGGATTTCGTGCGTACTTCTTTCATCGTCGTCGGGGAGGCTTGTCCTGTGGTGAGGCCGTAGATCTGGTTGTTCATCACGATGTAGGTGATGTTGATGTTCCGGCGCATGGCATGGATGAAGTGTCCGATACCGATGCCATATCCATCCCCATCCCCCCCGGTGACGACGACATGCAGGTCATGATTGGCCAACTTGATCCCTTCGGCTACGGCGACGGCTCGCCCGTGAAGGCTGTGGACGCCGTAGGCGTGGATGAAGCCCGGCAGATTTGAGGAACATCCAATGCCGGACACGAGAACCAAATCCTTCGGCTGGATGCCCAACTTTCCAGCAGCCATCTTCACGGCCTTCAGGACGCCGAAATCACCACATCCCGGACACCAATCAGGATCCACAGGTCCGGCGTACGTCTCAATCGGAAGCTCGATGACGGTTGCCATACCCCCCCTCCTTCTCTCAAGCTATCTCCGGCTGCCATTGATAGGTCGAGCCGGTCTCGATGCCGATGAACACTCGTCCCCGTTTCCGTCCCGTCTCTCGCGAGACGATCTCCACGTCCCAAATGGGTTCCTCGAAACCGTCGCGCTCGAGACGGATGATGCGCCCAGGACGCGCCTCCTCATTCAGGTGGGTACGAATGTAGTGATACGCGATCTCTCGCGCTTCGTCTTCGGTGACCTCCAAGCCTATCGGCTTCCCCTCGAGAATCGCCTTCACTCGCTCCACGATATAGTGGGGCTCGAAGGGTTCGCCGTCATATTTGCGGATATGTGCCGTGACGGTGATGCCCGTCTCGGCCCGAAGGTAGCGGGCGAACTGTCCACTATAGTTGGCCTCCACGCAGATCGTCATCCGAGAACGGCGAAGGATCTCCGTCACCTCGCGAGCGTGGAAGGGGAAGAGATACTTGATATGCAAGTGATTGGCGCGAATCCCTTCCGCCGCGAGCTTCTCCACCACTTCGCGAATCACGCCCTTGGTTGAGCCCCAACCGATCAGCGTGACGTCCGCGTCCTCGGGGCCTTCGAGCACCGGCGGGGGCAGCTCCCGCAAGACGGCTTCCAGCTTGCGCATCCGTTTCTCGTGAATCTTGCGCCGCACGGGAGGAGAGGTGAACACGTCGCTGATCAGAATCCCTTCCTCGTCGTGATCGTCGGTCGCAGCGACGTGAATCGTGCCTTCCGTGCCTGGGAGCGCCCGCGGAGAGACGCCCGAGCGGGTGAAAGCGTAGCGCTTGTATGGCCCCCGGGTCTCGTCCCACTCGGTCACCACTTCGCCGCGCTCAATGGGAACGTCATAGCGCAAGGCCTCCGGTTCGATCGTCTCCGGATGCTCACTGAGCAGCAGGTCGCTCATGATGATCACAGGCAGTTGATACTTCTCGGCGAGATTGAACGCTTCGACGACCGTCGAGAAGCACTCGGCCACATCGCCCGGAGCGATGATGACCCGGGGATAATCCCCTTGAGAGGCGCCGAAGACTTGGTTGAGATCCCCCTGTTCGGTCTTCGTGGGCAGACCGGTCGAGGGTCCGCCGCGCTGAACCTCAATGACGACGACAGGCGCTTCGATCATCCCCGCTTGCCCGATCGCTTCGGTCATCAGGGCGAAACCGCCGCCAGATGTCCCACACATCGCGCGAACGCCCGCATATCCCGCGCCGATGGCCATGTTCACGACGGCCAATTCGTCCTCGCACTGCTTGACGAGGATGCCGCACCGTTCGGCGTGGGCCGCCATCCAGTGCAGGATCGAAGAGGCGGGCGTCATCGGATAAGCCGAATAGAACTTGCAGCCGGCTGTCACCGCACCGATGGCGAATGCTTCATTCCCCGTGATGAACGGCCGACGGATATGGGTGAACGTCCACGTGTATCCGAGTGGGACAAAGTGCTCCTTGGCGTACTCGTATCCCGCTCGTGCGATGGCAACGTTTTGGTCAATGACGGCTTGCCCTTTGTGCTTGAACGTGTCGGTGAACACGCTCTCGGCTGTCTCGAAGTCCAATCCGATGAGGAAGAGCACAGCGCCCAGTGCTACCGTGTTCTGCATGACAGGAGGAATCTTCCCAAGCGGCTTCGTGATCGTGGAGACCGGCAGCGGAACCGGCAGCACGTTGTCCCGCAAGAGCGTCGGATCGAGTTTGAGCTTATCGGAATTGTAGACGACAGCTCCGCCCGGTTCGACCTCGCGGGCGTGTCGCTCGATCGAATCCTGGTTCAGGGCGATGAGAACGTTCAGGTGGTCTCCATGAGAGGTCAGTTTCTTCTCCCCAATCCGCACGCGGAGCCAGATGTGTCCGCCGCGAATGACGGATTGATAGCTGTTGTAAGCGTAAACGTACAGACCCAATCGAGCGGCCGTCTTGGCAAGGGTGTCTCCCGTCTTATCCAAGCCATCGCCAGCCGCTCCGCCAATACCCACGGTCACTTCTCGCATAGCGTCTTCTCCTCAGCCTGGGAAATATACAGAGGGCGCGCACAGGGTGGCCCCTGATGAGTAGGATTCATACGTCGCTCCCCTCACCTTGATCAAGACACAATAATAGGCCCTCTCTTTCTCGACGTCAAGCGAGAGGAGAAGGTCGGTTCAACCCGTCACCCGGGGGCGAAAATCCCTGCGAGCGCGTTCGGGATGAGCGAGCGGCTCCGCCTGGGCCCTGGAGCAAGATAGTCCGCACGCTCTTTGGCATGACGCCCTCGCGGCGTCCGGTCTGACGTCACCACCGGGTTCTCGCCTCCATCCACCTGTGGGCCCACGGAGCGAGCAGCTCGCACTTCACCTCCGGCGGGCACGACATGCCCGGATCTCCTTCTCTTTAAACCTGCGGGGAGCACCTCGCGTGGGGGCTCTGCGCGGCATGTCGTTCGAGAGGTGGAAGTTACTGGAAACCACAATATCTTGTGATCTTCTCTCTTGACAAGCCAGCATATTGTGCATACACTAGGGGCTGTCGCGCCGGCGAACGGGCCCCCAGATGGGGATCCCGTGCAGTTCGACTGGTGCTGCGGCAGTCGGAACAGAGAGTTCGGAATGAGGGGAGTCTCTTCCCTGGAGCACCTCGGTAGAGGGGTTCGGTGGACTCTCCTCTGGTCAGGACGACGAAGATCGTATAGTGATTCCATACGGCGAGGGCGAAATCACAGAGAGGAGGGAGCGACCCATGCAGAGACCAGACGAGTTGAGTGGCATGAGGCTGAGCTATGGGAGTGAAGCGCTCATACGGCGGTTCTTCACGCGTCCGGGTGTGCATCCCTTTGATGAGGTCGCGTGGGAGCGGCGAACGGCACGAATTCTCGGCAGCGATGGCTCGGTCGTCTTCGAGCAAGCGGGCGTGGAATTCCCGGCCTTCTGGTCACAGTTGGCGACCGATATTGTTGCGCAGAAATACTTTCGCGGGCGACTCGGCTCCCCCGAGCGCGAATCCAGTGTGCGCCAATTGATCGGACGTGTCGTCACCACCCTCACTGAGTGGGGGATCAAGGACGGATATTTCGCGTCGCTGGAGGCGGCTGAGACCTTTCGTGCGGAACTCACCTATCTCCTTCTGCACCAGATGGCGTCCTTCAACAGCCCCGTGTGGTTCAATGTCGGCGTCGAGCCTCATCCGCAATGTTCGGCTTGTTTCATCCTCTCCATCGAAGACAACATGGACTCGATCCTGGAGTGGTACAGGACGGAAGGCAAGATCTTCCAAGGGGGATCGGGATCGGGAATCAACCTCTCGACGCTGCGCTCCTCGAAGGAATACCTTTCAAGAGGGGGAAGAGCATCGGGTCCGGTCTCCTTCATGCGAGGGGCGGATGCTATTGCGGGGACGATCAAAAGTGGGGGCAAGACGCGACGAGCGGCCAAGATGGTCGTCCTCAACGTCGATCACCCCGACATCCTTGAATTCATCTGGTGCAAGGCCAAGGAGGAGCGCAAGGCCCGCGCTTTGGCGGAAGCCGGCTACGATATGTCCTCGCTCGATTCGGAGGGGTGGATCTCGATCCAATATCAGAATGCCAATAATTCCGTCCGCGTGACGGATGAGTTCATGCGGGCGGTGGTGGAGGATCGGGAGTGGCCGCTGCGCGCTGTCACGACGGGAGAGGTCCTGGAGGTGCATCGTGCGCGCGATATCTTGCGCCAGATCGCACAAGCCGCCTGGGAATGTGGCGATCCGGGCATGCAGTTTGACACGACCATCAATGAGTGGCACACCTGCCCCAATAGCGGACGGATCAACGCCAGCAACCCGTGTTCCGAGTACATGCACCTGGATGACAGCGCCTGCAATCTGGCGAGCGTGAATCTTCTGAAATTCCTCACTCCGGAAGGCGAGTTCGACGTCGAGGCCTTCCGGCATGCTGTCTCGGTGATGATCCTCGCGCAGGAGATCATCGTCGGGAATTCGAGCTATCCGACGCCGAAGATCGCCCACAATGCCATGGCCTTTCGCCAGTTGGGACTGGGCTATGCCAACCTCGGTGCCCTGCTTATGGCGTGCGGCCTCCCCTACGATTCCGAAGAGGGGAGAGCTTATGCCGCGGCAATTACAGCGCTTATGACCGGACAAGCATATCTGACCTCGGCGCGGATCGCTGAACGGATGGGACCCTTCGCCGGTTTCGCGCTCAATCGCGAGCCCATGTTACGCGTCATTCGCAAACATCGCGAGAGCCTCGCCCGCATTGATGCTCGATTGGTTCCTCAGGGCGTGCTGGAGGCAGCCCGGGACGCATGGGATGAGGCCTTGCGTCTGGGAGAGATCTACGGATATCGCAACGCCCAAGTCACAGTGCTCGCTCCCACGGGGACCATCTCCTTCATGATGGATTGCGATACGACAGGAATCGAACCCGATATTGCCCTGGTCAAATATAAGAAGCTCGTTGGCGGGGGCGTTCTGAAAATCGTCAATCAGACGGTCCCCCGGGCTCTTCGTCGCTTGGGCTATGACGAGGGGCAAATCCGCGAGATCCTGGCGTATCTGGAGGAGCGAGGGACGATCGAAGGGGCGCCGCATCTCCGAGACGAACATGTGCCCGTCTTCGATTGCGCTTTTCGCCCGGCCAACGGTCGGCGCTCGATTCACTACATGGGACATGTGAGGATGATGGCTGCCGTGCAGCCGTTCTTGAGCGGCGCTATCAGCAAGACGTGCAATCTCCCGCATGACATCACAGTCGAGCAAATCGAGCAGCTCTTTATTGACGCCTGGAAGATGGGGCTCAAGGCCATTGCCGTCTACCGCGACGGCTCCAAGAATGCGCAGCCGCTCTCGACGGGCAAAACAGAAGCGGCGAGTCCTGGCCCTCAGGTTTCTGAGCGACTGGGGCGCGCCGAGGATCTCACATCAGAAGAGCCGAAAGCCGATCGTCGTCCGGTTCGGCGTCGGTTGCCGGACACGCGTCGGGCGATCACGCACCATTTCACGATCACGACGCAGGACGGTTCTGTTCACGACGGATACATCACCGTCGGCATGTACGAGGATGGCAGTCCGGGCGAGATCTTCGTCACGGTCGCCAAAGAGGGGAGTACGATCTCCGGTCTGATGGATGCCTTCGCGACGGCGATCTCCATCGCGCTGCAGTATGGGGTTCCGCTAGAAGTGCTCGTGCGGAAGTTCAGCCACATGCGGTTCGAGCCATCCGGAGTGACGACCAACCCGGAGATTCGCGTCGCGAAGTCGATCGTGGATTACATCTTCCGCTGGCTCGCCTCGCAGTTCCTGGATACGGACACGCAAGCGCAACTGGGGGTGCTGACGTCTCAGGTGCGTGCTCGGCTGTCCGTGGAGGCCGAACATTCTTCTTCGTCCGAGGAGCCGAAGAGGCTCTCCGGCACGCGCGATACTTATGTCAACCAGGCCGATGCTCCGGTGTGCTCGGACTGCGGCGCCATCATGGTGCGGAACGGCTCCTGCTACCGATGCTTCAATTGCGGAGGGACGACCGGATGCTCATGAGCTGAAGGGGCACGGCCCTGCCGTGCCCCTCTCTCATGTTGATTCCTCATATGCTGAGCCCTGCGACGATCCCAAGGATCCTCATGGTGAGCGCTCTCGCGCAGGGTCTCTTTTGGTTCACAATGTGGTATGTCCTTCGTCGAATTCAGCGGGGGTGGATGAAGACAGTCCTCGTATCGGTTGACTCCCCGAAGATCGGTCTTGTTCTCTCGCTCGTCGGATACGCGAGCTGGTTCTTCGGTTCCGTGATGTTTGCGATTCATCCTGCTTCCTCGCTCTTTCAGGCGCTCTCCCCGGCGGTTTCTTTCCCCAGGGTCGGGCTGGGGCTTCTCATCGGCGGTCATGGAGTGGTCATATGGGCGGCTCTCTCCTTGGGCCCTTCTTTCGGCCTCCGTCCTCGCGTCATCGTCGAACATCGCCTCGTGCGCCATGGTCCGTATCGCTTCGTTCGACACCCTCTTTACACGGGGCTCCACGCACTCTATCTGGGGACCTTCTTACTCGTTCCGTGCGGTCTCTTCCTCGTCAGCTTCGCGGCCGCCCTTGTTGGAAACACGTTGCGGGCGCAGGCCGAGGAGCGCCTCTTGAGCGCGCGCTATGGAGAGGTTTACCGAACATATGCGCAGTCGGTCGGGCGATTCCTTCCCAGGCCGTGCCCGCGCAGGTTCTAGAGATCGCTTCGCTTTCCTGAGGCAGCGTTCGGACCGCGCCCTTCTGGACTCGCGGTCGGAGTAGGAGCGGACTCACATCGGTCTGAGGAAAATCGCCGCCGAATGACCTCTAACATGCGTTCGACGACTTGATCCACGCTCAGGTCAGAAGAGTCGAGATAGACGGCGTCCTCAGCTCGACGCAGCGGGGAGGCTAAACGCTCGGCATCTCGACGATCACGTTCCTCAGTCTCTCGAAGCGTTTGCTCAAAGGAAGCGCCTGCTGCCCTCAGGTCTTGCTCGAAGCGGCGTCGAGCACGCACTTCAAGGCGTGCGTCCAGGAAGAATTTCACATCGGCGTCGGGGAAGACCACCGTCCCCGTATCTCGGCCTTCGAGGACGATCTTTCCCGATCGTCCGATCTCCCGCTGCTTGGCTACCATGACATGCCGTACCTCAGCGATCGTCGCAATGAGGGATGCCGCTTGACTGATCTCCGGGGAACGGATCGCCTCCGTGACGTCCTCGCCATCGATCGAGACCCGCAGGGATTCGGGGTCTCCTGAAAGCGCAATCTGCGACTGCTCAGCCAGGCGAGCGAGCCCCTCCGAGTCGTTCAGTGGGATCCCTAGGCGGAGCGCCTTCCACGCGAGTGCGCGATACATCGCGCCCGTGTCCAAATAGAGATAGCCGAGCCGCTTGGCCAGGAGCTTCCCGACAGTGCTCTTGCCCGACCCAGCGGGTCCGTCTATGGTGATGATCCCTCGCTTCGACATCTTGAGACTTGTCAGGATCCAGGCGTGGTCCCCATGTGGTCTTCGGATCGCCGAGAGTGTTCTCGCGCTTCCCGGAGGACCTCGCGGAGGACACGGAGTGCCGTCAGACAGTCCTCGCGACTGACGTCGTAGTGCGTCACCAAACGGATCGCCGTTGGACCGAGGCTCCCGACAAGAACCCCGTGTGCTTTGAGTCGCTCGACGAATTCAGGGGCTGTCCATCCGGTTCCCGCAATATCCACGATGACGATGTTCGTGTGCACCTTCTCCGGATCCAGCGCCAGTCCCGGAAGCTCGGCAAGTCCCCGAGCGAGCACGCGCGCGTTCTCATGATCCTCCGCCAGGCGAGCGGGCATCTTCTCCAAAGCGATCAATCCGGCAGCCGCAAGCACGCCCACCTGGCGCATGCCCCCACCGAGCATCTTGCGCACGACGCGTGCCTCCTCGATGAAAGCGCGAGACCCGAGGATCAATGAGCCGACGGGGGCTCCGAGTCCTTTCGAGAGGCACACCATCACGGAATCGAAAGGACGCGCCAGTTCCGCGACCGATCTCCCACAGGCGACGGCCGCGTTGAACAAGCGCGCGCCATCCAGATGCACGGGCAGACCCCGTTCATGGGCGCGCGCGCAAATCTCGTGCGCTGTCTCCGGAGGCAAGATCGTCCCTCCCGCGAGGTTGTGCGTATTCTCCAAGCAGATCAATCCCGTCGGCGCACGATAGTATACATTCGGACTCAACGCCGCTTCGATCGTCGGCCAATCCGGGATGCCGTCCCGTCCCCGAACGACGCGCGGAAGCGTGCCCGAGATCACGGCCATCGCCGCCATCTCGAAGTTGTAGATGTGGCTCTTCTCTTCCACGATCACCTCTTGTCCCGGCCGGGTATGCACCTTCACGCAGATCTGATTCCCCATTGTGCCCGAAGGGACAAAAAGCGCAGCCTCCTTCTGAAAGATCTCGGCCGCGCGCTCTTGCAAGCGATTCACCGTCGGATCTTCCAGATAGACGTCATCGCCGACCTCGGCGCGCGCCATCGCCTCCCGCATCTCCGGCGTTGGCCGCGTCACTGTATCGCTTCGGAGATCAATGAGTCGCATCGTCTCCTCCCTCTGTGTGCTGCGCGATCGCTACGCTCCCCTCTCACACGAAGACGGCAAACACTTCGTTGGCCAGGACCAACCCTCTTCGCGTGAGGCGAAGCTGACCTCCGCCGATCTCAATCAGCCCCGCCTCTCCCAAAGAGGTGAGCTGATCGCCATACAGATCGAGGACGTCCACGCCGTAGCGCTCCCGAAAGGCGCGGAGATTCACACCTTGGCGTCGGCGCAGCCCGAGCATAAGGGCGTCTTCGATCCGTCTCCGCTCGGTCATGACGATCCGTCCGGCTACCGCGTCTCCACGCTCGCGCATCGCCTCGACGTAGGCGTGAGGCGTCGCGACGTTCCACCACCGTTCTCGATGGTCATAAGAATGCGCACTGCATCCGAATCCGAGATAGGGTTCGTCAGACCAATACTTCAGATTATGCCGACAAGCGAATCCCGGCTGGCAGAAATTAGAGATCTCATAGTGCTCGTACCCTTCCGCCTCCGCGCGTTCCAGGAATCGTTCGTACATCTGGACGGTGAGCATATCGTCTGGCTCCTTCACACATCCGCGAGCCACGTGAGCCGCCAGTGGTGTTCCCTCATGGATCTCCAGCATGTAGACCGAGATGTGTGTCGGCCGCATCGAAAACACGCGGTCCATTGTCCGCTCCCAGCTCGCCAACGTCTGACTGGGAATCCCGATAATCAGGTCCAGGTTCATGTTCTCCAAGCCGGCATCTCGCAGAAGCGCCACCGATTCCCCGATCTGATCCACTGTATGCTGACGTCCGAGTACGCGAAGCTCGGACTCGGAAAAGGTCTGCGCGCCCAGACTCACCCGATTCACGCCGAGCGCGCAAAAGGCTCGGGCCTTCTCCGCCGTGATCGTCCCTGGGTTCGCTTCGATCGTAATCTCCACATCTGGGGAGACGGCGAAACTCTGATATATGGTCTGGAGGATCTCCCAGAGGCTCTCCGGATCGAGCAGCGAGGGCGTCCCGCCTCCGAAGTAAATCGTGTCCACGGCGAGATCGGCCGTGCGCGCCCGCGCGATCTCCTCCCGTAAGGCTACAAGGTAAGTCTGTTGCAATGGGGCCGGATACACGCCCGAATCGAAATCGCAATAGGAACACTTGTACGGACAAAACGGAATGTGCGCGTAGATTCCCCACAGTGCCATATTCGCCGTCGTAGTATACCACGACGTGACCGAGCGCTTCATCGAGATCCGAAGGGCACTGACCGCCGTGGACAGCGAAGTCGAAGCGGACTCGACTGTAAGGGGGACCTGATCGTTGTCCAGATCTCGCGAGAATTTCCTTGACAAAGATTGGGTTCGCCTATATATTTTGGACGTCTTGTGGCAGATGGGTGAGTTCTTAGAGAAGGAGCGAGGCATATGACGAAGAGACATGCATTTGTCCTCGTATGCAGTCTGCCGCTCTTATGGCAGAGTGCGATGGTTCTCATCCCGGGTGTTATCAGCATCATCCTGCAGTTGCTGAACCTGGGCGGAGGAGGATTGAATTTCCTTCAGCTGCTCGCGATCGTTGCTGGAGTGGTTACGGCATCGGGATTGGACCTTGGGCTTGGGATTACGGGACTTGTGCTCCCGGCTTCTGTGTTCGTCTTTGTGCTGTGACGTCGTGGGCGTGATCGAACATCATGGGAGGTTTCGGTTTATGAAGAAATGGGTATTCATTGTACTCTTCGCTGGGCCATTCCTTGTCGCCTTTTCAACGCTCGTGCTTCCATATCTCGCCCTCCTGCTTCTGGCATTGATCCTGCCAGAGGCTGTTTTCAGCAATCCTGCGATGATCCTCGTCTTTGTGCTGCCGTTGATCTTGATCGCTGTTTTGGGGGAGTCCAATTCGCTCCTGTTCCTTCTATAGTGCAACGATACGGACACCTCAGAGGACGGGAGTCCGTTGGATCTCCTGATACGCTGGTTGTTTATTCCCTCGACCTGATGGGATCTGCGCGCCATCTGGCCCTATACCGTGGAGAGAGGAAAACGCCGTCGAGGATTACTCCGGGGGGACCCCGCGAAAAGAGCGGCGATGGAGGGGGCAAGGGCCGAGTCGCATGAGGGCTTCTTGATGCGCACGCGTGCCGTAGCCGACATGGTGCGCGAAACCATAGCCAGGATAGAGCCGATCATACTCCCGCATGAGACGATCGCGCGTAACTTTGGCGATGATCGAGGCGGCAGCGATAGAGACCGAGAGCTGATCCCCCCGAATAAGGGCCTGTTGCGGAATTCCCACATCGGGAAGCTCCACAGCATCAATGAGAAGGAAATCCGGGCGCAAACGGAGGCCTTCAATCGCTTGTCGCATGGCCCGCTCGGTCGCGCGGAGAATGTTCGTGCGATCAATCTCTGAGGCATCCACAATCCCAATGGAGAGCGCACGCGCAGTATTCCAAATGGTGCTGAAGAGCGCTTCCCGGCGACTCGGCGACAGGCGTTTCGAGTCATCAATGCCTTCGGGGATTTGGTCAAGATCGAGAATCACGGCGGCGGCGACGACCGGTCCTGCCCACGCTCCACGCCCGACTTCATCTAGGCCAGCAATGAGCCGATAGCCGAGCTGATGAAGTTCTCGCTCTAAGACCGCCGTACAGGTTTGCACGTGATGTCGGCGCGACATTGTGCCTGATTATTTCACACCAGATTCCCATCGGAAGTCAATCGCCTCTTGAGGTTCTCGTTCAAAATGTGAGGTGAATTCGCGTCGGGCCCTCATCAGTGCTTACCCTAATTAGCTTCATGAGCGCTTGCCTCTCTCTCTCTCTCGTGTTATTTTGAAAGTGCGCATCGCAATTACGTATTCTATCGCTTCGGAGAATGGAGGAAGCTTATGGGAGAGCCGGAAATTACGATTGAGAGCAAGGAGGGAGGGAAGCCTATTGAAAAGAAGGTCTTGGCGGAGTCTGGGCGATCTGATCCGCTTGAAGAGATCGCCTCATCGGTGAAAGAGTTTGCGCAGCGAATTCCGGATTCGATTGCCAAAGCGATTGAGAAGGCGCTTCAGGGCCGAGACTTTCCGTTGATGGTCCGGGTCAACCGTGAATCGCTGCGACGCATTGACGAGTTGGTTGAGGCGGGGATTTTCAAGAGCCGCTCTGAGAGCGCGGCGTTTTTAATCAGCGAGGGGATCAAGGCACAAGCCAGCTTATTTGAGCGTATTGAGGAGAAGATTCGTGAGATCGAAAGGCTGCGGAGCGAGCTGAAGAACCTTGTGGGTCAAGAAGTGAAGCCGACTCCGTGATCCGTGCATGATGCGCGCTGGTCGGCAGGGATTCAGGGGCTCAGCTCGGGGTCCCCACGTGGGGTGCCTGCTGACGTTCCGACAGTCGTCCCTGATTGCCGGTGTTATTTTGCCTGTGCGTGCGCGAGCAATTCTTGCAAGACCCGGAGGATCTCCTTCTCCTCCTCGGGTGGGACGGTGCGGAGGTCTAGAAGAAGTTCATCCCCTTCGATGCGAGCAATAATAGGGGGATTGGCGGCGCGCAATCTCGCCTCCAGCTCAGGGGTGGGGAGATGCTGATGGCGCAGAGCGACAAGCGTAGTCCGGAGGCCCACTTCTGGGGCGGAGCCACCACCGGTGACTGAAGCGCCTTCCCTGAGCCGAACGCGAAGGGCCTCACCGCAGGTGCGCCGGAGCCGAGTAGCGAACGTACGAGCGCGGCGCCGAAGCTGCTCCGGTGTCAGGGCGATCATGCGTAAGACCGGGATCTGCTCAATCTGTCCCGTCAGATAGGCGCGCAAGGTTGCTTCCAGTGCTGCGAGTGTGAGCTTATCCGGTCGGACAGCGCGCATCAGAGGATTTCGCGCCAGGCGCTCAAGGATCGCGGCACGTCCGACGATGATCCCCGCTTGAGGTCCCCCGAGGAGTTTGTCGCCGCTGAAGGAACACACATCCACTCCGTCGGCCAGGGAGTGAGGAACGGTTGGTTCATCGGAGATACCCCAAGGGCTCAGATCCACGAGGCATCCACTCCCCAGATCTTCGTAACAGGGGAGGCCATGGCGATGGGCCAGGGCGACGAGGTCCTTGAGGGAAGGGCGTTCGGTGAATCCGATGATGCGGAAGTTGCTCCAGTGTGCGCGCAGGATGAGCCGCGTGCGATCCGTGATCGCCCGTTCGTAGTCGTCCAAGCGGGTACGATTCGTCGTGCCGACTTCGCGCAGGAGAGCTCCGGACTTGGCCATGATCTCCGGCAGCCGAAAGGCGCCTCCGATCTCGATCAGTTCGCCGCGGGAGACGATGACTTCTCCTCCTTCGGCGAGCGTATTGAGCACAAGAAGCACGGCTGCTGCGTTGTTGTTGACGATGAGCGCGGCCTCCACGTCCAGCAAGCGTCGGAGTAGGTCTTGGCAGTGAGCCTCGCGTCGCCCGCGCTCGCCTCGTACGAGATCATATTCGAGATTGGAGTACGCGGCTCCGATGTCGTGGATGGCGCGGAGCGCAGCCGTCGAGAGAGGCGCGCGTCCCAGGTTCGTGTGGAGGATGACGCCCGTGGCGTTGATCACGCGTCGTAGAGAGGGGCGTTCCAACGCCTCAAAGCGTGCGCGCAATCGGCGCTCGAGCTCCTGCGGCACGGCATCGGAGCCTTCGGCTGATGTGCTCGAAGCGGAGACCACGGTGAAGCGTCCTGTGCGGATCTCCTCGCGAATCTCTTCGACGACAGCGCGCACCTCGCGCACGACGGTCGTTCGTCCCAGTCGTTCGATCCACGGTGCGACCGAGGCCCAGCGCAGAATGGATTCCACCGACGGAATCGCTCGCAGCCGCTCGGTGTCCATCTCCTCCTCCTCGAACGCGGCGCGCTATGGTTTTTTCGTCGCTCCGGATGGGGGCTCGCTCACCTGAATCCGGACGACGAACTCGCCGCTGTTATCCTCGAGCTTGCCGTCGTTAACCATCAGGTAGAGCTGACCGCTGCGGTGCGCGACGAGCTCGGCCGCTGGGCCGATGAAGATGAAATCATCGTTGTCATCGCCGATGACCGCGATCACGCCGCCGCTTGGCCGATCGCGCATCAGCTTGTCGGGATCCGTCAGCTCGACTCCTTCGGGGCCCACCTCTCGCGTTGGCGAGATGCGGATGCGTCCGCTGACGGCCAGCCGCAGCTTTTGCCCTTTGACAAGGGTGATTCCCGTATCCACCCACTCAGACTTCGCCGGGACCGTGACGGTGTGCTCCGTGTAGCGGGGCAGCGCCACGGCTCCCGCGGATGCCGGAGCCGGGGTCACAGGTCCCGATGTGGTCCGTTCGCTCGGAGTCTCCGGTCGCGCTGTAGCCGACGGAGGGGCGCTCGGCCGATCGGCGCGCGTCGACTCGACCTCCCCGAAATCTATGCTCTCCACGTCGGCCGCGCGGAGAATGGCCCGGCTTTGCGTTCCGGAGAGGATCATCGTGAACTCTCCGTTTTCGAATCGGATAATGCGCCCCCGAAGAACGGACCCATTCCGCAACCGAACGATGTGGGGCTCTTGAGCGGCGAGGGTAAGAGTAGGGCTGAAGGCCGCCCAGATCGCGATTCCCAACCCTACGAGCGATGCGTGTCTCATTGTCCTCCTCCTTATCTGCGCTCAAGGAAGAACAGCAAGGGTCTCCACATACTGGCGCGCTCGTGCGGTGATATCGGGCGCGCTCAGCAGATCGGCGATCACGGCGACAGCATTCGCGCCAGCAGCGAGGACCTCGGGCGCCGTCTCCAAGGTGATGCCACCGATGGCGACCAGAGGCTTTCGGATGTGCGCACGCACCGTCCGGACTGTCTCCACGCCAACCACAGGATCCGGATTCTCCTTGGTCCGCGTCGCGAAGATCGGGCCAATAGCGATGTAATCCACCGGGAGCGCGTCGGCGGCGAGCGCTTGCGCGAGTGAGTGAGTCGAGAAGCCGATCAAGCGATTCGGCCCTAACAGGACTCGCGCTTTCTCCGGCGGGAGATCGTCCTGTCCGAGATGTACACCGTCAGCGTCAACGGCGAGCGCAATGTCCACACGATCGTTGATGAGCACAGTGACGCCGAGCATCCGGGCAATGGCCACGGCTTCTCGCGCGTCTTCGTAGAACGCCCGAGGCGACGACTCCTTCTCCCGAAGCTGGATGAGGCGGATTCCACCCGCCGCCAAGCGTCGGACCTGTTCGGCATGCGACAGTCCCGTCAGCCGACGATCCGTGATCGCGTAGACACGCGGAAGAGTCATAAATCTCGACCTCGACGAGCGTGCGGCGCGCTCGGTCACTCCTTGCGGCCCTTCAGATCACGTGGGGATCCCGCTCGGACTTGCGGTCACGGCCATATTCTCGTCCGCCGCAGAGCGCATCCGCAGCGGGCACTCCCCGCGCAGGACGCGCCGAGCGCCTTGCCGCGCCAGAATATGCGCGATGAGCCGATACGCATTCCAGGCGAAGAAGACGTTCGGCCCCGGCAGGATCGCCATCGCTGCCGTCACCGGTAGGAGCACCGCGTTGAGCACAATCCCGCGGGCGTGTGCCCGCGCCCTCCGCCTGAGAAACCGGAGGAACCGGCGGCGCACCAATGAAGCCGGAAGCGACTCCGGATGAAGGAGCACGATCTCAGTTGCTGTGCGCATCCGTCGCAGAAGCGGCTCGCTCGGATCGCTGCGCGCTTCGAGTCGCTCGAGCAGATGTCGTGCCCATGCCATGCGGTCGCTCGTCTCGATCACGCGGCGCACCCGCTGATACTCCGTGCTGATCCATCGCCAGAGCTGGCCGAGAAGGATTCCGGGGATGACGAAGGCATCACTGTACGGAGGTCTCCCACGCTCTTCGGAATGCGTGAGGTACCCCTCGGCGTCCCCTTCCGGCCCCGCTTGGAAGCTCCACTGGTTCTGCGGATCAATGCAGAGACGAATATTCATTCACTTGTGGCCAATTCAGCTTCCAAGAGCTGCTCTTCGTACAACTCCGCGTAGAGGCCCCCGCGCGCGAGCAGCTCCTCATGGGTCCCGTGTTCGATCAGTCTTCCGCGATCCAAGACGAAGATGCGATCGGCGTCGCGCACCGTCCACAACCGATGTGAGACGAGGAGCACCATGCGGAGTCCTCCGACCGAGGTCTTCGCAGGATGTCGGGCCATGAGCATCCGCACATGCGCGAGGATGCGCGCTTCTGTTTGCGCATCCATGGCCGAGAACGCATCGTCGAGGATGAGGATGCGCGGCCGGCGAAGGAAGGCGCGCGCGATCGCCACGCGTTGCTTCTGTCCTCCGGAGAGCGTGATCCCTCGTTCTCCGACGATCGTGCGAAACCCTTCGGGGAACTCTCGGATCTCCTCTTCTAATCCGGCCCATCGCGCGGCTTCCTCGATCTCTTGCTCGCTGGCGCCATAGGCGCCGAAGGCGATATTCTCGGCGATGCTCATGCTGAAGAGGAAAGGCTCCTGAGGGACCACGCCGAGGGTGGCGCGCCACTGCTTAAGTGGGATCGTGCGCAGATCTCTCCCGTCAACGAAGATCGTTCCCGGCGGTGGTTCGTACAATCGCGCGAGCAGATTCACGAGCGTCGTTTTTCCCGATCCCGTTCGTCCGACGATGGCCACGATCTCCCCGGGCTCGATCGTCAGCGAGAGATCGCGCACAGCCGGGGCGCGACCGTCATAGCTGAAGGTCAGGTTTCGAATCTCGATCTTCCCGCCCGCGATCTCCTCATCCTCGGAGACTCGCAGAAGTGGGATCGTTCGAGTGCGATCTTCGGAGTCTCTCTCCAGGATCTCCACGATACGCTCCATGCCGGCCATCCCGCGCTCAGCGAGATTCACCACCCAGCCCAGAGCGATCACCGGCCAGATGAGCCGCGCCAAATAGAGATTGAACTCCACGAACTGACCGACGCTGATTCTCCCCTCAAGAGCGAGTCGTCCGCCGTACCAGAGCACGGCGGCCGATCCCAGACCGATGAGGACGGCGAGCGTGGGGTAGAAGAGCCCGGTCACCCGGATGAGACGGAGATTGCGCCGGACGTATTCGCGATTGAGCGCGCGAAAGGCTCGACGCTCCACCTCTTCTTGCCCATAAGCGCGCACGACGCGCACGCCGGCGAAATTCTCTTGCGCCTTCGTGCTCAGGCGGGCGAGCTGCTCTTGAATACGCTCGAAATGATCGTGAATGCGCGCGCCAAAGAGCCGCGTCGCGATCGAGACCAGAGGAAGCGATAAAAGCGCGAGCAGCGTCAGCCGCCCGCTCACCCGAATCATCAGCGGGAGCACCAGTGCGAACACGACGAGCGCATGCGTGGCATACATGAGTGCCGGACCGACCAACATTCGCACGGCGTTCAGATCGTTGGTCGCCCGCGACATGAGATCGCCCGTTCGATACTCGTGGAAGAATCTCGGCCCCTGCCGTTGCAGGTGGGCGAAGAACTCGTTGCGCAGCTCATATTCGATGTCGCGCGACATGCCGACGAGCAACCGCCGCTGCCAGAAAAGGAAGACCCCTTGCCCGAGGGCGATCAGGATCACGAGCAGCCCGTAGCGGAAGAACTTCTCCGCCGTCGTGGCGCGCACCAAATCATCCACAGCGTGGCGCACGACTGTCGGCGCTGTCAGTCCGATCGCATTTCCGAGGAGGATGCATCCGAGGCCGGCGACGAGAACGCGACGATGGCGTGCCCAAGCCTTCCAGATCCGCCGCCATGCCTGCCGTCGAAGATCTCTTCGGCCCCGCGTGGGGACCGCCGTTGTCCAGAACGCATGCCTCATCGCTTCCCCTTGCGCTCTCAGTATGCGCGCAGTTGCTCGCGATACGCCGAGAACTGCCGCTTCATCTCCTCTAGCGAATCGCCGCCGAACTTCTCGCGGAGAGCTTGAGCAAGCACGAGCGCTACCATCGCCTCTCCAATCACGCCAGCCGCCGTAATCGCCGTCACATCCGATCTCTCGAAGGCAGCATCGGCCGGTTCTTTTGTCAGGATGTTGACGCTGCGCAGCGGGCGCCGCAAGGTCGAGAGCGGCTTCATATACCCCCGTATGCGAATCTCCTCGCCGTTGCTGATTCCTCCTTCGAGACCGCCGGCGCGATTCGTCTTCCTGTAGAATCGGCGTTCGGCATGATCGTAGAAGATCTCGTCGTGGACGCGCGAGCCGGGCCAGTATGCTGCCATCATGCCGAGGCCGATCTCCACGGCCTTCACCCCTTGGATGGACATGAGGGCTTGCGCCAATCGTCCATCCAGGCGCAGGTCCCATTGCGTGTGCGCGCCCAAGCCAGGCGGCACGCCGTGGGCGACGACCTCGAAGAGGCCGCCGAGCGTATCCCCTGTGCGCATCGCCTCTTCGATTCGCGCGACCATCTGCGCCTCCAGCTCCCGATCGACGCAGCGCAGGGGCGAATCCTCAGGGATGGCTTGGATCTCTTCCCACGAGACATCCGCGCGCGGATGCTCGGGCACGCCCCCCACCATCAAGACGTGACTGCTCACCTCGATGTTGAACTCTCGGAGCAGGAGCTTGGCCAAGGCTCCGGCAGCCACGCGCGCGGCCGTTTCGCGCGCGCTCGCTCGTTCGAGGATATCCCGTAGATCATGTGTGTCGTACTTCAGGCCTCCGGCCAAATCGGCATGTCCCGGCCGCGGGCGCACAACGCGCCGCGCCTTTCGCTCATCCTCGACAGAGCGCGGCTCCGGCGTCATCACCTCCCGCCAATTCGCGAAGTCCCGATTCTCAATGAGCAGCGCGATCGGCGACCCCAGTGTGCGCCCGTGTCGCACGCCGCTCAGGATCTCTGCGCGATCCTGCTCGATTCGCTGTCGGGCGCCGCGTCCGAACCCCTGCTGTCGCCGCCGCAGCTCGCGCGTGACGAATTCCACGTCCACGGGCAGGCCGGACGGGAACCCCTCTACAATGGCCAGGAGCGCTCGGCCATGTGATTCCCCTGCTGTGAGAAACCGGATGGTCATTGCCGAATCCTCAGCTGGGGATCTCCAGTAGCCTGCACTTCAGCGCCTTGATGCGATCGCGCAACAAAGCTGCGCGCTCGAACTGAAGCTGCCGCGCCGCTTCTCGCATCTCCGCCTCCAAGCGCCGGATACGTTCCTCGATGGCCGCCTCCGTCGTCACCTCTTCGTCCTCTTCCATGGGAACCGTCACATAATCGGCCTCGATAATGCGGACGAGCGTCTCCTCGATAGGCTTGACAACCGATTGCGGTGTGATCCCGTGCCGCCGGTTGTACTCCTGCTGCTTCGCTCGGCGCCGCTCCGTCTCGCGGATCGCTTGTTCCATGGATTCGGTGATGCGATCGGCGTAGAGAATTGCTTTAGCATGGACGTGACGCGCGCAGCGCCCGATGGTCTGAATGAGCGCGCGCGTCGAGCGCAGGAATCCTTCCTTATCCGCATCGAGGATGGCGACGAGCGAGACCTCCGGCAGGTCCAGCCCCTCGCGCAACAGGTTCACGCCGATGAGGACATCGAAATCCCCGCGTCGAAGATCGCGCAGGATCTTGACCCGCTCCAACGTGTCGATTTCCGAGTGAAGGTAGCGGACGCGCACCCCGAGCTCCGCATAATAGGCGCACAAGTCCTCGGCCATGCGCTTGGTCAGCGTCGTCACCAGGACGCGCTCGCCGCGGGCCACTCGTTGGCGGATCTCCTCGAGCAAGTCGTCCACCTGTCCGCGCACAGGGCGCACCTCTACCTCCGGATCGAGTAGGCCCGTCGGACGAACGACCTGCTCGACGACCTCCCCCCCTACCTTCTCCAGCTCATACTCACCCGGAGTCGCCGAGACGAAGATGACCTGACCGACGCGCGCCTCCCACTCCTCGAACGTCAGCGGCCGATTGTCGAGCGCACTCGGCAAGCGAAAGCCATACTCCACGAGCGTCTCCTTCCGCGAGCGGTCCCCATGGTACATACCGCGAATCTGAGGGATGGTTTGGTGGCTCTCGTCCACGATGATGAGCGTATCCTTGGGGAGATAATCGAGCAGCGTCGGCGGTGGCTCACCTGGCCTCCGTCCCGTCAAATGCCGGGAATAATTCTCGATCCCGCGACAGTAGCCGAACTGCTCCAGCATCTCCAGATCGTACAGCGTGCGCTCCTGAATCCGCTGCGCCTCGATTCGCTTCCCCTGTGCTTCCAATTGAGGCCGCCACCACTCGAGCTCCTCCCGAATCGAACGAATGGCCCGGCGCAGTACATCGCGGCGGGTGACAAAGTGCGTCTTCGGATAGAGGGCCACCCGCTCCAGGCGCTCGATCACCTCTCCAAAGAGCGGATCAATCGTCGCCAGCGAATCCACCTCGTCCCCCCACAGCTCGATGCGAACGGCCAGGTCGCGATCCACCGGATAGATGTCAACGATATCTCCCCGCACGCGAAATGTCCCGCGCCGTAGCTCCTCTTCGGTACGTTCGTACTGCAGCTCGACCAACCGCCGCAGGAGCTCCGAGCGCGTGAGCTTTTGACCCCGATGCACCCAGAGCAGCATCCCGTAGTATTCGCTCGGATCGCCAAGGCCGTAAATGCAAGAGACGCTCGCCACGATGATGACGTCCCGCCGCTCGAACACCGCCCGCGTGGCCGACATGCGGAGACGGTCAATGTCCTCGTTGATGATCGCCTCCTTCTCGATGTACGTGTCGGTCGCTGGAATATAGGCCTCCGGTTGATAGTAGTCGTAGTAGCTCACGAAGTATTCCACGGCATTGTAGGGGAAGAATTTTTTGAACTCTTGGTAGAGCTGCGCCGCGAGCGTCTTATTGTGCGCCATCACGAGGACAGGTCGGTTCACCTGTTCAATGACCTTCGAGATCGAGAACGTCTTGCCCGAGCCTGTGATGCCCATGAGGACCTGAAAGCGTCTCCCTTCGCGCACGCCGCGCACGAGGGCCTCGATCGCCTCCGGTTGATCGCCGCGCGGTTGATAATCGGAGACCAGCGTGAATGCCATAGCGCGCTCTCATCAAACGCTGAATTATAGTCCGAGCTCGTGGGCGGGAGCAAAGACCGTGGTCTCGCTTCCACGGGCATCCTTTTTCTCCGCCCGCGCGATTTCTTGATATAATGTCGCTCTGATGACGTCGCACCGTCCGGACGCGGGGTCGTCGCACACGCGGGATGGGGAGAGGGAAGGTGTTTAAGATCCTCGTTGTGGATGATGAGGAGCTCATGAGATCCTTCGTCGCGCGCGCTCTCGTCAGCGAAGAGTACGCTGTGGAGACAGCGGCCACTGTATCGGAAGCGCTGGAGCATGTGCGTCGGGAGTTCTTCGACCTTATCATCACGGATCTCATGATGTCCCCCCTCTCGGGCATGGACCTGCTGCGCGCCATCAAGGAGCTCTCCCCGGAGACGGATGTCCTCATGATGACGGCCTATGGGACGATCGAGACGGCCGTCCAAGCCATGAAGCTCGGTGCCTGCGATTACATCACCAAGCCCTTTCCGGTGGACGAACTCCGCCTGCGCGTGGAGCACATTCTGGAGAAGAGGCGCCTTCGGCACGAGAACCGGTGGCTCCGCCAAGAGCTGTTCCATCATCTCGGGATCGAGAACCTTGTGGGCCAGAGTCCTGCCTTCCTTCAGGTGCTGGAAAAGGTGCGCCGTGTTGCTCCGACCGACGCCACTGTGCTTCTCACTGGCGAGACCGGCACCGGTAAGGACGTGCTCGCCCGCGCGATCCATCTCTTGAGCCGACGTGCCGCGCGGCCGTTCGTCGCGGTCAACTGCGCGGCTGTGCCGGAATCGCTGTTGGAGAGCGAGCTCTTCGGCCACGTCAAAGGCGCGTTCACCGGGGCGGTGGCGAATCGAAAGGGCTTGATCGAGGAAGCGTCGGGTGGAACCCTCTTCCTTGATGAGATCGGTGCGGTTCCTCTTGCGATTCAGGCTAAGCTCCTCCGCGTGCTCGAGGAGAGGACGATCCGACGCCTGGGGGAAAACCGCGAGATCCCGGTGGACGTGCGGATCATCGCGGCGACTAATCGGGACCTCCGGGATGCGCTTCGGAGAGGGGAATTTCGCGAAGACCTCTACCATCGGCTCAACGTCGTCGTCATTGATCTCCCTCCGCTGCGGGCGCGGCGCGAGGACATCCCCCTACTGGTTCATCACTTCCTCCGCCAGTTCTGTCAGCGGGATCAGAAAGCGGTTGTGGGCTTCAGCGAGGCCGCCCTAGATCTGCTCATGAGGTACGACTTCCCGGGGAACATTCGCGAATTGCGCCATATCATCGAACACGCCGTCGCCCTCTCCTCCGGCCCGTGGATTATGCCTGCCGACCTGCCGGCTTCTGTCCACGCTTCCGGCGAGGCTTCGGGAGAGGGGGAACTGGAGACCGCTCTGGGTCAGGTCGAGCGCGACCTCATCCTCCGCGCGATCCAGCGCACTGAGGGGCATCTTGAGCGCGCGGCTCGAGAGCTCGGCGTGAGCCGCGTCACCCTGTGGCGGAAGATGAAGAAGCACGGATTGACCAAGCGCTTTTCGCCTCCTTCGGACCCTCGCGAGGACGTCTCATAACAAGCCGATTGCCTCCTGGTCCTGAATTGACGCCATGGGCGTCCTGGGATACATTTCTCTGGCAAAGCTCCGGTGAGGGGTTCCACATGCGAGAACGATCTTACGCCCTGGCGACCGATCTTTATGAACTGACGATGGCGGCGGCGTACTTCGAGAACCACATGAATCACCCCGCCACGTTCGAAGTGTTCGTGCGGTGGATGCCTCCCCATCGGAGCTATTTGGTGGCCGCCGGACTCGCGCAAGTGATCGAGTACCTGCTCGAGCTGCGGTTCTCCGCTCGCGATCTCGAATTCTTGCGCCGTCTGCCGGTCTTCCGGCATGTCTCGGATGCTTTCTTCGACTACCTGAGCGAGTTCCGGTTTCGCGGCGATGTGTGGGCCATGCCCGAAGGGACCGTCTTCTTCCCGAACGAGCCGATCCTGCGCGTTACGGCACCACTGATCGAAGCGCAGATCCTGGAGACCTACGTGCTGTCGTATCTCAATTTCGAGAGCGCTATTGCGAGCAAGGCTGCTCGCATCGTGGATGCGGCTTGTGGACGCGCCATCATTGAATTCGGCGCGCGTCGCGCGCATGGGATGGAGGCAGCGCTCTATGCCGCTCGGGCCGCTTATATCGGTGGGTGCATCGGGACCTCGAACGTTGAAGCCGGATATCGATTTGGGATTCCCATCTACGGCACGGCGGCCCACTCTTGGAACATGGCCTTTCCCGACGAGTTGGAGGCCTTTCGCGCCTATCTTCGCGTCTTCCCGGAGACGACGATCCTTCTCATTGACACCTATGACACGGTGATGGGCGCGCGAAAGGCGACGGCGCTCGGCTCGATCGTTCGCGGCGTGCGCCTGGATAGCGGAGATCTGGCGACGTTGAGCCGGCGCGTGCGCGCTATCTTGGATGAAGCGGGCATGACTGAGACGAAGATCATCGCCAGCGGCGATCTCGACGAGTACAGGATCGCTGATCTTCTGGAGCAGGGAGCGCCCATTGACATCTTTGGCGTCGGCACGCAACTCTCCACCTCCTACGATGCGCCGACGCTCGGCGGCGTCTATAAGCTCGTGGAAGAAGAAGTGGACGGCCGCGTCGTCTACAAGATCAAGCTGAGCACGGAGAAGGAGACGTATCCCGGTCGCAAGCAGGTGTGGCGGAGGACGGACGCCGAAGGCCGCTTCATCTCGGATGTGATCACGTTGGCCGATGAACCGCCGCCGTCTGATGCCTTTCCGCTTCTTGACGAGGTTATGCGCGAAGGGCGCCTGGTGGCCTCTTTGCCCACGCTGGAGGAGATTCGAGAGCGCGCTCTGGAGAACGTGCGCCGATTGCCCGAGATGTATCGTCGGCTGAGGGACGCCGCATCGTATCCTGTGATGCGGAGCGAACGTCTCGAACGGTTGCGTCAGCAGGTCGTCGCAGAGCTACAACGAGCGTGAACGTCATCCGGAGTCTCCGCTGAGCACGGCGCGTATCTCTTCCTCGCTCAGCTCCACGAATTGCCCCATGACGCGGAATTTTTGATACCGCCGGGCCACCAGCTCTTCCGCGGGAAGATCGCGCACTTCGGCCAGCGCCTCCAGGAGAAACCGATCCAGGATCTCCGCTGCGCGTCGCGGATCGGTGTGCGCGCCGCCGGCAGGCTCGGGCACGATCCGATCAACGACCCCGAGTTCGAACAAGTCCGAGGCCGTGAGCTTGAGCGCCTCGGCTGCGCGGTCGGCTTTGCTCGCATCCTTCCAGAGAATGGCGGCGCACCCTTCGGGCGAGATGACCGAGTAGATGGCGTTCTCCAGCATGAGAATGACGTCGCCAACGGCGATGGCCAGAGCTCCCCCAGACCCGCCCTCGCCCGTGATCGTCACAATGATGGGAACGCGCAGCCGCGCCATCTCGCGCAGGTTATAGGCGATCGCTTCGGCCTGCCCGCGCTCCTCCGCATCCACGCCCGGATATGCTCCAGGCGTATCCACGAAGGAGAAAATGGGGCGATGAAACTTCTCCGCCAGTTTCATCGCGCGAAAGGCTTTGCGATAGCCTTCGGGCTTAGGCATGCCGAAGTTGCGGAGCTGCCGCTGCTTGAAATCATGCCCTTTCTGATGTCCGACCACGAGCACCGGCTCTCCATGAAACCGCGCGAGGCCGCACACGATGGCCGGATCGTCGGCGAATCGCCGATCGCCGTGAATCTCCAGGAAATCCTCGAAAATCCACGAGACGAAATCGAGCGTGTGAGGGCGATCGGGATGCCGTGCGAGCTTCACCCGATCCATCGCCGTGACCGGGCGCACGACCTGATCGCGCAAGCGTTCGACCTGTTGCTTGAGAGCGACCAGCTCCTCCTGATCCGCTCGCGTCGTCGCCCGTTGTGACAGCTCCTCTAGCCGCTTCTCCAAATCGGCCAATTCCCGTCTCAGTTGCTCTCTCTCTTCCATCCCGCTTTCCCTCCAACCGAAGAGGACGTCGGACAAAAGCGCATCCCAGTACGAAGTGAGCGAGCTTCTGACCGGCGGTCGCGTATTTTACCGCAGAAGAGACAGGAATGCCTACCTCCTACCGACGAAGTCGCCGATCCTGCTCGATCGCGCGAAAGAAGCGCTCCACTTCTCGCCCTCGCCATCGTGCGACGCGGCGTTCCCGCTGCCGATCCCGCCACACGCCCGGCAAGTGCTGAATCGCATCCACAATGGACCTCCCAAACGCCCAATCCCCACGCAGCGGGATTGTCAGCACAAGCAAACCGACCATCCCCACATGCTCCAAGAGCCAATCCCACTCATCCAAGTTTTTCCAGTGCACAAGCAGACGATTCCGCTCGCTCACCCTCCGGATGAACGATCGGGTGAATCGCGGCGCAATCGTTCGACTCGCTCGATGATAGACTACTGCGCGGGGCTCGTAGCGAATCACCCATCCTCGTCGCCATGCCCTCAAACTCAGATCCACATCTTCCCAGTAGAACGGTCGAAGCCGTTCATCGAATCCTCCAAGCTGCCGAACCTTCTCGCCATCGAAAGCGGAAAATCCTCCGCTGGCGACGAGCGAAGGCCAGGGGGATGGCTCCGATGTCTCGGGCGTGCCCTCGCCGGCCTCATCGGCGACATCGTAGTCTTTATGGACCCGCCAGAACCCGCGTCGGAATCGGCCGAGCTTTCCCCCGCCCACAAACGTTCGTGTCTCGGGGTCCAAGGCCCGGCAGGTCACGGCGAACACCGACGGATCGGAGAAGTGCGGCACAAGGTGAAAGAGCACGTCGCGCTCTACGGCGACATCGTTGTTGAGGAGAAAGATCACAGGAAACTGCGCTCGGCGAAAGCCCACATTCGCCGTTGGCGCAAACCCTTCTGGTCCGGCCTTCACGACGACTTCGACAAAGGGCGGAGCGTTCGCCCGGACCCATTCCGGCGTTCCATCTGTGCTTCCGTCGTCTATGATCACGACCTCGACGCGCGCTGCCGTCCCCCGATGATATGCGCGCGCCGCCTCCACGACGGAAGGGAGAAACTGCTCCAGGAGCGGACGTCCGTCCCAGCTCGGGATGATGATGCTCACATCGGGGTGAGAACTCTCAGACATCCAAATCCGGCAGCCATTCCCGAAGTTTTCGCCGGAGAAGGGCAATGAGTTCCGGCGAATCCCGCTCGTAGACGTCGGGGATGTTCAGGACGATGATCTTCTTGGCGAGCCCTTCGACATCAGGGAAGCGCTCGAGCAGTTGCGTCCGGTGGCGATCGTAGCGCTCATCCATCACGAAAATGAGATCGGCCCATTCGACGAGCTCCCGTGTGACCGGGTGCACCGCCAGGGGTGACACACCTGCCGAGCGCGCCTCATAGCGCTGGCTTCGCGCGAACAGAGATTCGGCTGTGGGCGAGCGATTTTGATTCGCCGTGCAAATGAAGAGTATCCGCCGCTTCATGCCCCGAAAGCTCGATTATATCCGAGCCTGCGGAGAACGCCAACGTGGCTCGCCATCGTGCCCCGAGGTTCTCCGCCTTGGAGATCTCGGCAGGCAGATGTCGAGCGAGGTCGTATGTCTCCGCATATGCCCTCGGCACACCGCACATTTCTTGACCTTCACCTCCTTGACAGACCGCAGGGCGCTCCCTATAATTCGTTCCGAACATAGAGGACGCGGGGTGGAGCAGCCTGGAAGCTCGTTGGGCTCATAACCCAAAGGTCGCGGGTTCAAATCCCGCCCCCGCAACCATCTTCTCTCCCTCTCCCAAAGTTTCGCGCGTATTCCCTTCCGCCTTGTCCTTGTGTATAATGAGGGCCGGATTCGAGGGATCGGCACCGAGATGAGAGGGGCAAGCTCGCTGTTTTCTTTTTCGGCACTGGCGCGTTCGCTCTCTACAAGGCGCCTCGGCGCTGATCGAACGATGGCCAAACATGGAGAGGATCTATGAAGACCTTAGTCAAAAACGGGACCATTGTCACTGCGACCGATCACTATGTGGCCGATATCCTCATCGAAGGGGAGACAATCGCGCTCATTGGACGGAACCTCAATGGGGAGGTGGATCGCGTGATTGACGCGACCGATCGTCTCGTCATCCCTGGAGGGATCGATGTGCACACGCATATGGAGCTACCCTTTGGGGGGACGTTCTCCTCGGATGATTTTCGCACGGGGACGATCGCCGCTGCCTATGGAGGAACGACGACGATCATTGACTTCGCCGTGCAATACAAAGGGGAGACGCTCACACAAGCTCTTGAGAATTGGCATCGGAAGGCAGAAGGGAAGACGGCCGTGGATTACAGTTTCCACCTGATTGTGACCGATCTGCCCGAAGAGCGTCTTCCGGAATTCAAGCGGGTGATTCACCAAGAGGGGATCACGAGCTTCAAACTCTTCATGGCTTATCCGGGGGTCTTCCTCGTGGATGATGCGACGATCTTCCGCGCGATGACAGCGGCTTCCGAAAACGGCGGACTCATCTGCGTGCACGCCGAAAGCGGCCTGGCCATTCAGGAGATGGTCGCGCGAGCATTGGCCGAGGGGAAGACGGCGCCGAAATATCACGCCCTCACTCGACCGACGAAGACCGAAGCTGAAGGTACGGCGCGCGCCATCTCTCTCGCCGAGATGGCAGGGGCTCCGGTTTACATCGTTCACCTCAGCTGCTACGACGCCTTGCTCAAGGTCAAACACGCTCGCGATCTCGCCCTACCCGTCTACGCCGAAACGTGCCCACAGTACCTTTTCCTGGACGACTCGCTCTACGAACAAGAGGGCTTCGAAGGCGCCAAGTACGTCATGACGCCACCCTTGCGCGAGAAATGGAATCAGGAGGAGCTATGGAAGGGACTGCGCATGGGCGATCTTCAGGTCATCTCGACGGATCATTGCCCCTTCTGCTTCAAGGAGCAGAAAGAGCTGGGTCGAGATGACTTCACCAAAATCCCCAATGGCGCGCCGGGCGTCGAACACCGCTTGAGCCTCATCTACACCGGAGGGGTTGTCGCTGGGCGGATTAGCGTGAATCGCTTCGTGGATCTCGTCTCGACAGCTCCAGCGAAGCTCTTCGGCCTCTTCCCCCGAAAGGGAACGATCGCTATTGGCTCCGACGCCGATTTGGTGATTTTTAATCCGGCCGCCGAGATGACCATCAGTGCGCAGACGCACCACATGAACGTGGACTATAACCCCTATGAGGGCATGCGCGTGCGCGGCATTCCGGAGACGGTGCTCCTGCGCGGACAAGTCATCATTGAGAACGGGCAGTACGTGGGCACGCCCGGAGGGGGGCAGTTCCTCAAACGGGCGACCTTCAGCGGTGCTGTCTGAGTCCTTGAAGATCTCTGAAGGGGGGATCGCCATGCCGCGAATCGTGAAATGCGGACTTCTTCAAACGAGCCTCGCGTGCTCGACAGCGGAGAAGATCGAGACGATCAAGCAAGCGAGCGTGGAGAAGCATCTGCGGTTCATCGAGCAAGCGGGGCGCGAGGGCGTCCAGATCCTCTGTTTGCAAGAGCTGTTCGCCGGCCCGTACTTCTGTGCCGAGCAAAATCCGCGCTGGTACGAAGCTGCTGAGCCAATCCCCGATGGCCCTACGGTCCGACTCATGCAGGAGCTCGCGAAGAGCTACGGGATGGTCCTCATCGTCCCCATGTACGAGGAGGAGAGGCCGGGTGTTTACTATAACACAGCCGCCGTCATTGACGCCGACGGTAGTTACCTGGGGAAATATCGCAAGAACCATATCCCGCACTGCGCGCCCGGCTTTTGGGAGAAATTCTATTTCCGTCCGGGCAATCTCGGCTATCCGGTGTTTCGGACGCGCTATGCGAACGTGGGGGTGTATATCTGTTACGATCGGCACTTTCCGGAAGGGGCGCGCGCTCTCGGCCTCGGTGGCGCGGAGATCGTCTTCAACCCTTCGGCGACGGTGGCTGGCCTCTCGGAGTATCTCTGGAAGCTGGAGCAGCCGGCGCATGCCGTCGCCAACATCTACTTCGTGGGCGCGATCAATCGCGTGGGATATGAGGATCCGTGGCGCATTGGCGAGTTCTACGGCACGAGCTACTTTTGCGATCCGCGTGGCCGGATTATCGCCGAAGCGAGCCGCGATCGCGACGAACTGCTTGTCGCCGAATTGGATCTGGACCTGATCCGCGAGATCCACCACATCTGGCCTTTCTATCGGGATCGTCGCCCCGAGACCTACGCGGAGCTGACGAAACCGTGAGGGGGTGGTTTGGAGGGATCGCTGTACCCCCTCCGATGATCGCCAAGGGAGGGAAGCGATGCTGGAATTTGCCATCACGTTCAAACCCGATATGCCGCCCGACCGCATTGTGCGTCTGACCCGTCAAGCGGAAGCGGCCGGGTTCACCTACGGCTGGTGCTTCGATTCGCACATCCTCTGGCAGGAGCCCTATCCCTTGCTGACGCTCATGGCCGCCAACACCACGCGCATGAGGCTGGGCACCTGTGTGACCAACCCCGCCGTGCGGGATGCGACGGTCACCGCGAGCCTCTACGCCACGCTCAATCGCATCTCCGGGGGACGGATGGATCTGGGCGTCGGACGCGGCGACAGCTCCCGTCGCGTCATGGGGAAGAAGCCGACGACACTCGAGCGACTGGAAGAGATGGTGCGCGTGGTGCGCGAGTTGACCGCCGGCCGACCAATCGTCTACCAAGGCTACCCCATTCAAATGACATGGGCCGATGCGGGCGTTCCTCCGGTGTGGATTGCTGGATACGGACCGAAGGCCTTACGCTGTGCCGGACGAATTGGCGATGGCGTGATCCTGCAATTCGCCGATCCCGATCTCATCCAATGGTGCTTGGGCTTCGTGCGCGAAGGCGCAGAAGCGGCGGGACGCGATCCTTCGTCTCTGCGGGTCATGGCCGCAGCTCCCGTCTGGATCTCCGAGGATCTCGCGCTGGCGCGCGAGCGCGTGCGCTGGTTTCCCGCTCTCGTCTCCAATCACGTCGTGGACCTGCTCGCTCGCTACGATCCGAGCGAGCTGCCGGAAGCCCTGACCTCTTACGTCCGCACGCGCAAAGGCTACGACTATCGCCATCACGCCGAGGTGGGTAGCCCCAACGCCGAATTCGTCTCCGATGAGGTTGTGGACCGATTCTGCATCGTCGGCCCCGTCTCCGAACATCTCCGGCGCTTGCGCGAGCTAGAAGCGATCGGCGTCACCCAATTCAACATCTACCTCATGTGCGGCGACGAGGAAGAGATCGTCGAGATCTACGGCCGGGAGATCATCCCCGCCTTTCGCACGGCCTAGCCGAGCGGCGGTCCAGAGGCGAAATCCCCTGCCGCATCGTGCGAGGAGCAGCAGGGGATTTCCTCACCTGAATTCGATGCCAACTCCGTCCTCGCAGAATCCGCACAAGCGGTGAAGCTCACCCGAAGGTCGTCGTTCACCGTCTCGAGGCGACCCAGCAGCCTCATGTCTGCGTTCGCTCAAAACCGGATTTTCATGCCACCCTGCACGAGTCGCGGAAATCCGGGCAGGATCCCGCGCGTGCGATCGGCAATGAACAGACGATCGAAGAGGTTCTTCGCAGTCACGAAGAACGTCAGCCCGCGCGATTCCAGCCGATAGTTCGCCGTCAGATTCCAGATCGTATACGCCGGGAGCATCCCTCGTTGACCATCGGGCGTCGGCTCGACCGTGTTCAGATCATCGCCGAATTGATCACCGACGTGCACGGCTTCGAGCAGGAGTTCCAATCCCCTCGGATGCGCGTATCCGAGTTCGATGTTCGCCAGATGTCGCGGGGCATAAGGGAGCCGATTCCCACTCACGCTCACGTTCTGGAATCCGGGGATGCTGCTCAAGCGCACGCCGACGAACTCGGCCGTGGGGACATAGGTGCCTGCGACGCGCACATAGACATTGTGGGCCATCTTGAGGAGCGAGCCGAAGTCCACTCGACCGGTGAACTCCACTCCCTGGTGCCGCGTCTCCCCAGCGTTGGTGAAGGTCGCCCCTATGCCTCCGGCGACGCTCGCCGGAACGATCTGATTCTGAAAATCCATGCGGAAGAACGTGGCCTCCAGCTTCACTCCGGAGATCGGCCAAGTCCGAATGCCCACCTCATAGGTCCAGCTCCGCTCCGGATCCAAGTCCACCGTCCCTCCCATATTGGTGATGATGTCCTCTGTGCGCGGAGGAGCGAACCCGCGATGCACGCCGCCGAAGATCGTCGTGTGCGAAGCCGGAGCGAACGTAACGCCGATCCCCGGAATGATCTCCGTGAGATGCGTCCGCCCGGTCGCTCCTGCCCCCCGATTGGCCAATCGGTTCGTACGCTCGTACCGCACGTGCTCCAGGCGCAGGCCCGGGGTGATCGTCCATCGGCCGAACATGAACCGGTGCTGCACAAATCCCGCATACGCCTGGTTCTTTCGCTCGTTGTCTTCGACCAGAGTGCCGGTGCGCGCCGTCGGCGCCTGACCGTTCATCTGCTTGCGATCTTGCCGCTCGAAGTGCGCGCGAAACCCGAACTCGGTCTCCCCTCGCACGCCGAAGAACCGGCCGAAAGCCCGGAGGCGAGGCTCGATGCCCCACGTGTAGTACTTGCGCACGCGCCCTTCGTTTCCACACGTCGTCAGAAGATCCTCCATGCCTCGACAGCCCGGATCGCCCCGCCGGTTCGGACGCTGATTGGAATTACTTGCCTGACGCCACCAATCTCGGAAAAACAGCGAGCCGTAGACGTTCGTCGTCAGCACGAGCTCGTCCCTGAGCACATAAGCGTGCGTGGCGGAAAGTCCATACCGATCCCCGAAGAACCGGTCGTTCAGAAAAGGATTCTGTCGCGGGTTGGTCAGGTATTCATCGAGGCGCAGCCCTGAATAAGTGACTTGAGAGTTTTCGCCATAGTAGTTCCCCTTGATCGTCAGCGCCTGCCGCGGTCCGAGCGCCGTGACGATTTTGACGTTCGCATCGTTGAGCCCCGTGCGAGTGTTCTCACGCGAACCCTCTCCCTGCTTGCGCATGTAGTCGAGGAGAAGCCCCGTGCCTCCCCACGTCCCACCGTAGCTCATGTGGGCGTTGAGGTAATCCCGATTCCCGCCGACGAGCGTGAGCACACCGCTTGGCCGCTCCGGCGGCTTCGGCGTGATGTAGTTGATGACGCCTCCAATCGTCATCGGACCATAGAGAATTTGCCCTGATCCTTTGATGACTTCGATGCTCTCGAACCGATCCACCGGGGGATGATAGTACGACGCATTATCGCCATAGGGCGCATAGGTGAGCGGAATGCCGTCTTCCAGGAGTAGCACCTTGGTCGAGCGCGTCGGATTCAGTCCGCGAATGCCGATGTTCGGGCGCAGACCGAACCCTTCCTCTTCGCGGACGAAGACGCCCGTGACTTTGCGCAAGGCTTCGTTCACCGTGAAAACGCGGCTCGATTCGAGCGCGCGCGGATCCAGGATGTCCACCGAGCCGGGGATACGGCGCAACGTCTCCGGAGTGTCCACGACGACACTGGCCAGGACGACGACCTCCTCCGCGATGGGCTGCGGTTGGAGCGTGAACGCGATCTCCTGGTGCGCTCCACGAGCGAGCGCGACCTCGCGCGACTGAGAGGCGAACCCCTCGGCTGAAACGAGGAGCCGATAGTGGCCCGCTCCGAGGCGCTCGAACCGAAAACTCCCGTCCTGATCCGTCCGGACCGTGTGGTGAACGCCCACCGTCGGCTCCCAGAGCTCCACGGTGGCCCCGGGGATGACTGCTCCCGTTTGATCCACGACCCGTCCTTCGATTGTTCCATAACGCTGTTCGGCCATGCTCGCACCAAGCAGCAGGAGCCCGACGAGACCGATCGAACCCAAGATTCGAGACATATGTCCTCCTCCACGCCGAGAATCCCACGGCGCCCCTCTTTCGAGGCCCCGCTCTTTAAGAAATCGAAAACCATTTTCAATATCGAGAGAGAATTTACCCCGGGCCTCCCCGGATGTCAAGCCCCCGTGAAGCGCCTGGGGAAGGCCGTTCCCTCCGTCATTGCCGGAGGCGGAGATCCCGAAGCGGCTGCTTTGTGGAAACAACGGACGCTCGCGCCCGCTGCCCCTCGCACCACGTGAGAAGGGGCGCCAAGAGGCTATCTGTCGGCTCCTCCCGCGACTGAGTGATGAAACGTCATCGGTCGATCCGCTCATGGGGATGCGGGTGCGATAGGCGGGCTCCCGCTTGCGACCGCTAAGTTGGTTATTGGCGACGTGCTCTTGCCCGCGAGGGCTCGATTGCTCTCGAGGTCTTGTGATTCGGAGGGGGTGCTGTCTTTGATGCTCACGCCGGAGGTCGCCCTCATCCCGGTAATAGCACTGAGCGAACCCGGGCCGTATGCTTTTCACCGTAAATGGCTTCCGCCGGACATTCCCTCTTGCAGATGAGGCATGCCGGGCACAACTGCGGATCGATCCAGTAAGCGATGAGATTCTTACAGACCTTGGCCGGGCAGCGTTTTTCCTTGATGTGGGCCTCGTATTCGTCCCGGAAATATCGGAGGGTGGTGAGAACGGGATTGGGAAGCGTAGTGCCCAAGCCGCACATGGACGCATCTTTGATGGCCAGGGAGAGTTCTTCCAGGAATTCGATGTCTCCTTCCTGGCCCTCCCCGTCAGTAATCCGCGTCAGGATTCCAGCAGGGCGCCACTTCCGTCCCGGCAGACGCTGCACTTGCCGCAAGATTCATCGTTCGTGAACTGGATGAAGAATTTTGCCACATCCACCATACAGGTGTCTTCATCCATCACGATCATGCCGCCGGGACCCATCATCGAGCCGGCCTGTGTCAGGCTCTCGTAATCGATCGGCAGATCAATGAGGCTCGCCGGGATGCATCCGCCCGATGGGCCGTCTATCTGCACCGCCTTCAGTTGCCGACGGTTGGGAATTCCGCCACCGATCTCGTAAATGATCTCCCGCAGGGTGATACCCATTGCCACTTCGATCAAGCCGGTGTTATTGATCTTGCCGACGAGCGAGAAGATTTTCGTCCCTTTGCTCGTTTCCGTCCCGATCTTCGAGAACCACTGGGCGCCGCGATTGATGATGACCGGAACAGTGGCCAGCGTCTCGACGTTGTTGATCACCGTCGGGCATCCCCACAGACCGACCTGCGCGGGGAAGGGTGGGCGCTGGCGCGGCTCGGGACTCTTTCCTTCGATAGAGTGGATGAGCGAAGTCTCCTCTCCGCACACGAAGGCTCCGGAGCCCTCGCGGATTTCCAGGTCAAAAGAGAAGCCGCTGCTCAGAATATCCTCGCCGAGCAGACTGTACTCTCGCGCTTGTTCGATGGCCATCCGCATGCGTTTGATGGCCAGCGGATATTCGGTCCGAACATAAATGTATCCGTACGACGCGCCGATGGCATAGGCGGCGATCGTTTGCCCCTCAATGACTGAATGCGGATCGGATTCAAACACGCTCCGATCCATGTATGCGCCGGGATCACCTTCGTCACAGTTGCAGATGACGTACTTCGGCGTCCGGGGCTGCTGGCGGCAGATCTACCATTTGAGGCCCGTCGGGAAGCCAGCCCCGCCACGACCTCGGAGTCCCGAGGCGATGATTTCCTCGATCACGTCCTCAGGCGTCATCGAGGTGAGGACTTTTTCCAGAGCCGTGTACCCGTCTCGGGCAATGTAGTCATCGATGTTCTCTGGGTCGATGAGCCCCTTATTCCGCAACACGAGAAGCATCTGTTTCTTGAAGAACGGAATATCGCGGAGCAGCGGGATCGGCTCCTTCTCCTCCGGCGGGGTGAACATCAATTTCTTGACCGGCCTTCCTTTCACGAAGTGCTCCTGGACGAGCAAAGGGATGTCTTCGACCTTAAGCCAGCCGTAGAAGATGTTCTCCGGTTGAACCACGAGCAGTGGACCCTGACCGCAGAAGCCGTTACAGCCGGTGGGGACAAGCGAGACTTCGAACTGCAAGCCCTGCTTCACGATCTCTTGTTCGAGGGCCTGTTTGAGTCGGAACGCGCCGCCGGCGACACAGCCCGTCCCCGTGCCGAGCATGAGTTCGATCCTTCGGGCAACCATGGCCTCACCCTCCCCTCTCCGAATCCCGCTCGAGAGCATATTCGACGACGACTCTTCCACCGATGAGGTGCTCGTGGAAAATCTTTCGTGCTTTCTCTGGCGTAAGTTCTATGTACCTCACCGGCGGCGAATTCAACATCTCGACGGTCGCCATGGGTTCCTTCGAGCAGAGGCCGGCGCAACCGGATGTCGTGATCATAATGTCCCGGCTGCCGCTTTTTTCCAGCTCTTCGAGGAATGTCGTCACAATAGCGCGGGCGCCGGCGGCAATGCCGCAGGTCCCCATGTGCACAATGACCCTACCTCGGAACTCCCCTTCTCTGAGGTAGAGGCCCTTTTGTGCTTCGGCGCGTTTTCTTCGGAGTTCATCCAGCGTTAGCTTGGCCACGGCCGTTTGCTCCCTGATACTTCTTGACGAGGCCCGGAACGTCCTTGACGGTCAGCTTTCCCATGACCGTATCGCCGATCATCACGGCGGGCGCGAGGCCACAACAGCCGATACGTCGAACCGCCTTCAGTGTGAAGAGCATGTCCGGCGTCGTCTCCTCCGGCTTGATCCTCAGTGTATCGGCAAATCGTTCCATGAGCCTTTCGCCGCCCCGGACATAACAGGTCGTTCCCAGGCACACATTGATGATGTACTTTCCTCTGGGCACAAGGCTGAAGGCGTTGTAGAAGGTCGCTACCCGGAGGATCTGCGTCAGCGGAATGCCTAACTGCTCGGCGACGTAGGCGAGA
>Ga0197143_1000083_pt1 | contig 99503 bp, 81 predicted proteins | sample GBS70_MetaG_FD_148603 | JGI IMG/M metagenome (GOLD analysis project Ga0197143, IMG submission 148603) | Sediment microbial communities from Great Boiling Springs, Gerlach, Nevada, United States - GBS 70_MetaG | ecosystem: Environmental > Aquatic > Thermal springs > Hot (42-90C) > Sediment... | reverse complement strand
GTGGCCAGACGCGTCTGCCGCACGCCCAGCTCCCGGTTGATGCGAAAGAGCGAATTGAGCGCGCCCAGGGACTGAGCATCGGAATTGATGCGCGTCAGATCTCCGAACGGCATGGCAGTACTCCTTTTTACTTGGGGTTTGGGGTGGTTGGCCAGGTTCTCTGGCTTTTCTTCTCCGAGGGTAGTTATCGGTACGATGAGAAAAAACTTAAATTGTCCGTGGGGGGGTATGTCTGTACCGAACCAGATGGCGGGCCTGCAGGGCCGATATTCTGATCAGTCCAATGGGGAGCGGGAAGACGGCCAGGCAGGACAGGGGATGGGATTGACGACCGCCGTTCTGGTCCCGACAGAGCCGGGGTAATTTTTTCCGCATCTCGATGGGGAATGAATTTGGCCTGCTCGGCTGTGTATGTCGAGGAAAGGAAGGCGTTATGTCGGCTGATCGGCGGCTGTACCGGCGTTATCCTGCCCGGGGACCCTGGCCAGAGGTGAACGTGTCCGTGATCGTAGTGAACTACAACCGAGCCTCTTGCCTGCAGGATTGCTTCGATAGCCTGTTTCATCAAACATATCGAAATTTTGAAATCATTCTTGTAGATGACGGAAGTTCGGATAATTCCAGAGATATTTTATTGAATATTTTTGAAAAAAATAGGAAAGACAAAAAAATTCCTTTTAGAATGATAATTCAACAAAATAGTGGACATCCTTCTTATCCCATAAATAGAGCTATGAGGCTTGCGAGAGGAAAGTATATACTTTTTCTTTCGTCAGACGACATGATACATCATAAGTGTATAGAAATATTTGTAAAAATTTTAGATGAAATGCAAGAATATGGATATGTTTATTGTGATAGAGTGGATTTCAAAGATAAAAACATTTTAAAAATAGTAAAATCAAATTATTTTGATGCTGATAAGTTAATTTTTGAAAATTTTGTTTCTTATTGTTCTATGTTTAGAAAAGAAATATTTAAAAAAGTTAAAAAAATTAAAAAAGTTGGCTTTGAAGATTGGAATTTATGGATTGAATTTCTAAAGTTTGGTTATCATGGATTTTATGTTCCTGAGCCTCTGTTTCTGTATCGAATAAACGAAGATGGATTGTTTTCGAAAAATATAGAAGAAAAAGAAAAGAATATTGCCCAGCTGATCCGGGAAAATACAGTGTTATACCACCCGGAGGTGCTCAACTGGGCGTTCAAGGTGCTGGGCGAAAGGCAGGAACCTCCGCTCTTCAGCATTATCGTGCCTACCCGCAACAGGCCGGAGTGGCTTCGGGAGGCCCTTCGGAGCATTCAGCAGCAGACCGTGGCCAATTTTGAGGTGCTCGTCGTCAACGATGGGGGGCAGGATGTCTCCCACGTGGTCGCATCCCTCCAGGACAGTCGATTTCGATACATCGCGCTTCCGGAGCGGCGGGGACTGGCTGCCGCCCGCAACCGGGGCCTTGAGGAGGCGCGCGGCCGGTATGTGGCTTTCCTGGATGATGATGATCGCTTCCTGCCCCATCATCTGCAAACGGCCTGGATCGCCCTCTCCGAGGGGGCGCGCGTGGTCTACACGGACGCGCTGCGCGCCGTCTGGGCACCCCTGCCCCGGGGAGGGGAAGCGATTGTCGATCTCTGTCTGCCGTATCGGCTTGACTTCCATCCCGATCGGCTTCTACTGGGCAACATCGCGCCCGTAAACTGCTTCGTGCTGGAGCGCGAACTCATTGAGCGATACGGCCCCTTTGATGAGTCCTTGCCCGTGCTGGAGGACTGGGAGTTCTGGTTGCGCCTGTCGCGGCGGGTGCGCTTTCGGCGCATCCCTGAGCCCACGGTGTGGGTCAACTGGCGGCCCCACGGCCAGAACCTGACCCACAGCCGGGAGCAGGATTTCGCCCGGGCCCGTGCCCGCATTCAGGCCCGATACCGTCGGGCCCTTGTCCGGCTTGCGCCCGAGAGACGGCAGGAGATCCTCCACGAGTTCCTTCGCATCTGGTCTCGGGATGGTGTGCTTCCTGAACCGCCCCTGCTCTCCATTGTGATCCTGGCACACAACCAATTTCCTCATACCCGAGCCTGTCTGCAGTCCGTGCTCACCCATACTCCGCCCTGGTCGTTCGAATGCATCGTCGTCGACAACGGCTCCACGGACGAAACGCCCCGCCTGCTTCCCCGGTGGGCAGAGGAGCATCCACAGATTCGATACATCCGCCTGGAGGAGAACCGGGGGTTTCCGGCCGGCAATAACGTGGGGCTGGCCGCCGCCCAGGGACGCTATGTGATCCTGCTCAACAACGATACCGTCGTTACCCCCGGATGGATCGAGCGCCTGCTGCTGCCCGCCGTAACCGATCCCTCTGTGGGGCTCGTGGGGCCCGTTTCCAATCGCGTCTCCGGCAGGCAACAGCTCCCGGCCGTCGCCTACGACACCGAGACCCTCAAGGGGTTGGAGGCTTTCGCCTTGAAACGGGCGCGCTGGTATGCGGGCCGAAAGCTTGAAGTCCGACGTCTGGTGGGCTTTTGTCTGCTCATCCGACGCGAGTTGCTCGAGCGCATCGGTGGGCTGGATGAGCGCTTCGGTATGGGCAACTTCGAGGACGACGATTACTGCCTGCGCGCCGCTCTGGCCGGTTTCCGGGCCGTCGTGGCGCTGGATTGTTTCGTGCATCATACCGGAAGCCAGACTTTCCGCGCCCTATCCATAGATTACGGCCGATTGCTGCTGGAGAACTGGGAGAAGTTCAAACATAAATGGCATCTGCCCGCCGATCTTCCCTATGGGCATCCGTATCCGTTTCCCGAGCGGCCCTTCGATCCGTCCCGGGATTACATCCCGCTACCCCGATGGGAGCGGCCGCTGGAGGACTTCGTGGCCGGTGTGCAACAAGCCCTTCTGCAGGGCGACGCGCTCCGAGCCGAGCATCTGGCCTACGAGGTCACTCGAGTCCATCCCCGAAACCCCTACGCCTGGTTGTTGCGCGCCTTGGTGGCCCGGCTGGACCGTAGATGGGATGAGGCTCTTGAGGCCGTGCGATATTCCCTTCGGCTCCAGGAGACCCCGGAAGCGCTCCAGGAACTGCGCCGTCTGCTCGAGGGCGCTGGCGTGGGCAAGCAAGTGCCGCCGTATAGGGAAGAGCCCTGCCCTGAGCAGGCGGCCCTCAAGCACCTCTGAGGGCGTGCGTATCGGGCATCCCCACCAGGCGGATGCCCGGCTCCCGGGCGAGCCGATCCAGCAGCTGGCGATGGATTTCGTCGGCCGTCTGCCTTCGGCCCCGTACCGGGCTTAGGTAGCGAAGCGTGAGCTTTACCCCCTGCGGGGTGATCTCGGTGTAGACATAGGGATCGAGTTTGTGTAACTGGATGGGATAGCGCTCATTGAGCCGCTGCAGGTCCTCTCGGGCCTTGCGTACAGCCGATGCACTCACCTGGCGACCCAGCTCCTCGAGCAGGGTCCGGGCGGCCCGCCAGTCGCTCTCAAAATGGCAGGTGATCGTCAGCTCGTTCCACAGGTACTCCAGTCCCTCGGTGGCGTTGTGTAGCGGATGAGTGAAGAGCTGACCGTTGGGAATGTGCACCAGCCGTCCTGTGCTCTGCTCGCCCTCCACCCAGGCCCCCACCTCGAAGACGGTAAAACGGGTGGGCCGGATGTCGACCACATCACCCCGAATGCCGGCGATCTCCACCCGATCTCCGAGCCGAAACGGCTTGCTTACGGCGATGTATATACCCCCCGCGAAGTTCAGGATCACCTCTTTGAGCACGATCGTCAGCGCGGCGGCGACGATCGTCAGCAGCGTGAACAGCCAGCCGCTGAAGGGCGCCCAGATGGGCAGGGCCAGCAGGAGCCCCGTCGTGCCCAGCGCGATGCGCAGCCGCTTGCGGATCCGGTGTCGAATGGTCACGTCCTCGATGCGCTGTAGCCAGCTGAGCCGCAGTACCTGATAGAGGACGCCGAGCAGAAGGAAGATGATCAGCGTCCAGAACAGGTTCTCCAGGATAGAAAGGCCGACCCCATTTAGAAAGGTCTCTCTCAGGGCGGAGGCCAGATGTTCGATGAGTTCTACAGGGACCATTTACGTGGTGGCCGCTTCCTCGTCGTTGAAGATGTCCCCTTCGGCCGCCTCGTTGCGCAGGCGGGGTTGTTCAAGCAACTCGATACGATGCCATGCCGACAGATACCAGGTGCGCGTGGGTCGGAGCTGAACGGGTAACCAGGACCAGGAGCGCATCTGTTCAATGTAGTTCCAGTTCGCATAGGCGCTGAATTCGTCCCGCAGCTCGGTCAGCACCGCCCCGTGTTCGAGCAGAAAGCGCTGGACCTGAGCCCACTTGGGCAGGCTCGATTCCGCATGCGTCAGGCCGAAGTATCCCGCACCCCCGGGCCCATGGAGGGCCAGCAGACCCCGGCTGAGCGTCAGGGTCAGGCCGCGAAAGCTTTCCGTTGGATCCGTGAAGAAGGTGTCGAATTTCCCGATCCAGGCCTCCGGAAGGGGGGTGCGCAGATCGTAGCGTACCGCTTCCAGGTTATCAAGCCCCTCGGCGCGGGCGGCCTCCTGGAGAAAGCGCACCAGGCGCTCGTCGACGTCCACAACCAGTACGTATCGGGGGGCCCCGCTCAGAGCGGCAGCCAGGCTCATGAGATCGTCATCGCCCAGGACAAAAATCCGCCGGCCCTGCAAATCGCCCCGGGACCAGGCCAGGGCAATGCGCGCCCAGGTGGTTTCTTCTGTGACAAATCCCTGATCGAAAGCCTGTATGGCTTCCGGGCGCCGGCGGGCCAGACGGCTGAAGCGTTCCCGAATATCCTCCGGCAGGCGGGCTGGGTCCAGGCCCCTCCCCTCGCAACGCGGGCAGCTGAGCTCCGGGGCGGGCCCGAGGCCGAGCTCGTGAGCCAGGGCGAGGGCGTCTTCTTTCAGGTGCAGGCCCTCTTCGGTGCGCTCCAGAAGCCCTCTCTCCAGCAGGACTTCCCAGAAGGCGCACAGGGCGCGCATGGGTACCCGGCTGCGTCGGATGGCATCCCAGAGGTCTTCTGCCTCCAGCAGGGCCACGAGGGCGCGCTCTGCGTCCCGTAGCGTAAAAGGAACGGGCACACGTTCCTGTGCAGCCCTCAGGAGGGCCTCCAGCGTTTCCGCCGCCACGGCGGAGTTTGGCGAATGCAGTCCAGATGCAGACATTGAAAAGGCTCCAGAGGTTTAGGAGGAACGCGGGATTATACAAGTTACGCATGCACGGACTTTTCTAAAAAGCGGGAAAAACAAAAGCGCCCGCCGGGGAGGGACGGCGGACGCTCTGTAGGGAGGGATGTGAAGTGAAGGGCAACGTGCCGATGGCTATAGCCTCGACATCGTCGCGCGAATGATACCCATGCCCTCGTCAACTTGTTCCCGTGTGATGCAGAGCGGGGGACGAAAACGCACGGATCGTTCCCCGCAGGGCAACATGAGCAGGCCGTTGCCCTTGAGTCCTTCCAGAAAGCGCTGCCGGACCTCCGGGTTGGGCAGATCGAAGGCGCACATCAACCCTCGTCCCCGGGCGTTGGAGACCAGATGGGGGAACTCCGCCTGAAGCGCCTCCAGGTGCTCCCGCAGGTAGGCCCCCACCGAGGCGGCGTTCTCCACGAGACGATCCTCTTCGATCACCTCCAGAAACTTGGTGGCCCGCACCATGTCGGCCAGATTCCCGCCCCAGGTAGAGTTGATCCGGCTCGGCACCCGAAAGACGTTCTCCTCCACTTCATCGACCCGCCGGGAGACCAGGATACCGCAGACCTGCATCTTTTTGCCGAAGACGAGAATATCCGGTTTGACGAAGTGCTCATAGGCCCAGAACTTGCCCGTGATCCCGACCCCCGTCTGTACCTCATCGAAGATGAGCATGGCATCGTTTTCATCGGCCAGCTGGCGGAGCTGCTCAAAAAACTCTTTGCGGAAGTGGTTGTCCCCGCCCTCACCCTGGATGGGCTCGATGATGATGGCGGCGATGTCGTCCTTGCGCTCATAGAAGTGCTGTTTAGCCTGCAGGATGGCCAGCCGTTCACGCCTCTCCAGGTCCTCCAGCCGTTCCGGCGTAAGGGGGAATTCGATTTTCGGATTGAGCACACGGGGCCAGTCGAACTTTGGAAACAGGGCGGTCTTGCGCCAGTCCGTGTTCGTCAGCGACAGGCAATAGCCGGAACGGCCATGGAAGGCCTGCTCAAAATGCAGGACCTGATGTCCCTTTTCGTAGCGGTATCCCTTGGCGAAGTTCTTGCGCACTTTCCAGTCAAAGGCCACCTTCAGGGCGTTCTCCACGGCCAGCGTTCCTCCGCTGATGAAGAACGCATGGGGCAGAAAGTCCGGAATGGCGATCCGGGAAAAGGTATCCACAAAGAGCGCGTACTCTTCTGTGTAGATATCCGAATTGGAGGGGTTGGCCAGGGCCGCCCGTAGCAACCGCTCCAGAAAGGCCTCATCGCCCACCACTTTGGGATGGTTCAGGCCCAGCGGAGAGGAGGCGAAAAAGGTGAAGAAGTCCAGATAATCCCTCCCGGAGAGCTTGTCGTGTAGATACGGCGTGTGGCTTTGCTCCAGGTCCAGCACGAGATCAAATCCATCGACCAGAATATGCCGGCCCAGGATACGGTGGACTTCTTCCGGAGCTATACGTGTCCGCAACAACGTGGACATAACGGGGCCTCCTCTAGTGATGGAAATAAGGAGCAAAAAGATCTGTTCGGGCGCAAGCGTTCTTTTTTCGTGACGGGTTTGTCGGCCGGGGATCCTTGTACGAAGGAAATGCGATTTTGTTAGGCGCACTCCAGCAGCAGGCTATCGGTAAGCAGCCAGCCCTGCGCCGTCAGCCGCAGTCGGTCCCCCGTATATTCGGCCCACCCCCGGGCGATCCAGCGCCGCAGTAGCTCCGGATCCGGCCGCCATCCGTATCGATTGGCCAGCCTTTGCAGATCCAGGCCCTCCTGCAGGCGCAGGCCCAGCAGGAGGGCTTCTGTGCGCAGTGCCTCAACGCCCAGCTCCTCGCTCCAGGCCACAGGGAGACGATCGGCCTCCAGGGCGCGCAGGTATTGGCGCAGGCTGGCCACATTGGCCCACCGCCGGGCGCGGTCCGGACCCGTCCACCGGAAGGAGTGCGCCGATGGGCCCAGGCCCAGGTACGGGATATGATGCCAGTACTTGCGGTTGTGTTGGCTCTCATGTCCCGGCAGGGCGTAGTTGGAGACCTCATAGTGTTGGTAGCCAGCGCCGGTGAGCCGCTCATGAGTGTAGAGAAAACGTTCCGCCTGCTGATCTTCATCCGGGGCGGGACAGCGGCCTTTTCGGATCGCCCAGGCCAATACGGTACGCGGTTCGATGGTCAGGCTGTAACAGGACAGATGAGGAGGGTGCCACCGGAGCGCATATTCCAGTTCGGCGGCCCACTGCTCTGCGCTCTCCCCCGGAAGCCCGAAGATGAGGTCCACGTTGAAGGAACGCAATCCGGCCTCCTGAACCCAGTCCAGCGCCCGCCGAGCCTGCGATTCCCCATGTCCCCGTCCCAGAAAGGCCAGCCGGTTTTTATCGAAGGCCTGCACGCCCAGGCTCAGACGATTGATGCCCAGGGCTCGGAGGCCGCGCAGATAGTCGGGGTCGATATCCTCGGGATTGGCCTCCAGGGTCACCTCCACGGGATGCAAGGCGAAGTGCCGATGCAGCGCCTCCAGGATGTGGGCCAGCTGGGCGATGGAAAGCTGCGACGGCGTGCCTCCCCCGAAGTACAGCGTATCAAAACGCATCCCCTCCCACTGCGGTGCCACGAGGGCGATTTCCCGCCGCAGGGCTTCTACGAAGGCTTCCCGATAGCGGAGGCTCGTGACTAGGTAAAAGTCGCAGTACGGGCAACGCCGGCGACAGAACGGCACATGTACGTAGATTCCCGCGGCCTGTTGATCCCGCATATGCCTGAGAGGACTGTCGCCGTCTGAAACGGTGCCTGACAGATTGGGTTCCGAAACGAAAAACCCGGCGACGGTTTGCGTACGCCGGGAAGGGAAAATAAGCCCGCAGGGGGGTGAAACACCCTCAAGCAAACATCGGGCCGGGTGATGAGCCGGTCCGGTTCGGGGGGCAGGATGAGCGGGTTTGTTGGAGGTTGGGGACAGGGCGGTTCCTTGCCAGGACCGGGGAAATCGCCGTAAAATCGAAAACCGATTGCGATAAGACGCATGCATCCTTCGTTGGCCGCACTGGAAGAGCGGATCCTCTCTCGGAGCGCTTTCCTGGAGGCGCTTCGCACCGAGCTGAGTCGGGTCATCGTTGGCCAGCAGGAGCTTCTGGAGCGGCTCTTGATCGCGCTCCTGGCCGATGGGCATGTGCTCCTGGAGGGGGTTCCCGGGCTGGCTAAAACGCTCACGATCAGCGCACTGGCCCAGGCCATGCAGATCCGATTTCAGCGGATTCAGTTCACCCCGGATCTGTTGCCGGCCGATCTGATCGGCACGCTCATATACCAGCAGCACGAAGGGCGGTTTTTGGTGCGCAAGGGGCCCATTTTCGCCAACCTGGTGCTGGCCGATGAGGTCAACCGGGCACCGGCCAAGGTGCAGAGCGCGTTGCTGGAGGCGATGCAGGAGCGGCAGGTCACAATTGGTGAGGAGACTTTCCGGCTTCCGGAGCCGTTTCTCGTGCTGGCCACGCAGAACCCGATCGAGCAAGAAGGCACCTATCCGCTCCCGGAGGCGCAGCTGGATCGGTTTATGTTCAAGGTGCGCGTGGAGTATCCCACGGCCGAGGAAGAGCTGGAAATCATGCGTCGCATGGCCCGCACCGGCCCGCGCCCCCAGGTGCGGCCCGTGGTGGCTCCAGTGGCCATTCTGGAGGCCCGGGCGCTGCTCGATGAAATCTATCTGGACGCTCGTCTGGAGCGCTATATCGTCGATCTCGTGCAGGCCACCCGGTGGCCGGAGCGATACGGGCTCAAAGGGATGCGGCCGTACATTCAGTACGGCGCCTCCCCACGGGCGAGCATATATCTGAATCTGGCGGCCCGGGCGCGGGCTTTTCTCAACCGGCGTCCCTATGTGGTTCCGGACGACATCCGGGTGCTGCTTCCGGATGTGTTGCGGCATCGGATTGTGCTCTCCTATGAGGCCGAAGCGGAGGGGCTGGACGCCGAATGGATCATTAAAGAGCTGTTGGAACGGCTTCCCGTACCATGAGCAGAAAAGTATGGATCCTGCTGATCGGCTGCCTGCTCCCGCTGATCGCTTCCGCCTGGGGGTTCTGGGCGCACCGGCAGATCCATGAGCACGCCATCGCCCGTCTTCCCGGGCCGCTGAAGGCCTTTTACAACAAGCACCGGGCCTGGCTTGTGGAACATGCTGTGGATCCGGATATGCGCCGAAGGGAGGATCCGGCTGAAGCCCCCCGGCATTTCATCGACCTGGAGCGCTACGGGGAATATCCCTTTCCGGATCTTCCCCGCCGCTATGAGGAGGCCCTTGCACGCTATCCGGCCGATACGCTCTTCCGCTATGGGCTGGCCCCTTGGGCGATTGTGGAGGTCATGGAACGGCTCACAGAGGCCATGCGGCGCCGAGATACAGGCCAGATCCTGCGCTGGTCGGCCGATCTGGGCCATTACCTGGCCGATGTCCATGTGCCCCTGCATACTACGCTCAACTACGACGGCCAGCTTACCGGCCAGCACGGAATTCATGCCCGCTGGGAGAGCGAGCTTCCGGAACGATTCGGTTCCCGGTATCGGCTCCATCGCGGGCCGCGGGCGCGCTATATTCCCGATGTGCTGGCGCATACCTGGGAGGTGATCCTCCGCTCTCACCGACTGGTCGATTCCCTGCTGGCCACCGAACGTCGGGTGCGGGAACAACTGCCGCAGCAGGAGTGGTTTCAGGATCAGGTGCAGCCCGACGGCCGTTCGGTACGCCAGTATAGCGACCGGTACTATCAGCTCTGGCATCAAATGCTCGAGGGCATGGTGGAGCGCCAGATGCGGCAGGCCATCTTCGAGGTGGCCTCCTATTGGTATACGGCGTGGGTGAATGCGGGCAGGCCCCCGCTGAGCCGGCGCGTACGGTTTTTGTTCTTCGAGTGGTATCGCTAAAAGAGCGGAAAGGTTTTCTCATGGCGCGGGGTAGTTTTTCCAGAGGCTTTCTCTTCGGGGCCCTGGCTGGTGGGGTGGTGGCCGCTATGGCGGTGTTGTTGTTAACGCCGACCACAGGCGAACGACTGCGCCGCCGGCTCGTGTACCGGCTTTCGCGGCTGATCGAGGACGTACAAGATCAGCTGGATCGCATGCGGCAGGTCCGATCGGAACCGCTCAACGAGGCGCGGATACGGGATCGCGCCCTGGTGGGGGAGCTAGAGCGCGAGGCCGAGGCGATCTCCCAGGAGATGCAGGGGCTCATGCAGCAGCTGCAGGGGCAGAAGAATCCAAAGCGCTATTCCGGGCGCCGGGACATGATCGAAGGGGTGGCCCCGACAGGATAGCATCAGCCCTCCCGAGAAGGCACCGTTTCCGATTCGGGCGGCAGCAAGCAGGACAGAGCCCGGTCCACGTCTTGGTGGTTGCCGAAGACGATGAGCAGATCGTCCGGCTGCAGGCGGAAATCCGGACCGGGATTGGGGTAGGGCGTGTGCGCACGCACCACGCCGATAATGCTGGCCCCTGTCTGGCGGCGCAGATCCAGCTCTCCGAGTGTGCGTCCCACAGCCGGGCTCTGGGGAGGTAGTCGGACCGTTTCCACCGTTCCGGCGGCAAGCAGTTCCGGTAGCCGGGCCAGGGTGCGACCGCTCAGCCGCCCTAGCCGCAGCAGTTCGTATCCTTCGCTGCGCGCCACAGCGGCCTGTGCGGTGATGAGGTAACGGGGGATGTGGTAGTACTCTAGAGCGCGTGTAAAGAGCGTAAGCGTGGCCTCCAGCTCATCGGCCACTACCTGTGTGGCGCCCAGGCGATAGAGTTCCTCGATTTCCGATAGAAAGCGTGTGCGGACCAGAATGGCCAGATCGGGCCGGAGCATGCGCACCAGACGCACGGCCACGCGCGTGGCCACAGGATCTCCGATGGTGAGAATGAACAGCCGCGCCTGTCCGATGTGGGCCGATTCGAGCACCTCTGGTCGGGTGACGTCGCCAAAGCGAAACGGAATACCCTCCAGTTCGGCCTCCCGCTGGGCGGGATGGGTGAAGTCGATCACGCAGAAGGGGATCTGCGCTTCGCGAAAGACGCGCCCAAGCATCTGTCCGCTTGTGCCGTATCCGGCCACGATTATGTGGCCCTGAAGCGGTTTCCCGTCCGCCTCGGCTTCCGATGGCGGCTCCTGGAGTTGCTGTTGCCGCAAGACGACGGAGTTCCGGTCGCGCCAGCGCAGCCCGGCCCAGACCAGCTGGGAGCCATAGAACACCAGCAGAGGGGTGATGAGCAAGCTCAGCACGGCTGCAGCCAGAAAGAGCTGTTCGGCCTGCGAGCTCATAAGCCCGTAATCCCTTCCCAGGGCGGCGATGAGAAAGGAAAATTCCCCGATCTGCGCCAGGCTCATCCCGGCCAGTAAGCCCACCCGCCAGCTGTAGCCGATCAGGCGCGCGCTCAAGGCTACCAAGGCGATCTTGAGGAGCACAATCCCCAGCGTGAGGCCCAGCACCTCTGGCCCGAAACGCACAAGGGTGTGGGGGTCGAGCAGCATGCCGATCGAAATAAAGAAAAACGCGCTCAGGCTATCGCGGAAGGGCAGAATATCGGCGATGGCCTGGTAGCTGTATTCCGACTCCGAGATCACCACACCCGCCAGGAAAGCTCCCAGCGCCAGGGAGAGTCCGGCCTCCGCCCCGAGCCAGGCCGTTCCGATGCATATCGTGATCAGGCCCAGCAGGAAGATCTCCCGGCTCCCTGTGCGCACCAGGAAGGTGAGCAGTCGGGGTATGAGCAACCGCGCCCCGAGGAGCATGAAGGCCAGCGTGATCGTCACCTTGAGCAGAGTGGGAAGGATCCGAGGAGGCTCCTCAAGGAGCGCTGTTCCCTTGCTGGCGGCCAACAGGGGGATCAGGATCATGGCCGGTACGATCATGAGATCCTGAAAGAGCAGGATCCCCACGCTGAGCCGGCCATGGGGTGTGCCCAAGAGGCCCTGATTGGAGAGCAGGCGAAAGACAACCGCCGTGCTGCTCATGGCCACCAGGATGCCCCAGAGTGCGGCGTCGGCCTCTCCCAGACCCAGTCCTGTGGCCAAAGCCCAGGCCACAAGCCCGGTTAGGGCAACCTGTAGCAGGCCTCCCAGGAAGACCTCGCGCGCCATGCGGCGCAGGTGAGAAAAGGAAAACTCCAGTCCGATGGCGAACAGGAGCAGGACGACGCCGATCTCGGCCAACACCTGCACCTGCTCCGTGTTCGGGATAATGCCCAGCGCGTTGGGACCGATCAGCAGTCCAGCGGCCAGAAATCCGATCAGAGTGGGCAACCGCAGCCGGGCGAAGAGCAACACCACGGCCAGCGCTATGGCCAGGAGCAGAACGATATCGCGTAAGAGGTGCTCCATCGAAAAAGAAAATACCTCCCCCTGCGCGCCCATTACAAGAGCCCGCGCCCGTGGCCCGGAAAAACGGGTCGGCCCGATCAGGGAATCGCCTGGAGGGTGCGCTTGATGGCCTCGAAGTCGGGCAGATTGGCGGGATTATCGAGCACCTCAGCGTAGCGGATTACCCCATCCCGGTCGATAACGAAAGCGGCCCGGTTGGAGACGCCTTTCATGCCCAGGATGAAATCCTCTCGATAGGTTCCGTAGAGGCGGCTTACCTCTTTATTGAAATCGCTCAATAGCTCAAAGGGTAGCTGGTAGTCTTCCTTGAAGCGGGCCAGGGCGAAGGGGCTGTCGACGCTGATGGCCAGCACCTCCGCCTGGAGCGTGGCATACTCGCCCCAGGAGTCGCGCACAGAGCACATCTCCTGCGTACAGACGCTCGTCCAGGCCCCGGGAAAAAACAGCAAGACCACTTTTTTGCCCCGCAGATCGGCCAGCCGCAGGGGCTGCCGGCCGGTGTTGTAAAGCGTAAAATCCGGTGCGGGTTGTCCAATGTGCACAGCCATTGCCGCTTCCTCCTTATTTATTCCTCCCAAAAACAGCTCGAAGCCCCGTACGGACTGAGGAGTACGAAGGCTTCTCCATAGGGGGTTTCCGTATGGTCGATCAGCAGTTCCTGCGCGTATGGGATGAGGCTCGGATCCAGCAGGATATACCACCCATCCTCAAGCTCGATCCGGTGAGCCTGGGGATCGGGCTCCGTTTCCCATGCCAGCCCGAAGGCCAGCCCGCCACAGGCCGAGCAGGCCATCGAAAGGCGCAGCGCAGGGAGCCGTTCCGGGTGCGCGGCGCGCAGCGCCTGCAGTCTGGCGCGCGCCGCCTCAGTCAATCTGACAAACATAGGATGCAAAACCGACCGGGCCGTTAAACCCGAATCGCGCAGAAGAGGTTTCGCACAAGTTTTGTTTAGGGGAACTTTGCCTCTTCTGGCGCAATAGCTTCTTGAGGAAGACCTGCAAACAGGCTCATGTTTTCAGCGAAAGGAGGGGATTTTATGCTTCGCACGCTCACCCAGGCGGAGCTCCGTACTCTGCAACGGATTCGTTCCTACCCGGCCATCTCTGTGCTGTTACCCACGGCCAGGGCATTTCCGGAAAGCCAGCAAAATCCCGTCAGGCTGCGCGATCTGCTTCGGGAAGCCGAGCAGCGTCTGCTTCAGGAGCTGGGAAAGCGAGAGGCGGTCCCCTACATAGAGCGCCTCCATGCGCTTGCCGAGGCGGTGCCCTGGGATCATCCCCGGGATGGGCTGGCTATATTTGTGAATGCGGACTACAGCGGGGTGTTCTGGCTTCCGTTTTCCGTATCGCCCCAGGTGGTGATCGATGAGACTTTCGCCACCCGGGATCTGGTGCGCACGCTCAACCGTTCCCTGCGATACTGGGTGCTGGCCCTCAGCGAGAACCACACCCGGCTCTGGGCCGGCTTCCGCGATCAGCTCCAAGAGGTGGGCGGCCACGGGTTCCCCATGCGTTTTGAGATGCCGGCCAAGGTGATCAGCCAGCCCGGTCCCATTGCGGCCGATGACGGAGAATACTGGCAGGAACAGTATCGGCATTTCTGCCGGCGCATTGATCAGGCTTTTGCCCAGGTTGCCGGCTCGGAAGAACAGCCTCTGGTCGTCTTCGGTGTTGATCGCTGGCTTGCGCTCTTCAGGGAGGTCAGCGCGCACGCCGGCTGGATCGTGGCCACCTTTCCCGGAAGCCCGGATCATGAGCCGGAGCATGAGCTGGCGCGCAAAAGCTGGGAGGCCGTGCTTCGCCACATCGAGGAGAGGCGGCTGGAGCTCATTCGGCGATGGAACGAAACCCCGCCGGCCCGTCGGGCTGAGGGCCTGGAGGCGGTATGGCAGGCCATGATCGAGGGCCGCACGCATATGCTCCTTATCGAAGAGGGTTTTCATCAGCCCGGCCGCATCGGGGAAGACGGTCTGCGCATTGAGCGGCTTCCGGAACACCGGCGCACCGAACCGGGCGTGGTCGATGATCTGGTAGATGAGCTTTTGGAGCGTGCCCTTGCGAAAGGAGCCCGCGCCTGGTTTGTGCCCAACGAAAGCCTTCGGGAGCACGGGCGAATAGTCGCCTTTCTGCGCTACTGAAGGAGGAAGCGCGTTCGGGCGTGGGCTTCCCTGCCTTTGCTGTCCCGAAGATGCAGGAGCAACACATAGGCCCCGGCTGGCAGGGAGGCCAGGTCCAGCGTAACGTAATACCTTCCCGTGGGCTGGGGGAAAGAAACCGGCAGGCGGGCGGAGATGCGGGCCCCCTGCCGCCCCGGAGGGCGATCAGGGGCCTCGGAGGAAGAGCCGACCTGTTCCAGGATCGTATATTCGACCTCGACCTCGTATCGACCCCTCTCGTCGGGCTGTAGTCCGTAAACCTCCCAGTACACGTACAGGGGATGGTGGCGTTGGAAGCGTTCCCCGATGGCGGGAAGGATCCAGTACGGGCTCCGGTGCCAGACCGGTCCCCCCAGGGGCTCTTCAGAGACCTGCTCTGCCAGCAGAAGGCTGCTTATTGCGAGCTGATCATCCGAAAAGCGGGGAACGCTCAGCGGACCATGCTCGATTCCGGCCATCTGAAGCGTCTCGTCGTACAGCTCGAAGGCCGCTCGATACGTCCCCGGGGGCACGCTGTGCGGGCTGATGCCCACCCATAGGGAGCGTCCGTCGACGATGCGCAGCTGGTCGGTGGGCAGACGCCGCATGCGCTCCTGGTACGTGTACCGGCGTCTTCCCAGGGAATCTTCCAGAAAGAATCCCAGCCGGAAGACAGCTCCCGGGATGTGGGATACCTCCCGCTGGCCGGGGCGTAGTCGGATCGGGATGCCGTAGAGGTGTACGACTTCGGTTGCTCCGCTGTCGGAGCGGAAATAGTAGACCCGGTGGGTGAGTTCAAAGAGCCCCCCGGCCGGGATGAACCGGTAGGTGCTCGGCATTTTACGGCGCAGTTCGGCCTCCAGGGCAGGCATGTTGAGCCAGCGGATGACCTCGGGATCATCCCCCGCTTTCGGGGCGAAGAGAACAAATCCATCGCCACCGAGACGTTCCTCGAAAGCGAGGGCAAAGGAGCCGTAATCCCAGAACAGGTATGCGGGTTGGTATCCCCCCTCCAGCTGGGGCCGCTGCAGGACCTCCCGCAGGGGCAGGCCATAGCGGATCACCAGCCGACCCCGGTCTGTCTTCCACCCTGGCACGCCGGATCGGGGTGTTGTGTATACCAGGGTGGCGTATCCAACGCGGGCGTAATGCTCCAGCTGCCGTTCGTTATGCGCGGTGAGCAGGAAGGGGTCCTGCTGCACCCAGAACCGTTCCGGATCTTCGGGGGGAGCGTCGGGTTCCCGTAGCAGGGAGATGTCCTGCAGGGCGCGGCGTGTTTCCGCATCCAGCAGAGTGAGGGCGCCTCTGAAGGCGTCCTCCGCCTCCGCGAAGCGCTTCTGAAAATGGCGCACCACCCCGATCCCGAGCCAGGCCAGCCCATCTGCGGGCAGGTTCCGGCTGAAGCGCTCAAAGACAGAGGCGGCTCCGGAGAGGTCCCTTGCCTCCAGGTGCAACCGTCCCAGGGCCAGGTAGGCATCCCGGTACAGGGAATCGAGCTGCAGGGCGGTCTCCAGGTGTGCGATGGCGGCCCGTCGGGCCTCCTCGGCCGCGCTCTGCAGCCGGAGCACGCGCTGGCGGCGGGCGTGCCAGAATTCCGGATCGAAAGCCGCGCGCAGGCTGCTGGCCCCCATACCTCGGATACGTTCCTCGAGCGGTTCCGGGGCGGTTTCATAGGCGTTGTGCAGCCTTCTCCAGGCGCGCAACTGCAGCATACCGAGCGCATACTGCACGGGGGCTGTGTTGTACCCCCCCAGTTCTTCGATGCGCTTCAGAAGCAGGCGAAGCCGCCCGTCGGCCAGCACCTGCAGGCCGGCGCGTTCGGCCTCGAAGGCGCGGATTTCCAGCTCCAGGAGCCGGTAGGTCAGGTTATCGGGCTGGAGGCGGAGGGCGCGATCCAGCAGGCGCCGAGCCTCCCGGCGGTGGCGCTCTGGATTCCGGCTCCAGAGTAGACGGGCCAGCGCATAGTAGGCCGAATCCAGGCGGGAGTCCATGCGGATGGCTGCTTGCCAGCTTGCCTCCGCCATGGCCGAGTCACCGCGGCGGAGCGCCTCCTGGCCGGCCTTGAGGAGTTCGCGGCCGGAGCGCTGTCCGATGGCCGAAGAAACAAAGGCCGGCCCCAGCAACAGGCCGGCCAGGATCAAGGCCAGAGGGCGCATGGCAACCGGCTTAGAAATCCAACCCGATGGAAATATACGTTTTGCGTTTGCCAAAGCGCTGGCCATCGTAAGGCCAGGCGAAGTCGAACCGCAGCGGAAAGCCCAACAGAATCGTGCGCAGGCCGAAGCCCGTGCCTATGTACAGGTCCCGAAAGACCTGCTCGCCGCGGTTGTTGATCTGATAGGCCCGGAAGTTCCCGTTCCGGAACACGGCAGCCGCATCCACAAAGAGCACGCCCTGCAGGTTGTAAAGCGGCAGAATGGGCACCGGGCCGGGTACAATGGCCGCAAAGAGCGGGAAACGCAGCTCCGTATTCCAGAGCACAAACCGGTTCCCGTTGGCCTCGTTGAAGTCAAACCCTCGGAGGGGCAGAATGGGGGTGGCAAAGAGAAAATCGCTCAGCTTTGTGATGGGAAACTGCATGTAGTAGAAGATCGGGTTCAGCCAGCCCTCCACCCCGCCGGTGTAGTATAGTTGGGCATCCGGACCGAAACTGGCCCCCGCAGCCAGGCGAGTAGCAAACGTATACCACGGGCTGCCGAGCATCCAGTAGCGTCTGGCGTCGGCCAGCAGGCTCACAAACCGCAGGCTACCGGACCAGAGTGGGGGGCTTCCGGTGAGGCTGATGGCGTAGCGCGTGCCCCGCACGGGCGTGGTGTATCCCCATATGCTCCGGTCTACCGTGTACGTCAGCGCAGGATATAGGAAGGAGATGCGCTGGACGGGTTCTGAGAGAGGGCTAGAAAGGTTAGTCCGCGAAATGGCCACCCAGGATAGATCCGCATCCACGCGCCGGAAGCGGTCCAGCGGATACGACATGGACATCCCCAGCCCGTAGGTGCGGTAACGATAGTAATCGATGTAAAGCCCGTCGGGGGAGTAGTCCAGAAAGATGCGCGCCGTATGGAAGAGCAGCAGGCCGTAGTCGGTGCGCCGGGGCAGATAGCGGTAGGATAGGAAGTAGTCGCTGTTGCGCAGATCTACGAGCAGGTTGGTGGCCAGAAAGATCTGGTGGTTGCCCATCAGATCGCTGAACTGCATCTGGGTCACCCCCTGCACGCCGTAGATGACGTCGTATCCGGCCGAGCCGTAGATCAGGTCTGCGGTGAAGTGGATCCGGTACGGACGGGCGATGAACTGGCCGCTGTCGGTAACGGCATCGACGGGGTTGAACTTATCGGTCGGGTTCTCCGAGCGGGAGGCCGCTTCCCGGAAGGCCTCGCTGAAGACGTAGTTGCGGAAATCCACTCGGAGCCGGCCGTAGGCCGAGGTATCGGGCGGCGCCTGCGCAGGGGTGTCTGCGGGCTGCGAGGTGTTCTCAGGGGGATCGGCCGGCTGCACCAGGGTGCGAAGCAGGGGATTGCGCTGCAGGAGTTCCCCGGTGGCCAGGGCCAGAACGGGCGCCCGGAGGGTATCGGGCCGTTCTTGCTGCATGCGCTGACCCCACACGGTGGGCCGATAGGCGCCCTCGGCGGTGCGCCGGGTAAAGGGGCTGTTCATGATGAAGATATCCAGATATCCCTCCCGCAGCGCGGCCATGGCCATGCGGCTCCCGTCGTTGGAGACGGAGATCTGCCGGATCCCGGTAAGCACATTCGTGATGGGTCGCTCCTGGCGGGTCTGCAGGTTCAGCTCCCAAACGTTGTAGATCCCGTTGCGATCGGAGATGTAGAGGATCCGATCCGGGTCAGCGCCGAACTGAGGTCGGGTCTCATCGGCATACGGGGTAGAGGTGAGCCGTTCGATACGCCCCGTGGCGACCTCGATCCGGTATAGATCCAGCTGTTGGGGATTGTAGGCGAACATGGAGAATCGCTCTCCATATCGAGCTGGCTCCAGGAACTGTCCCCGATCGGAGCTGAAGACGATGTATCGCCCGTCGGGAGACCAGGCCGGATCCATATCGGAGAAGACATCGTCGGTGAGGTTGCGCAGTTGGCCGGTGTCCAGGTCGTAGATCCAGATATCGGAGCGGTACTGTTGAAGCCCCATGAAGGCGATCTGGTTTCCCTTCGGAGACCAGTCCACGGAGAAGATGCTCACCCCCCGGATCGGGATGCGGCGGGTGCGGCGCGTCCGCGCGTCGATAAGCATGATGGCGTCTTCGCCCTTACCGTAGGTGGCCACGGCTACCGTGCGGCCATCGGGGCTCCAGGTCAGGTTGGGGGTAAGGATTTTCAGCTGCTCGAAATTCGGATTGATCTCTCCGGAGGCCAGTTTGCCCAGCGGGCGACCATCGGTAGCCGATACCAGAACGATGTCGAAGTAAAGGTTCTTGTTCGTAATGAACGCCAGCAGGTCTCCGCGGGGGGAGAGGGCGGGACTGGTATTATAGGTGCCCGCGTTGCGGCGGGTGGTAATACGTCGGCCTATATCTTCGATATCCTCCCGGGCGGCCAGCTCCGGCCAGTGTACCACTTTCAGCGCCTGCTGCCAGCGCCTGGACAGTTCCTCTATGCCCATGCCGATAGCCCGACGGAAAGCCAGTTCCACGTTGCGGCTCGTGCGCAGACGCTGCAGAATCTCCCCGATCTTCTCCTCCCCGTACTGCTGGGCGATGTAGTCCCAGACAGACTGCCCCCCTCGATAGGCGAAATAGCCGTCTAGAGCCGGAATCGGGGCCAGATAATTGTACACGATGGCGTCCCGGATGAACATATCCGAGTTGGAGTCCCAGCGCAGGGCGGAGTATTCCGCCAGGCCCTCGTTGAACCAGAGGGGAATCTGCAGCTGGATATTGTTCTGGATCACCGACTGCAGGGAACCCCCATAGAACATGTCGTTGATGACCGCGTGCACGAGCTCGTGATGGATCACATGCCGGAACTGGCGATAATCGCCCTCAAACGGAAGGACGATGCGGTTTTTGAACAGCTCCGTTACCCCGCCGACCCCTTCGGGGATGCTCATGTCCAGCACGTTGGTCTGCTGAAAGTCCGTGTGGGAATTGTAGACGATGATGGGGATCCGGTTGGTGATGTCATAGCGAAACAGCTGGCGGATGCGCTCGTAGGCCGCTTCGGCTGCGCGCGCGGTAAAGTCGGCCAGGTATTCACCCCCGGAGTAGAAGTAGACATCGAAGTGTCGGGACTGAATATACTTCCAGTCAAAGCGTTTGTACTGGATCTTGTTCTGGCCAAAGCTGAAGTACTGTCCCTCTGCGGAGGTGACCAGACCGAGCCCGAGCATCCAGCCCAGCATCCATGGCCGCCACATGGCCCACCTCATGGGTTTAGGTTTGCCCGTTAGACGCACACCAAACTTTTCGGTACCAACCCTCAAGAAACATCACGCGTTCCCGGAACGCAAGCGCTGCAAACCGGAGGAACATTTTTTGTAACACATCGCCTTATCGACAGCACGGGGGCGTTATGGCGCAGACGCAGCTTTTGGCGCTGGTTCTGGGTGTCCTCATCGTGGGCCTGGCCATCGTGCTGGGTATAGAGGTCTTTCACCGGCAAGAGAGGCAACATCGTCGGGATCGGGCCTATCTGTTCTGTATGGAGACGGCCACAAAGGCGCGTGCCTACTACCGCATGCCTCGCAGCCTTGGTGGGGGGGAGTTCAGCTTCGAGGGCTTCGATTTTACCAAAATAGGCCTGGCCCCTTCGCAAAACCCCCTTCTCTATGAGGATCCGGAGGGCACGCGCTATGAGCTCCAGCCGGAGGGAAGAGAGCGTCTTCGCCTGGTGGCCTCCTATCGGGAACCGGGAGGGATCGTCTATCTGGCCGTGTGCCTGATCGAACCGGATACCATGTACCTCTATCGCTCCTTTGCCGAAGCGCAGGCGGAGGAACTTCCCCGCTGAGCCCGTGAGCCGGCAGGTTTCCAGAAGCCCCCCGCCCCTCTATATTTGAACCGGGGCGCATGGCCGCACCGTGGCTCATATTGCTCTGCAGTCCGGATGGAACGGTGCTGGGAGGGTATCCTCCCGGGCAGCGGTTGCACCTGCGCGCCTACCTGAGCGCGGAAGCCTATGGATCGCTGGCCCGGGCGCTGGAACAGCTCGCCGGACATGAGGCCGAGCCTCGGACTCTCCTGCTGCCCTGGGGGCCGGAGTCACGTCTGGCGGAGGTGCGCCTGATTCCGGTGCGCAGCGCTACGCTGGCGCCCATGGTGTGTGTCTGGGTGGGCTCCCCGGAGGAGGAAAGTGAATGGGCCACGCTCGGCAAGCTCACCGCCGGGGTGGTGCATGACCTCAACAACCTGTTGAGCAGCATTCTGGGCTACACCCAGCTCTTGCGGCAGAGCCCGGAGGGGGGGAGTTCGTATCTGAAAACCATCGAGCAGGCCGCCCTCGATGCGGCGGCCATTCTGACCAAGATCCGGGAGTTTCTGCGCAAGGGCGAGGGACGTCCAGAGCCCGTATCCGTGCGCCAGCTGCTGGAAGATTGCCTCCTGCTTACCCGCCCGCGCTGGTACAACGAGGCTCGAAAGCGCGGGGTCGAGATTCGGATCGAGGCCGATCTACAGGATACCCCTCCCGTGCTGGCCAGGCCTGCTGAGCTGCGCGAGGTGTTCGTGAACCTGTTGCTCAACGCCGTCGATGCGCTGGCCGAAACAGGAGGGAGCATCTACCTGCGCAACCGGCTGCAGGGGGGCTGGGTGGAGGTAGAGGTCGCCGATACCGGTCCGGGCATTCCGGAAATGTTGCTCTCCCGCATCTTCGAACCCCGCTTTACTACGAAGGGGGAGCGAGGCACGGGTATGGGGCTAAGCATAAGCCGAAGCATTGTAGAGCGTCTGGGAGGGAGCATCCTCGTCGAGAGCGTGCCGGGAGAAGGGGCGCGTTTTCTGGTCCGGCTTCCGCTCGCCCTCCCCGAGCCCCGGGAGCCGGGTGCGGCGGCGCGTTCAGCCTCGGAGGGTATCGCCTCGCCTGCGCTAGCCGATCGCAGCGATCCCCGAAGGCCCGGCCGCATGCTGGTCGTCGATGACGAGCCCGTTGTACGGGCCGTGCTGGCCAAACTGCTGCGGCTCGAGGGGCACACCGTCGTGGAGGCGGAGTCCGGAGAGCAGGCGCTCCGGGAACTGGAACGGGCGCCTTTTGAGCTTGTCTTCACCGATCTGGGCATGCCGCATATGGATGGGCGTACGCTGGCCCGCCAGATCCGTTCTCGATGGCCCGCGGTGGGCATCGTGCTCGTGACCGGGTACCTGGATCCGACAGAAGAGGCCTATCCTGAAATCGACGTGCTCCTGCGCAAACCCTTTAAGCTCGACGAGGTGCGGATTGCGGTCAAAACAGCCCGGCTTAAGCGCGCCTCCGCCGGTTGAGGGGCGAGGGGTCAGGGGGCTGAACTCCTCAAATGCGCCCCGGAGTTTTTCCTCATAGGAACGCAATCCGGGCACAAGGCGCACCAGCGCGTTATACGTGCGTGGGGCCACCTGCAGCAGCGGATCGTAGAGGATGGATCCCCCCCTCCAGCCCTGGGGAGGGAGGCCAAAGACGCGCAGTAGAATGAGGATCAGACTCAGTGCGAGGGCGCTTTTCAACAGCCCGAATATTCCCCCACCGAGTCGATTCACCCAGCCCAGCCCGAACATCCGCAACGTGCCTCCAGCCCACCAGGCCGCCTGATGGGCCACAAATTGCCCCGCGGCTAACAGCACGCCATAGCTCAGGGCCGGTCCCCAGCGCCGTCCCAACTGCGGCCACAGGGCGAGCAGCTCCTCCGTTACGATCGGCAGATAGCGCGTGGCCAGGATCAGCGTAAGAGCCAGACCGGCATAGCCGGCTATCTCCCGCAAAAAGCCACGCCGAAGTCCCCGGGAGAACGACCAGGCCAGCGGGAGCAGGAGCAGGAGGTCCAATGCGCTCATCTGCCTTCCAGCGCTTCCCGTACCAGTCGCTGCACTCGGCTTCCATCGGCCCGTCCCCGAAGGCGTGGCATGATTGTGCTCATTACCCGGCCCAGATCCCCGGGTCCGGAAGCGCCCAGCTCGGCGATCACCGACTGGATGAAGGCGCGAAGCTCTTCTTCCGATAGCGGCTGGGGAAGGTAGGATTCGATGATGGCCAGCTCTCGTCGCTCTCGCTCAGCCAGATCCATGCGGCCTGCGGCTTCAAACTGGGCAATGGCTTCGCGGCGTTTCTTGGCCTGCCGCTGCAGCACTTCGAGCACCAGTTCGTCGGGAAAATCCGTCCGGCTTCGATAGCCCTTCGCAATGGCCTGCTCCATGAGCTCAGCCCGGATGAGACGCAACGTATCGAGTCGGATCATGTCCTGCTGGCGCATGGCCTCCTTGAGATCCGTCTGCAGGCGCTCGGAAAGCCTCATCGCCCCGTCTCCTCTTCTTCCGATCTGTGCAAATATATTCGCACACCCGCCAAGCACCAGCCGGAAGGCAGATGCCAATTTCGGAGCGAAAACGGATGCGTCGCGTGCTTCTTCTGCTGCTGCTGTTGCCCCTTGTGGCCCGGGCGCAGGTCTTTGTCCGCGAACCGGAGGAAGTGGCCTGGGGGGAGGATCGGATCCGCATCCGGTGGGTTACCGACCAACCCGTCGAAGCTCGTCTCCAGTATGGGCGCACGGAGGCCCTCGAGCTGGGCGAACAGATCGTGCCTGCTTCGGGCACCGAGGTTCAGGTCGAGCTTCAGGGGCTCAATCCAGCCACGATTTACTGGGTGGCCGTCGCGCTGCAAGGGGGGGCGCGCTTCGGGCCCTGGCCCGTGATCACGGCCTCTAGGTCGAGCGCCCAGGTGCGCGCTTTTTTTACCTGCTCCGTGGACCCATCGGCGGTTCCGGGTCCAGGGGCCGAGGGGGAGGCGAACCTGCTGAGCTTCCTGCTGGAGCGCATCCGCGCTGCGCGCGCCTCGATCGATGTGGCCATCTACAGTTTCGGAGATGAGGGCGGCATCGAAGCGCTCGTTGATGCCCTCATTGAAGCGCATCGGCGAGGGGTGCGCGTGCGTCTGATCACGGAAGATCGAGCCGGAATATCCACCGGGGTGGGCCGGTTGCGCGCCGCCGGCCTGCCCGTATCGGCCGACAACGTGGGGGCAAACGACGGATCGGGCCTCATGCACCACAAGTTCGCCGTTTTTGACTACCTCACCCCGGATCCGCTGGACGACTGGGTTCTGCTGGGCTCCTGGAACTGGACCCGACAGCAGACCTGGACGGATTGCCAGAACGTGCTCTGGGTGCAGGATCAGGCGCTGGCCGCCGTGTTTGTGCAGGAGTTTGAGGAGATGTGGGGCTCTTCCGGTCCTGTGCCCGATCCGGAGCAAGCCCGCTTTGCCGTGCGCAAACGCGATAATACCCCCCACCGGTTGCGCGTCGGCTCCCGCCGGGTGGAGGTCTACTTCAGCCCTTCCGATAGCACAGCCCGTGCTCTTGGCCGGCTGCTTGCCGGAACCGAACGGGCGCTCTATGTGGCCATGAGCACCTTTACGCACGGAGGGCTGGCCAACACGTTGCTTGAACGCCTGCGTGCCGGGGTGGACGTGCGCGTGATTCTGGATAACCCCACGGCGACCGGCTCCCAGTACGGCTTTCTGCAAGCAGGCGGGGTGGAAACCCGGGTCTGGCCCTTTTCTCCGGGTCGCCTGTTGCACCATAAATACGCTATCCTGGACAACCGCGTCGTCGTGACCGGATCGTTCAACTGGACGTTTTCGGCCGACAGGCGCAACGACGAGCACTTGGTCGTGTTCTTTGATACAGACCTGGCCAGCATGTTCCTTCAGGAATGGGCCGCCCGATATCGCGAGGTGGGGGGTAGTCGTCCCCTGACCTGGCTGGGATCGAGCCCCGATCCGGGGCCGGATTTGCACGGGCCGCGACTGTTTCCGCAACCGGCCGACGCAGACGGGGTGATGGTGGCCTGGGACTATGAGGGACCCGTGCACGTGGACATTTATTCCATCACGGGCCGGCGTTTGTGGTCGGCCACTTTCCGGGCCCTGGCGCCCCGGTGGCGGTTGCCCTTTCCGAAACTTCTCCCGGGTGTTTACGGAATTACGTTCTCCACCCCCACGGGGATGTGGCGAAGGCTGCTCTGGGTGCGATTTTGAAGGGGGCATAAGGGGTGGCATGTTTGTTGACTTTGGGATACTTCGAAGGTAGTGGAAAGGATGCCCCCATGACTACCGCCCTGCTGGTTGCCGTGATCGTGAGCGTGCTCTATGTATACGGAATCCTGCTCAGCATCTTGGCCAATGTCCCCGTAAGGCGGCACCCGCGCCAGGGGATGGCCTGTTATGGTCAGGAGCTGACCCGGATTCGGGAGTTTCAGTACAACTAGTAGAGCACCGGCGCCGACATGCGTGCCCTCCCGCCGGCGGGCTCCCGGGGATCGGAGCCCGCCGGCGGTTTGTTACCAGCCCCCTGTCCAGAAGATCGCATTGAAGAGAAAGCCCTCCGTACCGCGCCAGAAGAGCCGGAAGAGCGGATCGTCAGCAAAGAGCACGACCCGACCCCGAGCGTGAAACTCCTCTACTGCGTAGGCGTTGCCCGGAAACCGGGCTTTCGTCTCCTCCCAGGCAAACCCTCCTCGTACGGGATCTTGAGCGGCAAAGCGTACCGCGTTTCGGCCGGTGCGGGAAGGGGTGAAGATCCACTCCGACTGGATATGCACGACCAGGGGAGCCACAAAGCCGGCCGAAATGGCCGATAGCGTATCGACCTCCACCACCACGGCGGCCCCCGGGGTGTAGTCGACCGATCCCTCTTCTTCGTCTTCTTCTCCGGATGGCTTGGGGAGCTTCGCGCCCAGCAGGCGCGTTGTGCTGAGCCCTACGGCCGAGTCCGCTGCCCAGACGGAGGCGCCCTTCAGGGTGATGAGCACGCCTCCCATTTCCACAAAGCGGCGCAGCGCCTCCGCGCCGGCTCGGCCCAGCACGCTGGAGTAGCCCTCCGGAGAGCCATGGGGCAGGATGAGCACATCGTAGCGTTGCAGGGGGATGCGTCCCAGCTGGTCGGCTCGCAGGGCGGTAAACGGATATCCGAGCCGACGTTCGAGCCAGAACCATATGGCCCCGTAGGCTGTGGCGCTGGTGGGGGCCTCGGTTACCACGGCCAGGCGCGGGGGATGGATTTCGTGCACATCGTTGGAGCCCAGGTCCGGGCCTTCGGGCGTATACGGGGAGGCGGTGCTCAGCACGCGCACGCCTTCGGCCTGAGCGAGGCTATCAAGCAGCCGTTCCAGTTCCAGATGGGTATTGCGTTCTACGCGCACGACGGCTGTTCCTGAGGGCAGGGCAACCCCTTCGGCCGTGGTAAATGCCTTGCGCGCCACGGCCAGCCGTATCCCCCGGCGCAGAAGCTGAGCCACCAGGCGCCGGCCTCCTTCCTGGTCGGTGCGGATCAGGTAAGCGAATACGGGCTTGTGGCGTTCCACTCCGCCTTGTAGGGCGGGCAGTTCCTGCATCAGCTCGTAAGGACCCGCGGGCACGTCTTCCGTCCAGTAGGCCAGCAGCCCGTAGGCCACGGGCAGCGACCAGAAGTTCGTGTCGTAAAAGCCCAGGGGTTCGCGGGGCACCCGGGGAGGCTGGCTCCGGTTGTAATCGCGGGCCTGACGGGCCTGGGATACAAAAAGGGGGTCCAGGGGTACATCCGGCTCCAGCAGGGCGCGGATCAGGCGAGCCTGCGGTTGCCGGAAGAGAACAAGGAAGCTGCCTTCGGGGAAACTCATGCGTCGGAGGGTGGGGTTGAGAAAATCCCGGGCTCGCTGACTGGTGAGCGCCCCCCGGGCCTGGCGGATTTCGATATCGTGCATCCGGAGTAGTTCCAGAAAAGCCCGCAAGCGGTGGGGATCCTGATCCGGGGGGAGAAGGAGCGCTTTGTAGCGGGCTTTTTCCGATTCCATCATCCCCGAGGCGAAGAAACGGTAGTAGTCGCTCAGCACCTCTTCTCGATGCCGGGCCAGGAGCTCCAGCATGCTCCAGGAAGCCACCACGTGTCGGTCGATAGCCTCGCGGAAGGTCACAATCGTCCCGTCTTCCCGTTCCCAGCGCAGGCCCTTGCGTCCTCCTCCGTCGGTCTCGAAGGTCATCCCGATGGCGCCGTTGAGCGCAGGATAGCTGTCCCAGTAGCCCGGATAGTGCAGATCGAAGACCTCGGCGGTAAAGGCCGCCCATCCGCGGCGGCCGAATTCCCGGGCCGTCTCCTCTCCGAAGCGCTGAGCCCACCGGACCGTGGAGGCCGGTACATGGGGGTTGACCGGAATCGCATACGGGGGAAAGAACATGTTCTTCGTTTCCCCGTGATGGTCGATGAAGAGGTGGGGCTTCCAGCGGTGGAATTGCTCCAGTATGAAGCGCGTCTCCTGCTGGGTGGCGGCGAAGGCGTCCCGGTTCAGATCGATCTGGTAGTGGTTGTTGTTCGTGCTCATGCGCCAGTCCCCCTGATGCTCCTGCGCCCAGGGGTCGGCCGTGCCCTCCGGGCCGACCAGGGAGGCCCGGAACCAGGCCACGTAGCGCTCGTGGCTGTCGGGGTTGTGGGCCAGGTTGAGCAATACGACCACATGGCGTCGGATGGCCCGCGCGGCCGAATCCGTCCGGGCTGTGAGTTGCCAGAGCAACTCCAGGCCTGCCTCGAAGGCGGCCGATTCATTTCCGTCGTTGGCGAAATTCAGCCAGGCCACCGCGGGTAGGCCCTCCAGCCGGGCCTTCAGTTCTCCTTCCGGGAGGCGATCGGGTGTCCTCAGGCTTTGCCAGCGCGCCCGTAGGTGATCGAGTTGCTCTAGGTTGCGCTCATCGGATACGATGGCCAGATACATGGGCCGGCGTTCGTAGGACTGCCCGTAGCGTACCAGACGCACCCGGTGCGGGGCCACCTGGGCAAGGGTGAGCGCGTAGCGCTCCATGGAGGCGTGATCGGTGACGTAGTGGCCGATCTCATAGCCCAGGATCTGGGCGGGAGGGGGGATGGTCGGATCGACGGTCTGTTGCCCATGGACCTGCAGGCAGAAAAGTGCGCTCAAGAAAACGGTTATCGCCAGGCGCATCGGTGTACCTCCTCTGGGATGCGCCGGCAAAATAGTCCTCCGAAAGCGGGTCCGGCAATCGGGTCTCGAGGGTGTAGTATATTCAGGCCGGGTACCAGCCAGGAGGTATCGTATGCGCATACAGGTGCATGTGCCCAGACCCACGGCCATAGGGGCTGTGCGGCTGGAGGGGGTGCGGCCGGATGTTCCCGTTCCGGAACTGGAGGCGCGGCTTCAGAGGCTTCTGGATCGCCTGCAGAGCGAACCCCTTCCAGAGGAGCTGGAGGCTCGCCGGCAGGCGGTGCGCACGTTGCTTCGCAACGGCCGCTACAAGCCCACCGGACGCGCTAAGCCGGCCAGCGAGTACCTGCTACGCGAAGCCCAGCAGGGACGCTTCCCTCGCATCAACACCCTTGTAGATGCGGCCAACTACGTAAGCCTGGCCTACATGCTGCCCATCTCCCTATGGGATGTGGATCGGGCTGGCTCGGAAGAGTACCGATTCCGCCTCGGGCGTCCCGGAGAACGCTATGTCTTCAACACCTCCGGGCAGGTGCTGGAGCTGGAGGATCTGCTCATCGGATGCGCGCTGCGGGATGAAGGGGAGCGTCCGATCATCAGTCCGGTCAAAGACGCGCTGGAGACGAAAACCAGCGGGCAGACGCGTCGAGTCGGGGTGGCCGTTTACGCTCCCCCGGAAGCGTGTTCGATCGTAGAGGCCCTGCTTCAGGAGCTTGTCGAGCTGCTGGAGCGCACGGGCCCGGAGGTGCGTCTGCGCACCTTTCTCTGGCAGGAGAGCCGAGGAGAGGAGGGATAGCCCATGCTCAACTATATCTGGGCGGGTCTGATCATCCTGAGCCTGTTTTTTGCCGTCAGGAGCGATCTGGAAGACGAACGCCGCAATCGATTTCGAAACGGGTTGCCGTTTCCTCTGCGGATCGAGCTCGATGGGCCCTACCACCCGGAGGCCTCCATCCTGACCGGAACGGCGGTGATTTCCGGTTCCCATTTTGCCGCCTTTTACGGGGAACCGGTTGCGGAAAGAGAGCTGCGCTATCCGGTCCGGTTGCTGCGTCTCGGAGGGCAGACGGAGATACGCCTGCTGGTGGGGCCTTCGGCACCGGGGCCGTGGGAGGTGGCGCGTACGATGCACAATCCACGCACCCAGGATGAGATCCGGGGTCGGCTGCGGCGTCTACGTCTTTTCGGTGATCGCGAGCTGGAGGCTGAGGTGGTCTGGAATCCCGTGCGCTTCGTCAAGGTTCGGGCCGTGGCGCAGGCGGCCCTGGATCTGGCCGATACGGCCGTCGAGGTCGCCCTGGGCCTGATCGGGGTTATGGCCCTCTGGCTGGGCCTGCTCCGGATCGCGGAGTCGGGGGGGATTATTCGTCTTCTCGTACGGGGGGTCGAGCCCCTGTTACGCCCCCTCTTTCCCAATCTGCCCAGGGGGCATCCGGCGCTGGGTGCCATTGCGCTCAACATCACGGCCAACATACTGGGTCTGGGCAATGCGGCCACCCCTATGGGGATCAAGGCCATGGAGGAGCTCCAGAAGCTCAATCCCCGCCCCGAGGTGGCCACGCACGCCATGTGCATGTTTCTGGCCATCAACACTTCGAGCGTGCAGCTCCTGCCCCCGGCCACGCTGGTGGCCCTGATGGGGCTCGGGATCGGGGAGCTCATGCTGCCCATCACGCTGGCCACGCTCTGTTCCACGCTCGTCGGCATTGCGGCGGCCTGGACGTTTGCCCGGCTCAAGCCGTGGCGGGATGAGCACATATAAGGAGGGAATTCGATGGACTGGATGGCATACACCGTCTTTGTCTTGCCCGTGCTCATCGTGGGCATCCCGCTCTGGGGGCTTTTCCGGGGGGTGAAGGTCTATGAGGAGTTTGTCGAAGGGGCGCGGGAGGGTTTCGAGGTGGCCGTGCGCATCATCCCGTATCTGGTGGCCATCTTGTTTGCGATCGGAATGTTCCGGGCCTCCGGAGCCATGGAGTGGACGGTCGAGGCGCTGGGTCCTCTGCTGCGCGCTATAGGCTTTCCGCCCGAGGTCCTGCCCATGGCCATCATTCGGCCCCTGACGGGGAGCGGATCGGTGGGGGTGTTGGCCGATATGATTCGCACCTATGGAGAGGACTCGCTTGTTGTGAAGATGGCCGCCACCCTGTTCGGCTCTACGGAGACGACCTTCTACGTGATCGCTGTCTATTTCGGAGCGGTTTCTGTGCGCAAGACGCGCTACGCCGTGGCGGCCGGTCTGCTGGCCGATCTGGCCGGGGTGATCGCCTCGGTGGCCATCTGCTCCTGGCTCTTCGGGTAGAGATGGGCCGCTCTGGCGCCCCAGAGCGGGGCCGCGTATTTTTCCCCCGCGAGTTTCCTACGGGGAGGTGCACCATGCGCAGACTGGGTTTTCTCTGGATCCTGCTCGGGGTGGTTTCGGGTGCCGGAGCGCAGTCGGTCTCCGAGCTCCTGGCGCGGGCCGATGGGCTGCGGGCGGAGGGGCGCTTTGCCCAGGTACTGCCCCTTCTGGAGCAGGCCCAGCGCCTGGAGCCCCGCAACGCGGAGGTGCTCTGGCGGCTGGCCCGGGCCAAGGTCGATCTGGGGGAACAAGCCCCCGACCGGAGTACGCAGAAGAGGCTCTACACAGAAGCCCTGGAGCATGCCCGGGCGGCCGTGGCGGCTGACGAGCGCAATGCCAACGCGTACAAGTACGTGGCCATCGCCGCCGGACGGGTGGGGCTTATTTCCGATACCCGCACGAAGGTGGAGCTCTCCCGTCAGGTCAAGGAAAACATCGAGCGGGCGCTTGTGCTCAACCCCGCCGATGATGACGCCTATCACGTGCTGGGGCGCTGGCATCATGAGGTGGCCAGCCTGGGTTTTGTGGCCCGGACGATCGTACGTCTGGTCTACGGCGGGTTGCCGGAGGCCTCTTACGAGAAGGCCGTGGAAAACTTCCAGCGGGCCCTGCGCATCCGGGATGCCATCCGGCACCGGGTGGAGCTGGCCCGAAGCCTGATCGCCCTGGGACGCAAATCGGAAGCCCGGGCTGTCCTGGAGCAGGCCCTCAGTATGCAGGCGGCGGACGTCAAGGATCAGGATTATCGCGCCCAGGCCCGGGAGTTGCTCAAAAAGGTCGATTAGCCGGAATCGGCTCTTCTTATGGCGCAACCCCGGAACTCCGCCGCGGGCGCGGAAATGCCGCTCGAGCAGCAAACCGCAGGCGGATGGAGCCGCTCCGCAGCCAGGACGCTCGCCCCTTTCGTGCCGGTAAGGCCGGATTCGGCCCTCCTGTAGGCCGAGGCGGTTTCTGTGGGGATCGGGTGATGCGCACGAAGACGCATCCGCTCTGGCGATGAGGGCGCAATGGGGTCGCAACATCGCCCACCGGGGCGCATCCGGATATGCCCCGGAAAACACCCTGCTGGCCTTTTCGCGCGCCCTGGAGCTCGGCGCCGACGGGCTGGAGTTGGACGTACAGCTGAGCGCGGACAATCGGCTGCTTGTGCTCCACGATGCCACGCTGGAGCGCACCACCGATGGTCGGGGTCCGGTACGCCGACTTCCCTGGTCCCGCCTGCGTTGGCTCGATGCGGGTTATCGTTTTTCTCCCGATGGGGGACGTTCTTTTCCCTTCCGGGCCCGGGGCCTGCGCATCCCGCTTCTGGAAGAGGTGTTGGAGGCCTTTCCGGAGGTGCCCATCACGATCGAGATCAAGCCTCAAGACCCCGAAGCGGTCTATGCGCTTGTCCGCCTGTTGCGGGGACGTCGGGATCGAGCCCGGATCGTGGTGGCCTCTTTCCATACCGATCAGCTGATCCGGTTCCGGGAGCTGTTGCCGGATGTGGCCACCAGCGCGGGGGTGCGCGAGGTGTTCCGGCTTCGGACCCGGCTTGGAAGGCCACCGTGGCCTTTCCGCCTGGTGCAGATCCCTCCGGCGTATCCCGGCCGCTGGCCGTTGGTGCGCCTGGACCGGCCGGACTGGATAGCCTGGCTCAGCGCCCAGGGCCTTGTGGTGCACTACTGGACCGTCGATGACCCGGAGCAGATGCGGCGGCTGCTTCAACGGGGGGCGGAGGGGATCATAACCGGATACCCGGACCGGTTCCCCCGTGATCTTGGCAGGCAGGTTTGAGGTGTTGTACCTTTTCCGGTCCAAACGGGAAAAACCGGAAGCCTATGGCTCGGCGTTTTGCGGAGGCCAAGTCCCTGCATTATCCCGCCCTGGAGGCGGAGATTCTATCCTGGTGGGATGCCAATCGCATCTTTGAGCAAAGCATCAGCACCCGCGAGGGTGGAGTGGAGTTTACCTTCTATGAGGGCCCCCCTACGGCCAACGGCAGGCCGGGGATTCATCACGTTATGGCCCGGACAATCAAGGATCTCTTCTGCCGATATCGCACGCTCAAGGGCTATCGTGTTCTGCGCAAGGCCGGATGGGATACGCATGGCCTTCCCGTAGAGATCGAGGTAGAAAAAGAGCTCGGCATCCAGGGAAGGGAGCAGATCGAGCGCTTCGGTATAGCCGCCTTCAACGCCCGGTGCCGGGAGTCCGTGCTCCGCTACAAAAACGAATGGGATCAGCTCACCCGGCGCATGGGCTACTGGGTGGACCTGCAGAGCCCCTACATCACCTTTGAGAACCGGTACATCGAGACGCTCTGGTGGATCCTGCAACAGCTCTACGAACGCGGCCTGCTGTATCGGGGATACAAGATCCAGCCGTATTGTCCCCGATGCGGTACGGCGCTTTCCTCCCATGAGGTGGGCCTCGGATATGAAGAGGTCGATGATCCGTCCGTGTACGTGCGTTTCCGCCTGCGGGAGCGGCCGAACGTACATCTGCTGGCATGGACAACGACGCCCTGGACGCTTATTTCGAATGTGGCGCTGGCCGTGCATCCTGAACTGACCTACGTGCGCCTCCGGCTGCTGGATGGGGAGGGGGATCCGGAACGCGAGGAGCTCATCATGGCCGAGGCGCGCCTTTCGGTGTTGGGGCGTCCCTACGAGGTGCTGGAGCGCTTCGAAGGCCGTCGGATGGTGGGGTGGGCTTATGAGCCCCTGTTTACGTATCTGCAGCCCGACAGGCCCTGCTGGCGCGTGGTGGGGGCAGAGTTCGTCTCCACAGAAGAGGGAACGGGCATCGTACACATCGCCCCGGCCTTTGGGGAAGAGGATTTCGAGATCGGCCAGCGGGAAGGGCTGCCCCTGCTGAACCCCATCCGGCCGGACGGCACCTTTGAGGAGCGCATCACCGATGTGGCCGGCGTGTGGTTTAAGGACGCCGATCGGACGATCATCGGCTTGCTGCGCCAGCAGGGCAACTTGTTCCGGGCGGAGACCTATCGGCACAGCTATCCGCACTGCTGGCGTCACGGCACCCCCCTGCTGTACTATCCGGTCGATTCCTGGTTCATCCGCACCACGGCCTTTAAAGACCGCATGGTCGAACTCAACCGGACCATTCGGTGGCGGCCGGAGGGAATCGGCTCCGGTCGGTTCGGCCAGTGGCTGGAACATAACGTGGACTGGTCCCTAAGTCGGCGCCGATTCTGGGGTACGCCCCTGCCCATCTGGATCTGCGATCGATGTGGAGCTGAGCGCTGTCTGGGCAGTATTGAAGAGCTGCGTCGCTATGGGGGGCTTTCCCCGGAGCAGGAGCTCGATCTGCACCGCCCCTATGTGGACGAGATCAGCTGGCCCTGCGAACGCTGTTCGGAGGGCACCATGCGTCGGGTGCCCGATCTGGTCGATGTGTGGTTCGACTCCGGGGCTATGCCCTATGCCCAGTGGCATTATCCCTTCGAAAACCGGGAGGCGTTCCGGGCACATTTCCCGGCTGATTTCATCGCCGAAGGGGTGGACCAGACCCGCGGCTGGTTCTACACGTTGCACGCGCTGGCCGTGATGCTTTTCGACAGCGTGGCCTTTCGCAACGTGGTCGTCAACGGCCTTGTGCTCGATGAGCACGGGGAAAAGATGTCCAAAAGCCGGGGCAATACGGTCGATCCCTTCGAGGTGATCGAGGCCTACGGAGCCGATGCTACGCGCTGGTATCTGATCGCCAACAGCCCCCCCTGGGAGAACATACGCTTCTCCGTGCGGGGCATCCAGGAGGTTCAGCGCCGCTTTTTCAACACCCTGCTCAACACGTACAACTTCTTCGCCCTGTATGCCAATATAGACGGCTTCACTTACCAGAGTGCGCGCATTCCCGTAGGTAGCCGTCCGGAGATGGATCGGTGGATCCTGTCGCGGCTCAACTCCACGATCAAGGCCGTCGACGGGTATCTGGAGGACTACGATCCCACGCGCGCGGCCCGCGCTATTGAGGCTTTTGTGGAAGAGCTCTCCAACTGGTATGTGCGCCGCAACCGGCGCCGGTTCTGGAAGTCGGACATGGCGCCGGACAAACTGGCCGCCTATCAGACGCTTTATGAGTGTCTGCTGAGCACGGCCAAGCTCATCTCTCCCATCGTGCCGTTTTTTGCCGAGTGGCTGTACCGAAACCTCAACGAGGTCACCCGTCTGGAGCCGTACGAGTCCGTACATCTGGCCTTATTTCCCGCTGTGGAGGAGACAGCCATCGATTCGGTGCTGGAGTATCGCATGGCGTTGGCCCGGCGCGTGGTCTCGCTGGTGCTGAGCCTGCGCAATCGGGCCGGGATCAATGTGCGCCAGCCCCTGCGTCGTATGCTGCTGCCCCGGCTACATCCGGAGGCTCGGGCGGCTGTGGAGCAGATGCGCGAGGTGATCCTCGATGAGGTTAACGTCAAAACGATCGAGTACGTCGATGACGACTCCGGGCTGGTGCGCAAAACGGTCAAGCCCAACTTCCGCCTGCTCGGCCCCCGGCTGGGTGCGCGCATGAAGGCCGTGGCCGAGGCGGTACGTACGCTCAGCCCGGAAGCGATCGCCCGCTATGAGACCCAAGGGCAACTGGAGCTGATCTTAAATGGGGAATCCATCCTGCTTCAGCGCGGAGATCTGGAGATCATCCGGGAGGATATCGCCGGCTGGCTTGTGGAATCCGATGGGGAGCTTACGGTGGCTCTGGACACGACGATCACCCCGGAACTGCGTGCCGAAGGGCTGGCCCGCGAGTTCGTCAATCGCGTCCAGCATATGCGCAAAGAAGCCGGTTATGCGGTTACAGACCGCATCGCGATCGCTTTCGAGGCCGACGCCGAACTACAGGCGGCCATCGAAAGCCAGGCTGCCTACATTCAGCAGGAGACCCTGGCCGAAGCCTTGCAATCGGGCATCGGGCCGGCCGATCTTGTGCGGGACTGGGATATCGAGGCACACACCTGCCGGATCGCCATCCGACGTCTTACTACCTCGTAAGGGAGAACGGAAATGCCCAACGCGACCGATATGAGCCCCCGCTATTCAGCCGAAGAGCTGGCCTATTTTAGGGAACTCATCGAGCGTAAAAAAGCCCAGACCCGGGAAGACCTGGAGCGTATGCGTCAGACCGTGCTCGATGATATCGAGCTCGGGGAGGTGGACTCGGCCTACTCCTACCATATGGCCGATGCGGGCACCGACGCCATGGAGCGGGAGAAGATTTATCTTTTGATTGCCCGCGCAGAAAAGTTTCTGCGCTACCTGGATGCCGCCCTGGAGCGTATCGAGCGGGGCACATACGGCATCTGCCGGGAGTGTGGTCGTCTCATCGAGAAAGGCCGTCTGGAGGCCGTTCCCCACACCCAGATCTGTATCGAGTGCAAGCGACGCCAGCAGAGCTGATGTTTTTCGCTCACCCACCTGGGCAGGATAGGCCCGATTCCCGCCCCATGCGCGTCTTATGGCTTACATTCGGCATTATCGTGCTGGACCAGGCCATCAAGTTCTGGGTGCGGTCCTCTATGTATCTGGGCCAGTCCATCGACGTACTGGGGCAGATCTTGCGGATCACCTATACGGAGAACCCGGGTATCGCCTTCGGTTTGCGCATCGGGGAGGGGGTGCTGGTGACTTGGCTGGCCATCGCCGCCACGGCCGGGATCGCCTGGTACCTCTACCGGGTTCGCCATGCGCGGCTGGGCTACCGACTGGCTCTGGCCTCCATTCTGGGCGGGGCGATCGGTAACCTGATCGATCGCATCTTTTACGCCCGCTGGTTCGGGTACGGGGACTACTTCCAGGGCCGCGTGGTCGATTACCTGCACATCGACCTCTGGAGAGGGGAGCTCTTTGGGCACTACGTAGCCCTCTGGCCCATCTTCAACCTGGCCGATGTGGCTATCGTAACCGGGGTGGTGGCGATCTACGTCTTCCAGAACCGCTTCCTCGATCAGCCGACCCCGGCCGGCCAGTCTGCTGCCGAGCCCTCCCAGAGTGGCTGAGCCGGTGTATACTCAGCCCTGCATGCCGATCAGTTCCGCCTCGGAAAAGAAGAAGGCGATTTCGCGTTGGGCGTTTTCCGGGGAATCGGATCCGTGCACTACGTTTTCTCCCTTGCTTGTGCCCAGATCGCGCCGGATCGTGCCCGGGTCGGCTTTAGCTGGATCGGTGGCTCCGATCAGGGTCCGAAAATCCGCCACGGCGTTTTCCTTCTCCAGCACCATGGGCACGCAGGGCCCGCTGGACATGAAGGCAACCAGATCGGAAAAGAAGGGTTGTTCTCGATGCACCGCGTAGAAGCCCTCAGCCACCCGGGGGCTCATGTGCACCATTTTCAGCGCCACAATGCGAAATCCGGCCCCTTCGATGCGCCGAATCACCTCCCCGATGAGGTTGCGACGTACGCAATCGGGTTTGAGAATGGCCAGCGTGCGTTCTATAGCCATCGGCATGCTCCTTTCTTCAGGACGCCGGCAAAGATAGCCCGGCAGACCGGGCAAGAACCAGCCTTGCCGGAAAGGTATTCGGGCCGCTAACTTTATGGCGGCCAAAGCTCAGGTCGCTTTGTGCCGTGCTGGGGGTGTCCCCGCCTTTTGCGGCGGGGGCTGAGAGCATACCCTTTGAACCTGATCCGGGTCATGCCGGCGAAGGGAAAGCACGGCGGGATAGCCGCTCTTCCATCGCCCCCAGAGTGCGTGCGGCTCTGGAAGCCGCCGACGGGGGTCTTCGCTCTTCCTCCAGCACGTCTCTGACCTGTTAGCAGATGATCCCTGTAGCACAAGGAGACGTGCTATGCGAACCGTTCTCAGTGCGTGCTTGTTGTTCTTCGGGCTGTGGAGCCCGATGCTCTGGGCGCAGGAGCGCGCCCGTATCGAGGGCCAGGTGCGGGAGGCCGAGTCCGCTCAACCGCTGGCCGGGGCCACGGTGCTCGTGGTGGGCACCTTCCGGGGCACCACGACGGACGCCGAAGGGCGATACGTGCTCTCCGGTTTGCCTGCCGGATCCCACCGGCTGCGCTTTAGCTTCGTCGGATACGCGTCCGTAGAGGTAACTGTCGAGTTAGCGCCAGGCCAGGTGCGGCATTTAGATGTGGAGCTTTCCCGCCGGGCCGTGCCCGCTCCGGAGGTGGTGGTCACAGCTACAAGGGGACGCGAACGGGAACGGCCCATCACCTTCAGCAACCTCTCCCGCCAGGATGTGGAGGCCCGTTCCGCCATCCGGGATATTCCGAGCCTGCTGAGCATGCTCCCCGCCGTGGTGATGCATTCGGAAAACGGCAACGGGCTCGGATACAACTACCTCCGCATCCGGGGTTTCGACCAGCGCCGGATTTCTGTACTCATCGACGGGGTTCCGCAGAATGACCCCGAAGACCACAACGTGTACTGGATCAACTTCTACGATCTGGCCGGCTCGCTCGAAGACGTGCAGGTGCAGCGGGGAGGGGGAGGCGCCTTCTATGGTCCTCCGGCTATCGGAGGGTCGATCAATCTCGTAACGCGCTTTTTTGGCGGACATCCCCGGGTGGCCCTGGAGTTCGGATACGGAAGCTTCGATACCCGGCGCTACACGGTGACGGCCCAGACTCCCCTGGCGGGAGGTCGATACGCCCTCTACGGGCGCCTGACCCACGTGCGCTCGGAGGGCTATCGGCAGTGGTCCTGGACCCGATTCTGGCGCTTCTTCCTGGGCGTGGCCGGCTACGGGGAGCGGGCCACCTGGAAGATCCAGGCCTTTGGAGGGCCTCAGGAAGACGGGCTGGCCTTCTACGGCATCCCCAAATCGTACAACGCCGACCCCCAGAAGCGCCGCACCAACTACGGAGCCGCCTCCCGGGATCGAGAGTGGTTCCATCAGCCCCAGGTCATGGCGCTACATGAATGGCGGCTCCGTCCGAATCTCACGCTGCACAACACGCTCTTTTACGTCTCCGGAGATGGGTATTTCGATTTCGATGGCTCCTGGGGGACCAAGGAATACTTCCGGCTTCAGGATCGCCAAGATGTGCGTGAGATCCCCCCAGATCTCATCATTCGCGCCTATGTGGATAACGATCAGGTGGGCTGGTTGCCCCGGGCCGAACTCTCTGCCCCCTGGGGGCGTCTGGTTGTCGGGGCCGAGTTACGCTGGCATGAATCCCTGCACTGGGGCCGAATCCAGTCCGGAACCGGGTTGCCGGCCGATGTAGTCGGCGAGGCCGACCGGCGCTACTACGAGTACAAGGGCGCCAAGCATATCGCCTCCCTGTACGCAAGCCAGCTCTGGAGGGCCACTGAAGCGCTCCTGTTGACCGCCGATCTGCAGCTGGTCCGTCAGCGCTACCGGCTCTATGAGGAAAAGTACGTGGGGCACGATTTCCGGGTCCCCTATACGTTCCTCAATCCCAAGCTGGGACTGACCTACAACCTCTCCTCTCGGCTGAGTCTATACACAAGCCTGGCCTATACGTCCCGGGAGCCGCGGCTGAAGGATATCTACGATGCGGAGGCTTCTTCTCTGGGGCAGGAGCCCCAGTTTGCCCGGCGTCCGGATGGATCCCTGGATTACCGCCGCCCGCTTGTTCGTCCGGAGCGCCTCTGGGATTGGGAGCTGGGCTTCCGCTACCGTCACGGTCCGATCTGGCTTGTGCTCAACGGATACTGGATGGAGTTCCGCGACGAGATCGTCAAGTCCGGCGGACTGGATCTGTACGGCCAGCCCCGCATGGGCAATGCGGAGCGTACGCGCCATAGGGGGCTGGAGCTGGAAGGGGGCTTTCGCCTGCTTCCGGGACTGGATGTGCTGGGCAACCTGACGCTGAGCCGCCATCGCTTTGTGCGCTTTACCGAATACGACGATCAGGGTCGTCCCCAGGTGCGAGACGGCAATCCGATTGCCAACGCCCCGGAGCGGTTGGCCACCGCAATCCTGCGCTATCAGCGTGGCGCCTGGGAGGGGGAGCTGCTGTTGCGGCACGTGGGTGCGCAGCATACGGATAATTCCGGCTCCCGGGATCCGTCCCGATATGTCGATCCCTACACCGTCCTGGACGGCCGGCTGAGCTATCGAAGGCCGGTGGCTGATCGAATGCGTTTGCGTTTCACGCTGGAAGCGAGCAACCTGACCAACCGGCGCTATCTCATGACAGGCTTCGGGGCCGATAACTTCTTCCCGGCCGCTACGCGAGCCCTATATGCCGGGGTGCGCCTGGAATGGTAGCAGACGGGGTGGGTCTCTGCAGACCCACCCCGGTTTTTTTCCTTGAGATCCTCATAATATGCGTGTGCTGGTGCTCGCCGATGGACAGCCGCCCCGCAAAAAGCGGGTTCTGCTGCACCTGCGCCGGGCCGATCAGTTCCTGCTCACCGATGGGGCCGCGCGTACGGCTCGGCGCTGGGGGCTTGTGCCCCGGGCGGTGATCGGCGACCTGGATAGCTATCGGGGGGATTTCGACGGCCAGGCTGAGGTGATCCGGGATCCGGATCAGGAGACGAACGATCTGGAGAAGGCCCTGGCCTGGGCGCTCGGACAGGGCGCTCGTGAGGTTGTCGTGCTCGGGGCCACAGGCCGCAGGCTCGATCACACGCTCAAAAACCTCTCGGTGCTGCGGCGCTTCCACCCCCATTTTGCCCGCATCTGGATGGAAGACGAGGACCACCGCATCGAGCTTGTACGCTCCGGTCAGGAGCTCTATTTCGAAGGCCCCGTGGGGCTTCCGGTTTCGCTTTTTCCCCTCTCCGGACGGGCCGAGGGCATCTGGACCGAGGGGTTGCGCTGGGCGCTCCGGGGCGAATCGCTGGAAAACGGGGTCCGGGACGGCTCCTCCAACGAGATCAGCTCTTCCCCGGTGCGGGTGGGCCTGGAACGGGGGGATCTGCTTGTGCTGATCACCCACCCCGAGCGTGTGGGGCTTCGCTGGAGAGGACCCCGGGAGCCCGAACTGCGATGAAGTCCCTCTCCCCGCTGGATCTCTTCTGCGTAGGCGCTTACCTCTGCTGGTTGCTTTTCCGGGGTCTGTGGCGTCTGCGGGCGCGCAGCGAAGATGTGACCGATTTTCTGCTCGCCGGTCGGTCTCTGACTGCGCCCGCCTTCGTGGCTACGCTCGTTTCGACCTGGTACGGGGGTATCCTCGGGGTTGGCGAATATGCGTATCGATACGGAATCTCCCAGTGGGTCGTCTTCGGCCTGCCCTACTATCTCTTCGCGCTGCTGTTCGCCGGCCTGTTCGTGGAGCCTATCTGGCGTGGGAGGGCCCTTTCTCTGTCCGATCGCCTGCGTCAGGTGTACGGACCGGCCGCAGGGCTTGTGGGGGCGCTCTGGAGCGCTGTGCTCTGTAGTCCCGCTCCGTATGTGTTCATGTTGGGTCTGCTGGTGCAGGTCCTGACCGGGATGTCCTTTTTCTGGTCGCTGTTTGCGGGCGTCCTGCTGTCCGGTCTTTACGTCTGGACCGGTGGGTTCCGGGCCGTGGTGCGCACGGATTGGTGGCAGTTCGGGCTCATGTACGTGGGTTTTGGCGTCCTTGTGGCCGTCTTGCTTACGCAACATGGCAACCTTGCCTGGCTGCGTTCGGCCCTGCCCGCCGGACACTGGTCGTGGGATGGAGGCCAGGGGATCGGCTATGTGCTCGTATGGTTTTTCGTGGCGCTTTGGACGCTGGTCGATCCGGGTTTTCATCAGCGTGTGCTGGCCGCTAGATCCCCGCAGACGGCGCGCAAAGGGATACTGAGCGCCATTGGATTCTGGATCCTCTTCGATGCGCTTACGACCACGGCCGGTCTGTACGCGCGCGCCCTGCTTCCGGATCTGGACCAGCCCCCGTTGGCCTATCCGGCTCTGGCCGATCGGGTACTGCCTTCGGGGCTGAGGGGGCTTTTCTGGGCGGGCATGCTGGCTACGATTATGTCCACGGTGGACAGCTACCTGTTGCTTTCGGCCCAGATGCTGGGCTGGGAGGTTCTGGGGCGCTGGCACAACCGGTGGAGTCCGGGGCGATATATACGCCTGGGGTTGCTGGGGACCGGGGTGCTGGCCTTCGGCATCGCGCTCTGGGCTCCCGGAGTGGTGGCGATCTGGTACACGCTGGGGACTTTATTCGTTCCGGCCCTGTTGGTGCCCACGGTGGCCGCCTATGCCCCGAGCGGGCACCTGAGCCGGGGGGCCGTGCTCATGATCCTGCTCGGGGCCCCTTTATGGGCGTCGCTCTGGATGGGGTTGGCCCGAACGTCGGACGGATACTGGCTGGGGCTGGAGCCCATGTATCCCGGCCTGATCTGGGCCCTGTTGGTCGCCGCGGCCGATCGGGTGCGCCGTGGTCAGGGCTTCCGTTCCCGGCACCGGAGGATCTCCTCGTAAGCCAAAGCCATCTCCAGAAAGATCTCCGGGGGGAGCTCTTCGGCCCGATATCCGCCCCATCGTGCCAGGAGTTCCTCTGGCAGGGGCGGATCGAGGCGCTTGAAGTTGTTGCGCAGGGTTTTGCGCCGTTGTCCGAAGGCCCTGCGCAGCAGATGCTCGATCGTCTGATCGGCTACCGGTAGCGGGGGGCGGTCGAAGAGCAGGCGTACCACGGCGCTCTCCACCTCGGGTGGGGGATAAAACGCCCCGGGAGCCACCCGCAGGCACAGACTCGGCCGGCTCCAGAGCTGGGCCAACACGCTCAGGGTTCCGTAGCTTTTCCGACCCGGCACGGAGACCAGGCGTTCGGCCACCTCCCGTTGTAGCATGAATACGGCCGCCTGCAGGCGGTTTCGCAGCCGGAGCGCGGTGCGGATCAGGTATCCGCTCAGGTAATAAGGCAGGTTGCCGCACAAAATCACACGTCCCCCGTGCTCCCCGAGCAGGGATTCCCAGTCCAGACGCCGCACGTCCAGATGCCGTACGTCCAGCTCCGGAAACAAGTGGCGCAGATGGGCCACCGCTTCGGCATCGACTTCTACAGCGGTCACCTGCGGGGTGCGCTCCAGGAGCCATCGGGTCAGGGAGCCCGTTCCCGGTCCAATTTCGATGATCCGATCGCCGGGCTTGGCTTCCGTGAGCGCGGCGATGCGACGGGCCAGCTCCGCATCGCGGAGAAAATGCTGGCCCCAGCGCTTGCGAGGCTTCCAGGAGGGAAGAAAGTCGGGTTTCACAGGCGGCGAAGACGCACCACGGTTTCGATATGGTAGGTGTGCGGAAACATGTCTACAGGCTGGATGACCTCGATCCGATACCGGTCTATGAGCCCCTTGAGGTCCCGGGCTTGGGTGGCGGGATGACAGCTGACGTACAGAATGCGCTCCGGGGCCATGGTGCGCAGCAGGCGCACCACATCCGGGTGCATGCCCGATCGGGGAGGATCGGTCACCACCACGTCCGGCTTTCCGTACTGACTCAGCAAGGCTTCCGAAAGCACCTTCCGCACATCCCCGCAGAAGAAGCGCACGTTTTGGACCCCATTGAGGCGGGCGTTCTCTTCGGCATTTTGCACGGCTACGGGGACCTCTTCGATGCCAATGGCTTCCTGCACGAACGGGCTCAGGTAGATGGCGATCGTGCCGGCCCCGCAGTAGAGGTCATAGAGGCGGTCCGTAGGCCGAAATTCGCCCAGCTCGCGCAGGAGCTCGTAGAGCCGTTCGGCCTGTTCCGTGTTCGTCTGGAAGAAGGAATTGGCCGAGATCCGAAACCGGAAGGGGCCGATCTGCTCTTCGATATAGCCCGGGCCCAGGTATACACGCTCCCATTCTCCCCGGGCTACCTGAGCCGGACGCGTATTGATGTTGTTGACGAACGTGGTCACTTCAGGAAAATGTTCTCGGAGCCAGTCGGCCATCTCCTGCATGCGCTCGGGCTCGTCGGTGTGCGTGACCAGGTTGACCAGCACCTGCCCGGTGCGCAGACCAAAACGCAGCACGAGATTGCGCAGATATCCTGCCTGCTTGTGGGGATCGTAAATAGACCAGCCCCGGCTGCGCGCATACTGGCCAATGGCCTGCAGGAGTCGGTTGCCGATCTCGGGGGCCAGCCAGCAGCGCTCCAGATGCAACACCCGATCGTAGCGGCCGGGTAGATGAAAGCCGAGGGCGAAATCCCGATCCAGCACCTCGCCCGTGGCGATCTCTTTGGGCAGAAGCCATCGGCGGGGGGAGAAGGAGAATTCCAGCTTGTTTCGGTACCCGAAGAGGCGCTCGGCCCCGATGGGCGGCGCTACTTCGGGGAGCTGGGTAAGCCCACCCAGATGAACGAAAAGCTCCCGGACGAGCTCCCGTTTGTAGGCCAGCTGCGCCTCATAGCGTACATGTTGCCAGGAGCAACCGCCGCAGGTGCCGAAGTAGGGGCAGGGGGGATCGACCCGGTCCGGAGAGGGGCGCAGGACCTCTATCGGGATGGCTTCGGCGTACTGAGAACGGATTTTGGTGGGGCGAACCCGAAGCCGATCCCCGGGCACGCCCCGGGGCACGAAGACGATACGGCCGTCGAGCCGGGCCAGCCCTTTGCCCTCGAAAGCGGGCTTTTCGATATCCAGGATCCATTCCAGAGGGACGGATCGGGAAGTCATGGCTATTGCGGTATCAGGAGCTGGAGGGCCGTAATCGGCCCCTGGAGTTCCTGCAGCCTGCCCAGGAGCGCTACCACTTGGGCGCTCAGATGTTCGGCCATCGCGGCGTAGAATTTACTCGTCAAGCCGGGCCTGCGGATGCGCAGCGCCTCCAGATCAGGCCGGAACAGGCAGAGCGTATGCACCTCATCTACAGCGATCGCGGTGAAAAAGCGGCGGTAGGGGCCGAAGAGGGTCAGTTCCCCGAAGAACTGGCCTGCGCCCAGGGTGGCCACATCCTGAGGCCCGCTTTCCGGCACGTGCACGAGCAACTCCACCGTGCCGCGGGTGATCAGATACATCCCCAGACCGGGATCTCCCTGATGATAGATGACCTCGCCCGGGGCGAAACAACGGAAATGGCCGCTGTAGGCCAGCTCTCGCCGCTCCTCCTGAGATAGGCGACCCAGTACGGGGGCGCGTTCCAGGGCGGAGATGGCCTCCTGGATTTCCGGTGGGTCTTCTGAGCGGAGCCAACCGCTCATGTGCCGGTAGAAGGAAAATCGGAACATAGCCGTTCCAGGAACATCGGCCCAACACGCTACAAAGGTAGCCGCTTTTCCCCTAAAAGGCCTGCCCTAAACCCAGATGGAGCGTCCACCACAGGCCTTTTTTCCCCTCCGAGGGGGAGGGCAACCATCCTCTTCCCAGCGCCGGATCATAAAGGCGAAGGGCCCAGTCGAGGCGGAAGATCACATAGGTCCAGTCCAGACGCAGGCCCGGCCCCACCCCCCAGGCCAGTTCCCCGAGGGATTGGGGAAAACGGAACCGGCCTGCCTCCGGACCCGGATTGCGGGGGCCATACCAGACATTGCCTACATCGGAGAAAAGGGCCAGTTGCCAGTTGGCTGCTAGAAAGTTTCTCAGCACCTCGAGGCGCCATTCCAGGCTGCCCTCCAGTTTGATGTCTGCGCCCGTGGCCTGAAGGCTTTTCTGGCTCAGCCGTCCGGGACCCAGCTGGCGGAACCCCCATCCCCGCACGCTCGTCGGCCCCCCGCCGAAGAAGCGGCTCTCAAAGGGCAGGGTAGGTTGTTGGCCGAATGGGAGGCCAAAGCCGACGAGCACCTTCCAGCCCCAGCTGGATCGGTCGGATAAGGCATAATAGCGACGCACATCAAGCTGGGCTTTTACATATGGACTGTAACCGAGCCGTCTCCCCGGGCTGGGTAGAGATCCTTCCGTTTTTCCCGGCGTGTATATCCAGCGGTCCAGCGCCCACGGCAGCAGGCCCCCAATCTCGGCCAGGGCTTCCAGATAAAGGCCCGTACGTCGGGTAAGCAGGTTGGCCGTGATCCATCGGTGTGTCCAGCGCGTGGCGGAGTTCACATAGGGGCGATAGCTCTCCAGCACGGGCACCACGGCCAGGGTATCCAGTCCCGCCAGGAAGTTCTGGCGAAATCCGCGCAGCGTATCCACATCCGACCAGAGCAGTTCCAGCAGATCGAGCTGACTGGAGCGCACGCGGCTGTGTTGCAGGTTGCTCTGGTAGCGCACCGCCCAGCGGGGCCAGATGCGGTATTCTCGTTGCTGGGCCAAGAGGGCGGAGATCTCCAGGATCGTGCGCACCTGCAACAGCTCACTCTCCCGTCGCCGGTGCAGGGGGAAGACGAAGTACGGGACCTCCAGGCGGGCCTGGGCTTCGAGCTGCATGCGGTCGAAGAGGCCAATGCGGCCCAGCGCGCCCCCGGATACGGAGGATTCCAGGCTCCCGTAGAGGCGCAGCCCCATCTGTTCCCCCTGGCCAAAGGCGTTCGTGTTCTCATATCCGATCCCGGAGCTGAAGCCAATGCCTTCCCGGCTGATGAAGCTGCCCTGGAGTTCGAGCTGGTGGCGCGCCAGGGTACGTATGTCGAGTCGAACGGGCAGATACGTTTGTCCGGAGTCCGCCGGAGCGGGCAGGGATAATTCGGAAAACCCGGTCAGGGCCAGGTTATCGATGGCCTGTTTGGTGGCCATAAGCCGGGACCGATTGTACCAGGCACCGGGTTGGAAGCGAAGCTGACGCCACAGGCCGGAGGGGCGCAGAAACGGTTCTCCGATAAGCTCCATGCGCATCCGGTGCGGGCGACCGTCCGGGGTGGTTTCCGCCGCTAGCCATACAGAGTCCATCCGGACCGAAGCCTCAGGGAGGGGACCTTCTACTCGAACCTCCACGTCCCCGATCCGAAATCGGGGTCCGGTCCGGATGCGCAGTTCCAGGCTGGCCGTATGCCTCTGGGAGTTCAGGGTTACGTAGGCTCGGATGCTGTCGAGGTTGGCCGCCGCATAGCCGTGGTCATGTAGCCAGCTCAGGGCCCGATCCCGCTCCTCGAGCAGCAGGAGCTCATCGAGCGGACGTCCGGGCCGTAATGGACTTCGGGGGCGTCGAAGCAGGGCCTCCAGCTCCGGAGGGGCGCCCACGATGCGAATCTCCGACCAGGTCGTCCGAGGGCCCTCCCGGATGCGGAAAAGCACAGTAACCTGCGAGCGGGATCCGGGTCTGGATATATATTGCGTTTCTATGGAGGCAGATCGGAATCCCCGGCGCTCGTAGAACCGAAGGAGCGCCTTCCGATCGGCCTCGACACGGGCGGTGTCCAGCAATCGAGGAGGTTCGCCGTTCTGCAGCAGGAAGCGGCGGAAAAACGGAGGAAGATGCCGGTTCTGGCCCAGTTGGTACATCCAGAGCCAGATCGGAAGACGGGGCCAGGGAAGGAAGTCCAGCAGGCGCCGATTGGAACGAGTCTGGATCAAGGGCAGCAGTTCCTCGTCGGAGAAGGTCTGGTTTCCCTCCAGGCGCACCTCGTAGATGAGCGGGGCCGGGGCGGGCTGCGCCAGGCCTGCCTGACCCTGCAGAAGGCACACCATAAGAAGAGCCGACCACCGCCACTGCATACGCATGCCGCCTGTTTCGCGGCCGGAAAAATACGCCTCCGGAAGCCGGCGGGGAAAACCCCTTTGTGTGGGTGGGCGAACGTAAAAACTTGACCCCTTAGTCTGCGTGCCTGTATTTTCCTTGCCGCTTGCAGGGGCCGGAGGTGCCCGCATCTCCGGAATGCATCGCAGGGGTGCCATAAGGGGAAAGGAGAAGGGCATGCACCGACGACTCTTCGTCTACGATGAGCAGTCGTGCTCTTTTGTGGAGGCTGGCTTCTCACCCACCCGTCGATACGTCGCCTTTCTGGGTTTTTTCCTTCTGGGTGCGGTTCTGAGCGCGCTAATCCTGTGGCTGTTGAGCCCCGTTCTGGGCACGCCGGCCGAAACGGCGCTGCGTGCCGAAAACGAGGCTCTCCGTCGGCAAATGGAGCAGACGCAGGATCGCATCCAGTCCTTGCAGGCACGTCTGGAGGAGCTGGTGCGTCGGGATGAGGAGCTCTACCGAGTTCTTCTGGGGGCCAGACCTGTGGATCCGGAGGTGCGCCAGGCGGCCGTAGGAGGGGCGGAGGCGTATCGGTTTCTGAACGTTTTTTCCTCCCCCGCGGCGGCCGCGCTGCGTCAGACGTTGAAGCGGCTCGATCAGCTGGAACGGCAAATCCAGCTTCAGCAGCACAGTTTCGCCGAACTGCGCCGGCTCCTTCAGGAACGGGAAAAGCTTCTGCCCGCACTGCCGGCCATTGTGCCCGTGCAGGGGACGTTGGTGAGCGGTTTCGGTCGGCGTTTCCACCCCATTTTGCGCATCGTGCGCGATCACGAAGGGGTGGATTTCATCGCCCCGCCGGGCACCCCCGTATACGCCACCGGAGACGGCATCGTGCTCCGGGCAGAAACCGGAGGGGGGTACGGCAACCACATCGTCATCGAGCACGGCTTCGGTTACACCACGCTCTACGGGCATTTGCGCGCTTTTGCCCCCGGCATGCGCCCGGGCCGGCGTGTAAAGCGTGGGGAGGTGATCGGCTATATCGGCAATACGGGTTTGTCGACCGGGCCGCATCTGCACTACGAGGTGCGCCGTTTCGATCGCCCTCTGAACCCGTTGCACTTTTTCCTGGCCGATATTTCTCCGGCCCGCTATCAGGCCCTCCGGGAGGCGGCCGAGCGCAGTCGGCTGTCGCTGGATTAGCGCCGCCTTGCGGCCCGGATCCTTCCGGACCTATATTCGCCCCGGAGAGGTGCCGGAGCGGTCGAACGGGGCGGTCTCGAAAACCGCTAGACCCCTTCCGGGGTCTCGAGGGTTCGAATCCCTCCCTCTCCGCCAGTCGGGCGGCCCCAGGAGGCCGCTTTTTCAGTCTGCCCCCAGCCAGATGTAGCGGGCCACAAGCAGCAAGGCCAATACGTAGAGCACCCCGCTGACTGTGCGTCCCCGCCCCGAGAAGAGGTGCACGGCGGCGTAGGAGATGATGCCCCCTGCGATGCCGTGGGCGATGGAGTAGGTCAGGGGGATCAGGGCGATCGTCAGAAAGGCCGGTATGGCTTCTTCGTATCGTTGCCAGGGGATTTCCTCCACACCCCGCATCATGAAGGCGCCCACGAGCACAAGGGCCGGGGCGGTGGCGTACAGGGGGATAGCCTCAATCAAGGGGCCCAGAAAGAGGGCCAACAGAAAGCACAGGCTCACCACAACGGCCACCAGGCCCGTTCGGCCCCCCTCTTCGATTCCGGTGGCCGACTCCACATAGGCGGTAACCGTAGAGGTGCCCAGCAAAGCGCCCAGGGAGATCCCCACGGAGTCAGCCAGAAAAGCCCGATCGGCGCGCGGCAGGTCTCCTCTTGCATCCAGAAATCCACCCAACCTGGCCAGTCCGATCAACGTGCCCGTGGCGTCGAGTATGCTCACGAACAGGAACGTAAAGACCACCGTGAGCAACCCCAGATCGAGCGCCCCCCGGATATCGAGCGCAAGAAAGGTCTCCGAGGGCCAGCGCGGCCAGTCCCATACCCGATTCGGCGGATCGGAAACGCCCAAGGCCCATCCCAGCGCGGTGGTAAAGAGAATGCCCAGCAGGATGGCCCCCGTAACGCGCCGGATGAGCAGGCTGGCCGTAAGCAGGAGCCCGATGAGGGCCAGCCAGGCGGTAGGCTCATGGAGCGGGCCCAGGCTCAGGCCCGTGGTGGCGCTGAAGACCACCAGCCCCGCGTTGTGTAGGCCGATGAGGGCCAGGAACAGTCCGATGCCCGTCATAATGGCCTGTTTGAGCGCCATGGGGATGCCCGTAACGAGCGCCCGGCGAAGGCCTAAGAGGGTCAGCAGCACAAAGAGGACTCCCTCAAGAAAGACCGCGCCCAGGGCCACAGGCCAGGGAACGCCCATAGTACGCACCACCGTGTAGGCGAAATACGCGTTGAGCCCCATTCCGGGGGCCAGCGCAAACGGATAGTTGGCTACAACGCCCATAAGCAGGGAGCCCAGGGCCGCAGCCAGCGCCGTGGCCACGAGCACATCCTGGCGGGGCATGCCCGCTTCCCCCAGAATCGCCGGGTTGACGAAGAGGATGTAGGCCATGGTAAGGAAAGTCGCCGCCCCGGCCCGCAGTTCCCTCCCCCAGGTTGTCGTCTCCCCATCGAGCCCGAAAAATCGGCCTATCGGCTTCATACCCTAGAGCCCGGCACGTGGGCAACCGCTCAAAGTCGCAACAGCTCCTCGGGTACCTCAAGCTCCATGCGTAGCAGGGCCGAGGCATAGGTCTTGCCCTGTGCGTCGAGCTTGAGCGAGACCGTGCCTCCCCCTCCCAGGGCCTGGTGCAGTACGAAGTTGAGCGCCTGCAGATTGGGGAGCTCATAGCGCTCCACCGCTCCCAGGCAGATGCCCTCGAAATGGGCTTTTACCCGGTCGGCTGTGAGCACATCCCGGAGAAAGGGATAGTACTCCGCTCGGCGTGCGATGACGCCGATGTTGACCGCATCGCCTTTATCACCCGAGCGGGCGATGGCCAGCTTGAGCAGACGCACGCGTGGCATAAAAGGCTCCGAAACCGATAGATCCGGGTTCCGATCTGGCCCTCCCTCCGGGCGCGGGGACCTGCAGGGAAACCCCCAAAGCCGCGAGGGAACGGGGGCGGGCTGGAAATCTTACCCGGAAGCGAAATGTGCTCCCGATTTGCGCGCGCCCCGAAGGGGCTTTCCCGCCTCCAGTGCGGAAAAATACGCGCAAGCGGCGTGTCGGGCAATGCGTACCTGCATACCGGCAACGGTTGTCCGGTTTTCCCAGAGAGCTCAGGGCACGATCTTGTTCAGGGGATACTCGATGATCCCCTCCGCACCGCGCCTTTTGAGCTCCGGGATGAGCTGGCGCACGAGGCTTTCGTCGATGATCGTCTCCACGGCCACCCAGCCGCTCAGGGCCAGCTCCGAGATCGTCGGATTGCGCAAGGCGGGCAGGATGGAGACGATCTGCGGCACGTCCTCGCGCCGGCAGTTGAGTTTAAGGCCCACTTTGCCCTCGGCCAGAATGGCGCCCTGCACCAAGAGGGCCAGATTTTCGATTTTTTGCCGTTTCCAGGGGTCGTTCCAGGCCTGAGGATTGGCGATGAGCTGGGTGTTGGACTCCAGCACCACCTCCACGATGCGCAGCTTGTTGGCCCGCAGGGAGGCACCCGTTTCCGTCACCTCCACGATGGCGTCGGCCAAATAAGGGGCTTTGACCTCCGTCGCCCCCCAGGAGAACTCCACCTGGGCCTCTACACCGTGCTGAGCCAGCCAGCGGCGTGTGATGTTGACGACTTCCGTGGCGATGCGCTTGCCCTGCAGGTCCCGTACGGACTGGATGGGGGAATCCTCCGGAACGGCCAGCACCCAGCGCACAGGCCGAAAGCTCGCCTTGGAGTACACCAGATCGGCCACCACGAGCACGTCGGCTTCGGTCTCCAGCACCCAGTCCTTTCCCGTAAAACCGGCATCAAAAAGGCCCTGTGCCACGTAGCGGGCCATTTCCTGGGCCCGCACGAGCATGGGGGCGATCTCCTCGTCATCGGAGATGGGAAAATATGAGCGCTCCTGGACGTGGAAGCCGAAACCGGCCTTTCTAAGCAGGTTCAGGGTGGCTTGCTGCAGGCTGCCTTTGGGCAGGCCTAGGCGCAATCGGGGTCTGCCGTCGCTTTCCAGGCTCAGAAAGCGGCCTATTGCGCTCTGTGTTTCCATGGTCTTTCACTCCTGGTGCTCGTTTTCCGTCGCGGCTATGGCGGCCAGCTCCTCGCGGGTGCGGAAGGTGTAGAGGATGGCCTCCAGCTGTCGGAGGAATTCCCGCTTATCATAGCGCGGGGCGAAGACCGATCCATCCAGCATATAGAGGCGCTGCTGGCGCGGATCGAAGAAAGTAATGTTCAGAAACGGCCCCCCCATGGCGTCGCCGGCCATGCGCCACAGCCCCCGGGTTTCGTAGGCGAAGCGGCCGTGGAAGTTGATCACCCGCTGTACGATGGGCATGCGCCGTTCCAAGGTGACGTAGCTGTCCTCGTATCGGCCTCGCAGGTGGGTCCGGGTCAAGCTGTCGCGGGTGGCCAGGATCCATTCCGGGGTGATCGCATCGGGCCGGGCGCGTTCCCGCCACCAGACGAAAAACCATCGCTGGTTATCCGGAAGCAGGCGTCGGATCCAGACGAAGTTCGCCGTATCCCGGGCGATGAGGTAATCGTGCTGGATGCGCACGCGCCAGCCGTGTCGCCTCAGGAGGCTGTCGGCCAGGGCCCGCTGCTCGGCGCGCCGGAAAAGTTCCCTTTCGGTGCGCTGTCGTTCGAGGCGATCAAAGAGGTCGCGCAGCTCGGGGGCTTTGTTGCGCACAAAGGCGATGAGATCCTCCTCCGTGGCGGCGCTCAGGTAGAGCACCTGCTGGTCCTGGGCCCAGAGGTCCCGGCGGGCCACGCTCAAGGGGTTCCCGGCTCGTACGTGGGCCTGTACGGCGGAGTCCATGCGCGCCCGCAGAAAAGCCCCTGTGGGCGTGGGGCTGTCGAGAGGGGCGATGAAGACCAAGTTGCGGTCTCGTTTGAGCCGATCAAAGCTCTCCTGATCCTGCAGGGGCTTGAAGGCCAGATCGAACCAGGGCTCCGGCTGGGGAAGGGTGGGGATATCGGCGCCGAAGGTTTCCCGCACCGCCTCACCCAAGGGACCGGCCCAGTCGGTGGAATCCATCACCACAGTAACCAGCCCCGGACGACCCACCGAGGGGGGAAGGAACTCCGAGGGGCTGAGCCGACAGGACGCGGCCGAGAATAACACAACGGCGAGTCCGCACAGGTTACGAGGCGACATGAAGGATCTCCTTCTTCAGCGTGCGCACCCAGGAGGTGATCTGCTCGATCCAATCCGGTTCCGGATAGCTGCGTTCGATGCGTTCTACCAGGGCGCTTCCGATGATGATCCCGTCGGCTCGCGACAGAAGCTGGCGTGCGTCTTCGGCCGTGGCGATGCCGAAGCCCACATACAGGGGGTTGGTGCGCACCACGGAGCGGGCGCGCTCCAGAAAGGCTATGGCCTGTCGGGCCACGTCCTGACGGGCTCCGGTCACGCCGGTAACGGAGACGGCATATACGAACCCCCGACTTTCCTGGTCGATCCGGCGCAGGCGCTCCTCCGAAGAAGTCGGAGCGGCCAGCAGCACCAGGTCCACCCCGATGCGGTCGAGCGCCTCGCCGATCCAGGATCGCTCCTCGAGCGGCAGATCGGCCACGATCACCCCATCGACGCCGCAGGCCCGGGCCTGGCGGGCAAAGGCCTCCGGCCCGTAGGCCAGGATGGGGTTCAGGTAGCCCATGAGCACGATCGGCGTGCGGGAATCGCGTTCTCGAAAGGCGCGTACGTGATCGAAAATCCAGCCCAGATCGACGCCCCGGCGCAGCGCCTGCTGGCTGGATCGCTGGATCGTGGGGCCATCGGCCAGGGGATCGCTGAAGGGTACCCCGATCTCCAGAAAATCCGCCCCTGCCTCGACCAGCCTGTGCCACAGGGGCAGGGAGGCCTCCGGATCCGGGAAACCGGCTGTTACATACAGCCCGAGCACGGACCGAGGACGCTGGGCCAGCAGCCGCAGTCGGGAAGCGGCCTTCTCAGGCGACATCTTCTTCTGCCTCCTTGAAAGCGCTCACTATGGTGGCCAGGTCCTTATCTCCTCGCCCGGAGCAGTTGACCACGATGAGATCTTCCGGATTGGTTTCGGGCATGAGGCGGTTCAGGAACGCGATGGCGTGCGCCGTCTCCAGCGCAGGTAGAATGCCCTCCAAGCGGGTGAGCAGGCGCACGGCCTGGAGCGCCTCGGAATCCGTTGCCGCCTCGTAGTGGACGCGTCGGATATCGCGCAGGTAGCTGTGTTCCGGACCTACGCCGGGGTAGTCCAGGCCGGCCGAGATGGAGTGGGCCGGCAGTACCTGCCCGTCTGGGGTCTGCAGCAGATAGGAGTAGGCCCCGTGTAAGACGCCGGGTCGACCCCGACTGAGCGTGGCCGCGGTGTGATCCGTATCCAGGCCCAGTCCGGCCGCCTCTACTCCGTAGAGCTGTACGGAGGGCTCTTGGAGGAAGGGGTAAAAAAGCCCGATGGCGTTGGATCCCCCGCCCACGCAGGCGACCAGATGGGTCGGCAGCCGGCCCTCGCGCCGGAGCATTTGCTCACGAACCTCGTCGCCGATGATCCGCTGAAAATCCCGCACCAGTCGGGGATAGGGATGCGGGCCCACGACGGAGCCGATCACATAGAAGGTCGTGCGCACGTTCGTGACCCAGTCCCGGATGGCTTCGTTGGTGGCATCTTTCAGCGTGGCGCTTCCGCTCCGGACCGCCCGAACCTCGGCTCCGAGCAGCTGCATGCGCTCCACGTTGAGGCGCTGGCGCTCCATGTCGCGAGCGCCCATGTAGACGACGCACTCCAGCCCAAAGCGGGCGCAGGCGGTGGCCGTGGCCACCCCGTGCTGTCCGGCCCCGGTTTCGGCGATGATGCGTCGTTTGCCCATGCGGAGGGCGAGCAGCACCTGGCCCAGGGCATTGTTGATCTTATGGGCGCCGGTGTGGCAGAGGTCTTCTCGTTTCAGGTAGATGCGTCCCCGGCCGAAATGCGCCGTCAAGCGTTCGGCGTACGTCAGCGGGGTGGGCCGACCCACGTATTCAGCCAGCAGGGATCGATACGCATCCCAGAAGGCGGGATCCTGGCAGGCGGATGCGTAGGCGGCTTCAAGTTCCTCTAAGGCCGGGATCAGGGTTTCCGGAACGAAACGACCCCCGTAGGGGCCGAAACGGCCCCGGGCATCGGGTTGACTCGGCAGGGCAGTGGTCATTGTGCTTCTCCTCTGCAGGGTGCTTCCAGTTCAGCCCAGGCGGAAAAGAGCGCCTGCACACGGGCTGGATCCTTGCGGCCGGGCTCGGACTCCAGGCGGCTGTTTACGTCCAGCCCGTAGGGGCGCACCGTGCGGGCGGCCAACAAGAGGTTATCCGGACCGATGCCGCCGGCCAGAAACAGGGGGAATTCCGAGGCCATGGCGCGCGCCAGCCGCCAGTCGAAGCACTCCCCCGTGCCGCCCCAGAGATCGCCGGATCGGGTGTCCAGGAGCAGGTAATCGACCAGCTCCCGGTAGGGTTCGGCCAGCGCGCGCAGATGTTCGATGCTGGCATCATGGGCCACATGCAGCGTTTTGATGATGCGCAGACCCCGGTCTCGTAGCCTCCGGATTTGTTCCGGGCTCTCAAGGCCATGCAGCTGCACGGTCCGGATGCCCGTGGCGGCAACGATCTGTAGGATCTCCTCGGGATCGGATCCCAGGAAGACCCCGACCGGTTCCGGGCCATGGATCCAGGCCAGGATTTCTCGCACCCGCTCCGGTTCCACGTAGCGAGGGCTTCCGGGATAGAAGATGAACCCGAGGTAATCGGCGCCCAGCGCCGCTACGAGCCGGGCATCATCCAGATTCGTGATCCCGCAGATCTTCAACCGGGGTTTGCTCAAGTAGGGCATGGAAGGCGCGTCTGAGCTGGTAGAGGGCTTCTCCCGGGTCGGGCGCACGCATAAGGGATTCCCCGATCAGAGCGGCCTCGACCCCGTGTCGATACAGCAACAGCAGATCTTCGGCCGACCGGATGCCGGACTCTGAGACCCGCACCACGTTCGGGGGCAGGTGCGCAAGCAGGCGTATGGAATGCATCAGATCGACCGTAAACGTGCGCAGGTTCCGGTTGTTTACTCCCACCACGCGCACGAGATCGAAGTCCACCCGATCCAGTTCTTCCGGGTCGTGTACTTCCAGGAGCACATCCAGCCCCAGTGCGCGGGCGCCCTGGCAGAGATCGCGCAGCTGGACGGGGTCCAGAATGGCGGCGATGAGCAGGACCGCATCGGCCCCGAAAGCGCGCGCCTCGTAGAGCTGAAACTCGTCGATGATGAAGTCCTTGCGCAACAGGGGCCGGTCAATCCAGGGCCGGATGTGCCTGAGGTTGTCCAGAGAGCCTCCGAAGAAGACCTCTTCGGTGAGCACGGACAGCGCCGAGGCGCCGGCGTGTCGATACCCGATGGCGATCTGGACCGGATCGATACGGCGGCGGATCTGACCGGCCGATGGGGAGGCGGGTTTGATTTCCGCGATCAGGGCCATGGGACCTCCTCGGCGCAGGGCGTCGGCCAGGCCCAGGGTGGGGGTAGAGAAATACGGCAGGCTCTCCAGGTAGGCGCGGCTGTAGCGCTGTTTGCGCCTCATGAGCGTCGCACGCGTCTCTTCGAGAATGCGATCCAGGATGGTCATAGCCGTTTGGCTCCCGGTATCGTCCTGCGCAGGGATTGCAGCACGGCGCGGGCGCGCCCCTCGTCGAGGCTTTTTCGGGCCAGGCTCAGCCCTTCGGCCGGAGTGTCGGCGGCGCCGGCCACGTAGAGGGCGAAGGCCGCATTCAACAGGACGGCGTCCCGGTAGGGTCCGGGAGCCCCGTTGAGCAGCGCCTCCAGGGCGTGGGCGTTTTCCTCCGGATCCCCGCCCCGGAGCGCCCCGGGCTCGACGCGCTCCAGGCCCAGATCTTCGGGAGAGACGCGATAGGTGCGCAGACCGAAATCGGCGCGGTATTCGAAGACCGTGCTGGGGGCGCAGAGCGAGAGCTCATCCCAGCCGTCCTCGCCATGCACGGCCAGGACGTGTTCGGCCCCGAGTCGGGCGGCCACCTGGGCCATCTGCTCGGCCGCTTCCCGGGAAAAAGCCCCCATGAGCTGTCGGCGGACGGGGGCCGGATTCAGAAGCGGGCCCATCAGATTAAAGCAGGTTCGCACACCCAGCGCACGCCGCACCCCGGAAACCCGCCCCATAGCGGGATGGTATCGGGGGGCGAAGAGGAAAACCATCCCGCATCGCCGCAGCGTTTCAGCCGCCTCCTCGGGTCCCAGTTCGATGGCTATGCCCAGCGCCTCGAGCACATCGGCCGAACCGGATCGGCTTGAGATGCCCCGGTTGCCGTGTTTGGCTACGGGTACCCCGGCCCCGGCCACCACGAAGGCCACGGCGGTGGAAATGTTGCGCGTGCCCGATCCATCCCCCCCGGTGCCGCATACATCCACCAGTCGGGGGTGGGAGAAGGGCACCGGCACAGCGGCCTGGCGCATGACCTCTACGAAGGAGACGAGTTCCTCAAGCCGCTCCCCCCGGGCGCGCAGGCCCATGAGAAAGCCGGCGATTTCGGCCTCCGTGGCCCCTTCCTCGATGATCTGCCGCAGAGCGGATCGGGCCAGCTCGCCCTCCAGCTCCTGATGCTCGGCCAGGCGCATGAGGGCCATTCGCAGAGGGGAGGGGGAAATCATGATTCGGCCTCCTGTCTACCTCGAAGCGCGCTTCGCACCCAGCTTGCTATAAGCTCCGCGCCAGGACGGGTGAGCACGGATTCGGGATGAAACTGCACCCCTTCCACAGGCCAGTATCGATGGCGCAGACCCATGATCAGGCCGTCTTCGGTCCAGGCGGACACCTCGAGTACCTCCGGCAGGCTTTCCCGATCCACGATCAGGCTGTGGTACCGGGTGGCCTGGAAAGGATTGGGCAGGTTTTCGAAGATCGTTCGTCCGTCGTGGTAGATCGGGCTCGTTTTTCCGTGTACCAGCGCCGGAGCCCGTACGATTCGTCCGCCAAAGACCTCTCCAATGGCCTGATGACCCAAGCAGACGCCCAGGACGGGGATGCGTTCCCCCAGGTGTTCGATAACGGCTTCCGAAATCCCGGCCTCTCGAGGTCGGCCCGGACCCGGAGAGAGCACGATCCCGGTCGGGTGGAGCGCTTCCAGCTCCCGGAGGGAAATGGCATCGTTGCGAAAAACCCGCACCTGAGCGGTGACCCGATAGATCAGGTGCACGAGGTTGTAGGTGAAGGAGTCGTAATTGTCGATGACCACGATCATATTTTCCGCAGGGCGAAGCTTTTCGAGTACGTTGTCAACAGCCCCGTTGCCTGGCGCACGCGCTCCATGACCGCTTCGGCCACCTCCCGGGCCCGCTGGCCGCCCTGGCGCAGGATGTCCCGCACCTCATCGGGATGGGCCTCCCAGTAGCGGCGCCGCTGACGGGCTTCCTCGAAGTAATGCTCCATGAGCTCGTAGAGGCGCTCTTTGGCCTGTCCGTATCCGTATCCGCCACGCAGATAGGCCTGCCGAATCTCCTCTAGTTCCTCCGGGGTGGCAAACAGCTTCAAGAGAGCAAAGACGGTGCAGCGGTCCGGATCCTTGGGCGCCTCCAGCGGGGTGGAGTCCGTTACGATGCTCATGATGCGTTTACGCAGGGCCGAGCCGGAGGCGAAGATCTCGATCGTATTCCCGTAGGATTTGGACATCTTCTGCCCATCGATGCCCGGGACCACGGCCACCTCGGGGTGGATGTAGGGCTCCGGTAGCTTGAAGACCTCGCCATACAGGGTGTTGAACTTCTGGGCGATATCCCGCGTGAACTCCAGATGTTGTTTCTGGTCCTGCCCTACGGGTACGATATCGGCCTCATAGATGAGGATATCGGCGGCCTGCAGTACCGGATAGGTGAGCAGGCCCGCCACGGGCGAAAGTCCCCGGGCGATTTTGTCTTTGTAGGCGACGCCTTTTTCCAGGAAGCTGACCGGCACCAGACAGGTGAAGATCCAGGCCAGTTCGGTCACCTGGGGCACATCGCTCTGCACAAAGAAGGTGGCCTGTTCCGGATCCAGCCCCAGAGCCAGATAGTCCATGGCCACCTCAAGCGTGTAGGCTTCCAGCAGCTCCCGATCGTTGAGCGAGGTGAGCGCGTGGTAGTTGGCGATGAAGTAAAAGGCCCGGTTCCCATACTGAAAGGCCAGGTGTTGCCGAATGGCCCCAAAGTAGTTGCCGATATGTAGCCGGCCGGAGGGTTGGATGCCGGACAGGATCAGGCGCCCCTTGGGAAGCTGGGCAGCGAGTGCCCGGACGTGATCGGCTACGGTGCGCATAGGTGCTCAACTCCTTATAGTTGCAGTCCCGTTGCGGCCAGATGGAGGGCCCTTTCCAGGGCCCGGGCTTTATTGCGTGTCTCCTCGTATTCTCGGGCGGGATCGGAATCGGCCACGATACCGGCTCCGGCCTGGTAGAAAAGCCGCCCCTGCGTGGCCAGGAAGCTGCGGATCCCGATACACATATCCAGGTTGCCGCGCCGATCCAGGTATCCCACAGCGCCCGCATAGGGGCCCCGTGATTCGGGTTCCAGCTCGTGGATGATTTCCATGGCCCGCACCTTGGGCGCGCCGCTCACGGTACCCGCTGGGAAACAGGCCCGGAGCGCATCCACGGGCCCCAGATCCCCACGCAGGCGGGCTACGAGATGGGATACCAGATGCATCACGTGGGAATAGCGTTCGACGTAGGCATATCGCTCCACGCGTACCGATCCCGGCTCGGCGATACGCCCCAGGTCGTTTCGCCCCAGATCCACCAGCATCACATGCTCGGCCTGCTCTTTTGGATCGGCCCTCAGCTCCTGCTCCAGCTCGGCGTCCTCCTGCGGACTATGCCCCCGGCGCCGGGTTCCCGCAATGGGCAACAGCTCCACCCGGTCTGCTTCAACCCGCACCAGGACCTCGGGGGAGGATCCGAAGAGCTGGAAGCTCCCGAAGTCCAGATAGAACAGGTAGGGCGAGGGATTGATGATGCGCAGAGCCCGATATACCTGAAATGGATCTCCCGCATAGGGCACCGACCAGCGCTGGCTGAGCACAACCTGGAAGATGTCCCCCGCGGCGATGTAGCGCAGGGCGCACCGTACGGCTTTTTCGAAGGCCGTCCGGTCCTGATGGGCCTCGGGTTCCTGGCTCAGAAGGGCGAACCGCACCCCGGAGGGATCGATCTCCTCCGGAGCGGGACGGCACAGGCGTTCGCGGAGGACGTCCAGGCGCTGTTCGGCCTCCGAGGCGCTTTCGGCCAGGGTCAATAGCACAAGCAGACGGCGCACGTGATCGAAGACGATCACCGTATCGTAGAGGCCGAAGCAGGCCTGAGGAACGGAAAATGGGCTTTTTCGGGGTTTGGGCAGCCGTTCCAGGGCGCGCGTGGCCTCATAGCCGATATACCCCACCGCGCCGCCCACGAAACGGGGCAGCTCCTGCGCCAGCTCCCCGATCTCCTCCCGAGGCCAGAGGGAGGAAAGCTGCTCCAGCATGGTGAACACATCCGGCTTTTGGCTTACCCTGCCGGCCAGCTCCAGGTGCGTTTCTCCTTCGTGGGCGACCAGGCGGCCTGTGGGGTGGGAGCCGATGAAGGAATAGCGACCCAGGCGTTCTCCGCCCTCTACGGATTCGAGTAGAAAGGAGAACGTACCGGGCTGTCGGAGCCGCAGGTAGGCCGACACCGGCGTGAGCAGGTCGGCTACGAGCTCGCGTCTGTAGAGCCGCTTCAGGCGCATGCTCTCGGGCAACAAAAAACGCCCACCGGTTGCGCAACCGGTGGGCGTTTTGCGATTTCCTGGTTCTTTCCTGGCGGCTATGCGCGCCCATCCCGCCCACCGGTCCGCGCGTCGGACCAGCGCCACCACCAACCGTGGGCGGTATGGAGGCACATCATGTCCATGCCGGCGCAAGTATACAGAAAAGCCCGCCGGCAAGTCAAGCCGCCGCGGGCCGTTGGCGTATCCTGATCGGGCTCATCCGGATCGTCTCGTACCCGGGGTGGGACTCGAACCCACACGGCCGCGAGGGCCACTTGATTTTGAGTCAAGCGCGTCTGCCAGTTCCGCCACCCGGGCTATCAGGGCCAAAGATAATCTCCCCGCAAGGCTCTGGCAACCAGGCCGGAGAGGTCGCAACGGTTGCTCGGGGTGCGGGGCTTGAGGAAACCGGCAGAAAAACAAAGGCCCGGGTTGCCCCGGGCCCTGGTACCCTCGGCAGGACTCGAACCTGCGACCTTCTGCTCCGGAGGCAGACGCTCTATCCACCTGAGCTACGAGGGCACCTGCAAAGTCGCCCGAAAGATAGGATAAAACGCGGGCGAATGCAACAGGAGGGGGCTACGGACGGCATCGCAGCCGGATGGCCGAGCTTTTCCCGAGGCGCTCTTCGGCGGTATATTCCCGCCGCGATCTTCGGGGGTTCCATGGGTTCGTTTCTGATCGATGCCCTGACGGATCGGCTAGTCGGTCGGCTTGTGCGAACGCTGCCCGCGGAAGCGGTGTCCGTGCGCCTGAGAGATCTGTCCTCTCTTGGTTGGCCGGCTTCTGTGCTGGCTTTCCTGGAGCAGGCTTTTGTGGAGACGCTCGAGGAAGCGCGCTCCCAGCTCGTCAGCCCCTGGTTTGACTTCGACGAGCCCTCCGTGCAGGAGGCGGCATCGGCTTTCTGGCGGGCCGTATACCGTACCGCCCGTCTACCCGCGGATCGACGCGCCGAGCTCATCGAAGAGGCGGCCCGGGCGGTGGTCCGGCACCTGATCGAGCCCGTTCCCGCCCTGGTGGACTTCGTCTTTCCGCACGGAGCGGGATCGCAGGAGCTCGATCGGGTGCTGTTTCGGATGCGCTATTTCGTCGCCTATTCGTATTTGCCCGAGCTTTTCGAAGTCTATGCCCACCAGCGTCGATGGAGTGCGCTGGGACGAGAGGAGTTTCTGCGCGCGTTGCGCTGGTTGGATCGGCTGTTTTGCGAGGATCTGGATCCGGAAAGCTGGGTGGAGCTGTTAACCCCCTGGTTTGCCTGTTTCCCGGAGGGCGTGCCCGGAGAGGCGCTGGCGCGGTTTTTCGAACAAAAAGAGCGCCCTTATGAAGCCGCTCTGATGGCCTCCCGTGAGCGTATTGCCGATGCGCAGCAGCTGCTGGAGCTGCTCTCCGGCCTGCCGGGCGTCTCGGGCCGGGAGCTTGAGCGGATTGCCCCGATCCCGGAGCCACCTGACTGGCAGGAAGAGTCGCTACAACCCCGACAGACAGGGCCGGTTCCGCCGCGCTCTGAAGCCCTTCCGCCAGGGGAAGAACACGAAGGCCTCCGGGAAGAAGTCCCGAACAGCCCCTCGGAGGAGGTGGAGGCCTGGGAGCGCGAGCTCCGGGAGCGGCTTCGGCAGTGGCAGACAGAGGGGGGAGCGGGCCTGCCTCCATCCCCTGGGCAGCCGGAGTCGGCGGGGCCCCGATCCGAAGCGGATGTTTCGCATGCCTCACAGCCCCCGAGCGAGCCCATTACCCCCGCATCACGCACGTCGGAGTCGGAGGAAAAGGGGGTTCCGCTGTGGAAGCTCTTCCTGCGGCGTTCCTCTGCAGACCAGCCAGCTGCCTCATCCGGGCCGCTCTGGAGCCGATTCCGGCCCACTGCAGAGAGCTCGACTTCCGGTCCCGAGCTGGCGCTCAGCCCAGAGCAACGCGCGCGTTTTGTGCGGGAGATCTTTCGGGGTCAGGAAGGCGCCCTGGAGGCCCTGTTGCGAAACGTGCGTCAGTTTCCGGACTGGAAGTCCTGTAGTCGGTTTCTGGAAAAACAACTCTTCGAGCTCTACGATGTCGATCCCTATGCGCCGGCCACGGTCGAGCTGGTAGATCTCCTGCAGGCCTACTTCGAGCGGCGGGCTCGGAGGCAGGGATAAACCGTCTTCCGGAAAAACAGGTAGGTGGGTTTTCATGCGAAATCTGGAACGTCTGCGTCAGTTGCGTGCCGAGGCCCTGCAGGGCGGGGGGGCGGAGCGTATCGCCGAGCAGCACCGAAGGGGCAAGCTCACGGCACGCGAACGCATTGAGCTCCTGCTCGATCCGGGGAGCTTTGAAGAGCTTGGCATGTTCGTGCGCCATCGGTGTCATGATTTCGGCCTGGATCGCAAGCGGCCGCTCGGTGATGGCGTGGTGACCGGGTACGGAACGATCAACGGACGGCTGGTATACGTCTTCAGCCAAGACTTCACCGTCTTCGGGGGTTCGCTGGGGCTGGCGCACGCGGAAAAGATCGTGCGCCTGATGGATATGGCCATGAAAAACGGGGCCCCCTTGATCGGGCTCAACGATTCCGGGGGAGCGCGTATCCAGGAGGGGGTTGATAGCCTGGGAGGGTATGCGGAGATCTTCTACCGCAACACGCTCGCCTCGGGCCTGATCCCGCAGATCTCGGCCATTCTGGGCCCTTGCGCGGGAGGGGCGGTCTACAGCCCGGCCATCACGGATTTCGTGCTCATGGTTCGGGGCACGAGTTACATGTACGTCACCGGCCCCAATGTGGTCAAAACGGTCACCCATGAAGAGGTCACGCACGAAGAACTGGGCGGGGCCGATGTGCACGGAACCAAAAGCGGGGTCGCCCATTTTGTCTGCGACACGGAGCTGGAGCTCTTCGAGACCATTCGGGAGCTGCTCTCCTACATTCCCCAGAATTGCGACGATCCCCCTCCGTATGTGCCTACCGGGGATCCCGTTGACCGGCCCTGTGCGGAGCTGGAGGCACTCATTCCGGATAACCCCAATAAACCCTACGACATCAAAGACGTCATCCGAAGCGTAGTCGATGAGGGGCGCTTTCTGGAGGTGCAACCCGACTTCGCCCCCAATCTCGTGGTCGGCTTTGCTCGGTTGGGCGGCTTTTCCGTAGGGATCGTGGCCAACCAGCCGGCCCATCTGGCCGGGGTACTGGATATCGATGCCTCCACCAAGGGAGCCCGTTTTGTGCGCTTCTGCGACTGCTTCAACATTCCCCTGGTCGTCTTCGAGGATGTGCCCGGCTTTCTACCCGGTACGGATCAAGAGTGGCGTGGCATCATCCGGCATGGGGCCAAGCTGCTTTTTGCCTTCTGCGAGGCCACTGTGCCCCGGCTGACCGTGATCACCCGGAAGGCCTACGGCGGCGCCTATGACGTGATGAACTCCAAGCACATCCGGGGGGATCTGGTCTTCGCCTGGCCCACGGCCGAAATCGCCGTCATGGGGCCCAAGGGGGCTGTGGAGATCATCTTCCGCCGGGAAATTGAGCGCGCACCGGATCCGGCACAGCGCACCGAAGAGCTCATCCAGGAGTACACGGAAAAGTTCGCCAACCCCTTTGTGGCCGCCGAGCGGGGGTATATCGACGATGTGATCGAGCCCCGGGAGACGCGCCAGCGGCTTATCCGGGGTCTGCAGATGTTGCGCAATAAAGTCGATCGGTTGCCGCGCAAGAAGCACGACAACATCCCCTTATAGGTGAGCATGCGCTGGAAATCGTTGCTGCTCTTGCTGATAGCGTTTCCCGCCTGCGGCCGGGAAGAGGAACAGGAGCGCGATTTTCTGGTACGCGTGGGCGAGGAGCGCTTCGTGGTCCGTATCGCCGATCCGGCCCAGATTGCACTGGCCCGGGAGATCCTGGCCGGGCGTCGTTCGCCCATGATTGTCACCGGCGAGCTCCGCCCGGGAGATGGGGGATTTAATCGCGACCCCATTGCGGGTCGGCGCTGGTCGTGGCATCTGGATCCCCGTAGCGTGACCTTTGCGGAGGTAACGATCGAGCTCTGTGACGGCCGCCCTTCTTTTGTAGAGGAAAACCTCTCCTACTGGCTCTATACGGTGCGCCGCTTCTGTCCCTGGAATTCGATTCTGGAACGGGAATTGCCCTGAAGTGGCGCGTCCCCTTCGGCTCGGATGGAAGCGGAGGGCTCATGAGAGATGGCGGCCTGCGCTCTGCGGTACTGGTGGTCCTGTCTGCGCGCCCGGGTGGAGGCCTGGCTCGGGCTGGTACCCAAGTTTGGCTCGCTGGATGCGCTCCGCTGGTGTCTGATCAGGTATCTCCGGAGCGAGTTCGGCCTCATCGAGCAGATCGACCTGCCCGACGGCTCTTTCGGGGTGGCTCCGCACACCTACACGGCCGGGTTCCGTCTGAGCCTGGAGCGCGATTCCGAGGAGCAACCGCTGTTGTTGTGTTTTGAGCTGGAGCCTAGCAGTTCCTGGGTGTTGCTGGAGCAGCGTCTGGAGCGTCTGGAACAACTGGCTCAGCAGGTAGCCGATCGGCTACGGGGATATGGTTTTTGCTGTGGTGTCGATGGGCGCAGCCTCTGGGTGGCGGTTCGCCCCCATCTGCACGGGGCCTTCACGGAAGAAGGCCAAGCCGCTGTAGCATGAGCTGTAGTCCTTCGGCGCTCACGGGCACGCGCAGTAGCCCATCCACTCCCAGCTGGCGCAACTTGACCTCCAGGGCCGGATCTTCCTGAGTGGTCGCCACCACTATGCGTACCTGGCCGTCGGGATCCGCCTCGCGCACCTGACGGCAGAGCTCCCATCCCGACACGAAGGGAAGTGTCAAATCCAGAAGCATCAGATCGAAACGTTCTGTCCGCAGGATCTGCTGGGCGATACGCCCATCCTGGGCAAGGCGCACCTCGAGGTTCGGGTTCTTCAGCAACCGGCGCACATGGTGTTCATGTAGCCGGGCCGTGATGGGGTTGTCCTCTACGATGAGCACGCGCCGGATCATGGGGCTTCTCCTTTCCGGAGGAAGATATACCATGGTCCGATGCGTTCTTCAAGGTGGAAACCGGCTATGCCTTCCAGCTGCCAGTCGGGGAAGCTTCGGTGTAGCCGGTCCAGGCGTCCGTTGCCGTAGCCCGGATCGGGAAGTACGAGCGCCTCCGCGTGCCGTTCGGGTGCGGCCAGGGCCTCGGCGAAACGGTATCCCCGGTAGGGCAGAAGGAGCCGACTCAAATCCGGAAAGCAGGCTACGATCGGAAACCCCTCCGTATCGTCGAGTAAAATTGTTTGCGCCTTCGAGAGCCGCTCGGCTGCTGCGCGCGCCTGCTCCCATATGGGGGGTGGGGAGCCGGACCAGAGCTCTCGCGCCTCAGCGGTGCCGTATCGCTGCAACAGATGCAGGCTGCCCGGGATGGTGAGCACCAGCGCGATCATGAGGCTCCCGTACCAGAGGCGATTGGGCCTTCTTCCCGGCAGAAAGGCCGCCGCGGAGCCAAGCAGGAGCAATAGCACCAGATCTTCTGCCGCCGGTCGTATAGCCCCGAAATAGGCCAGGATCCAGTAACCCAGCCAGGAAGCGAGGAGCAATCCGCTGAGCCGTCCCGAGCGGGCCACAACGAGGGGAAAAAGCGGCACCCCTATGGCGGTCCACGTGATGCCCGTCCACATGGCATCCAGCAGCGAGCTGCGCACCACCAGCAGATCCGTGCTCCCGGGCTCCAGTACACCCGGGATGCGCACGTACAGTTGGGGGTCGCGCAGAAATGCCCAGCCGTCGCCCAGAAAAACCCAGTTCAGAAACACCCATCCGGCGAGCCCGAACAGGGCGGGGCTGAGGAGCATGAGGTAGACGGCCAGCAGCGCCCATCGACCCGAAAAGCTGTATTCCCGAAACACGAAGGGCACAAAGGGGGCGAAAAGCAACAGGATAAGCACGCCGTCGAAACGACTCAGCGTGTAGGCGCCCATGGCCAGACCGCAGAACATGAGGTAATAGGAAATGCGCCGTTCCAGAAGCTTGATCAGGGACAGAAGGGCGAGCAGGAGCCACGCCGCCGCCCATGCCGTGGAGCTGCCCGTGCCGAAGGCCTGCAGGCTCAGCGGATGCAGGGCCATGACGATGGCCACCAGCACGGCCGAGGCCCGGCCGACTTGGGCATGGCGCCAGAGATACACCAGAGCGGTCAGGGTAATACCCCCGGCCAGGGCGGAAAGGAACACGGGGGCCACCGGCCACCCCAGGATCGCCCCCGGCAGGTTGAGCAAAAGCCCCGTCGGCGGGTAGACCAGCCCCAGGTTTTCCAGGCGGGCGGGTTCTCCGTATAAAGCCAGACGGGCCTTGGCGTACAGAAAGAGCCCCTCCCGGCCCAGGAATCCGTATCCGTAGGCCAGCAGAAGCCCGAAGCTGCTGTAGATGGCCACAGCGCAGAGGAATACCAGTGCGTATCCCCCCCAGCGTGTGCTCAGGCGGCGCGAGCCAGCATCTCCGATGGCCGTATCTGGCTGAGCCCGTGTCGGGTTTTTTCCCAGTAGGAGGGTTTGAAGAATAACTGCCATAACGCTTTATAGGCGGCCACGCTGTGCAGAAGCCAGTACAACGGGTTCAGGAAGGCATACGGGAGGAGATGGTATAGCCCCCTGCGGAAAACCGCGACCATGTTCACGTAAATCATCAGCGCGTTGCCCACCAGAAAGTTGAACAGAGCCACATACAGCGCCCACCCCGGAAAGAGCGCCTCGACCCAGGACCAGCGAAACAGCAGCCAGCCCGCAAAGAGCACGCTCAAGGGCAGATGGCCAAGAAAAGCCAGGGGACTTCCCCCGATAAAGAGGATAAAGCCGATCATGGCTCGACCGCCCAGGGAGCGCCAGAGCTGAATGGGTCGGCGTATGTGCACCAGAAAGGTCTGCATATAGCCCTTGATCCAGCGGGAACGTTGCCGTATCCAGTTGCCCAGCGACTTGTTGGCTTCCTCGTAGGTGGTGGAGTTGACGATGCCCACCCGGTATCCCCGCGCCGCCGCCCGGATGCCCAGGTCAGCATCCTCGGTGACGTTGAACGGATCCCAGGCGTGAAGCTCCAGCAACTTATCCATACGGAAGTGATTGCTGGTGCCGCCCAGCGGAATGGGCATGCGCAGCGCATCGAGTCCGGGTAGCATGTAATCGAACCAGTACGAATATTCCAGGGTAAAGAGGCGTGTGAGCAGGTTTTCCTCGGCGTTGTAGTAGTTCAGCGCGGCCTGGAGCACGATCACCTCGTTGGGCGACTTTCGAAAGGCCACCACGACCTTTTTGAGCTGATCGGGTTCCGGGATGTCTTCGGCATCGTAGATTGTAATGTACTGACCCCGGCAGAAGAGCAACCCGTAATTGCAGGCCTTGGGTTTGGTTTTGGGGGGCAGATCGGGAATGATGAGGGGTTCAAAGATGGCCGGTACGTCCAGCTCCCGGATGGCCTCAAGCGTTTCCCGATCGTCCTGTTCCAGGAGCAGTTTCACGTCCAGGCGATCTCGCGGATAATCCAATCGTCCCAGGCCGAAGGCGATCTCCCGCACGATGGCCGCTTCCCGGTAGACGGGGATCAGGATGCTGTATTCGGGTAGTTCCTCCTGCCGCACGGCGGCCAGTTCTTCTTCACTGACCGTTTGATGCAGTTCCCGTCGGGCCCCGGCGAGCGTAAGGGAGGCCTTGAAGAGGATATTGAGCAGGTAAAACCCGTTCAGGGCCAACAAAAGCGCGGCCAGGGTTTGGGTGCCGTATCCGTACAGGCCAGCAAGCAGGGCCGTAAGCAGCAGGGCGATACCCAGCAGCTGGGCGGGGGTGAAGGGCTGAATGGCCGAACGAAGCGGATCTTCGAGAAAAAGCAGGTGTACGGTATCGGCGGCCAGGTCGCGCCCGAAGTACGTATGATGAACCCAGGCCAGATCTACGTCTAGGGCGAACCGATACCGAACCCGAAGCCCGGTAAGGGCCTCGATCCAGCGGGCGGGTTCGGGGTCGAAGGGGTCCAGCACGGCCACCTCCAGCTCCGTGCCCTCCCGGCGAAGGGGCCAGCACTGCAGGCGCTCGAGCTCATAGCGGGGCAGGGCGAGCTGTTCCAGGAGCGCGAAGGCGTCTGTGCGGCCGATGAGGGCAAGCGCCTCCAGCCCGGTCTGCTCTCCGATCCAGGCGGCATAGGTGCTGCGGGCGATAAAGCCGCCCTGTAACAGAGCGCGCGCAAGCGGCCACTGCCGTTGCTGCGCCAGGACTTCTGCCTCTCTTAGGCTTTGGGCCTCCAGAAGCCCGCAGTCCAGGATTCGATCACGGAGCGTGCTTTTCATGCCGCCTGCCGAAGCACCTTGCTGCTCTGGTTCTGGCGAAGGCGCTCGTAGATCCAGAACAGGCCGAAGAGCACCAGCACCCAGACTAGGATGAAGAGCAGTAGACGATATTTGCGTACGTAGTAACCTATCCCGGGCCGGTCAGGGATCCAGATGCGGTACGGCCCCTCTGTGTGCAGGCCGTAGGCAAGCCGTCCGTCGGTGAAGGCCAGGTTGGCCCCGCGCAGCAGGCGGGAGGCGGGGATGCGCTCCAGGAGCCGGGAGGCCAGCGCATATCCCCCCTCGCCGCGGCTGATCACCCCCAGCAACGGGGCGCGGCCCGTGCCCCCCAGCACGACCATGCCGGTAATCTGCTGTAGGGAGGCGGCAAAAAGTACGCTTCCATCTTCGCGGATGAGGGTCAATTCCTGATCTGGCCGCACGGGAAAGCGCTCTAGCAGGGGCCGGGGTATGGCCGATGCGCGGGCCAGTATCGCTCCCCCCTCCGGAGGGACCTCGAAGCGCACGGTCGGCCACCGGGGTAGGCCGCTCTGCCGAGCCGCCCAGCGCACCAAGAGCGCGGCCGCCTGGATCTGCTCCGGCTCAATCGGGGGCAGTAGCCCGATGTCTAGCTCCGGCAACAATAACCCGGGAAGCATGCCCAGCGTGAGTCGATCCGGCGGGGTGGGATCGGGGATGCGCACATAGGAGTCAGGCAGAATATGGCCCAGAAATGGGCGCCCGCTCCCCTGACATCCCCCATCCTGCGGGTAAAAAAGTAGCTCGAAGTCCAACTTGCCCGGCTCCATGGCGGAGACCGGGGCTATGGGTATGTGAACCTCCTCCCAGGTGCCGGATCGGTCCAGTTTCCGGCTGTAGAGGAGTCTTTCGTTCCAGTACACATTCAAAAACCCCTTCTCTCCGGAATCCAGGGGCGTGTAACGGCCGCGGAGGACTAGCTCCATGCTTCGGGCAAAGAACCCGCGATCTGCCGGGGAGAAATAGACGGTTTGTCGCAAAACCCCGGATCCGCTGAAGATGAGGTCTTTCCAGCCTAGTTCCTCGAAGGTGAGCTGAACCGGGGCGCGTGTGGGGGCGGATGTCTTGAGTTCCCGGGCCTCGATGAGCCGGATGCCGGGATCGCGCAACGTCTGCCTCAGCTCGGGCGCCACGAGCGCCCAGGCGGCCTGCTGGAGGGCTTGCCCGTTCTGGGCCCAGAAGATCAGTTTGCGTCCCCGGAGGGTCAGGTACGCAGGGGTTTGGGGGGGATGATCGGAGAGATCACGGGGCGGTGGGCCTACGCCAATCCATATCTGGGGCAGGGAGTCCGGTGGCGGGGTTGTGCTCAGTACAAAACGGGTCCCGGGGAACTGGGCTTCCCAGTTGCCGATCAGGCCAATCAGGGTCGGGGCTAGTTCTTGCAGATGCTTGCCGAAGGGCACAACGGCAATGTGCGCGGGAAGGTCGGCAAAAAAATCGGCCACCGAAGGCGTTTGCGAAACGGGCTTTTCGGCCAGGATCAGGCGGCTTCCAGGAGCGATCCAGATCCGCAGGGCGCCGCTTGCCAGATCCGCACAGGGATCGTCGCTGATCCGCAGGAAGCCGCGCAGTTCGAGCACTATGCCGCCCGGCTCTCCCGGCACCACAGGTTCGGTCCTCTTTTCAAAAAGCGCCGCCAAAGGGGCCAGAGTGAACCGGATCGTGCGGGGAGAATGGCCCACCCATATGGTTCCGACGGGTACTCCGGAGGCCCACAGCGTGAGGTGGGAGCTGGGGTGCAGGTTTTCCGGGGCCTCCCACCGCAGTTCCACTACGCTCTCGTTCCAGATCACCTGTTCCGGACGGACGACGGGCACATAGAGCTGCGCGCGAGGATAGCGCCCCTCCAGGTGCAACCCCGCACGATAGCCCATCTCCTCCAGGCTGGTCGCTCGTTGTCCCTGAGCGAGACCTGTAAGAAGGCAGACAAGAAAACCCGCACATCTATAGCGCATGGAACCGCGCTCCCTTTCTTGCCTCGGGAAAGCCATTCAATCGATGTGCCGGCCTCTCTCAAGGTGAGACAAGGTTGAGAAAAGCCGAGGGCGGTTTCATTTTCTCCGGTGCGGTGTTACGATTTCCCTTTTCCCAGCGCTCAAGAAGGCTTGGGGGAGGGCGGAACAGAACGTGCGTGCATGGGCCTGTGTGGAGCTGTACTCCCGGCAAAAGGGCGACAACCATGAACCGTTGGTTTCTGTTCTGGCTACCGATAGGGATCCTTCTGCCCGCTTTAGCATGGGCCGGAGGGCCGTGGGCGCCGGAGCGAGGGAAGAGTCTCTGGATTCTGCAGTATCATACCTACGGCACCGCGCGCTGGACCGACGCCTCCGGTAGGGCTCGAGCCTATCCCTATGGCGGGCGATATCAGGCCCGCAGTGCCCTGCTATATGTCGAGTATGGATTGGGCATGAACTGGACGCTCGAGGCCTATCTCCCCCTCGCCTGGCAGCTGTACAGGGACTCAACGGGCTACGAGCAACGGTACAGCAGCCTGCGCGATCAGGAGCTGGCCCTTCGGCGCCTCCTCTGGCGCGAGGGAGGGTGGCTTTTTGCCCTGCGGGGGAGTTTGCATCTGCCCTGGGGGTATAACCCGGCCCGGGACCCGGCGGCGGGTTATGGCCGATACGGGGTCGGAATATCGGGCCTCCTGGGGATAGGGCACCCCGGGTTCTGGGCGGTTGTGGAGCTGGGCGGGCGCAGCTACGGATCGGCCGGTATGCAGCTGCGAGCGGAGGCCATCGCGGGTATGCACCTGAAGCAAAGGCTGCGTCTCTGGGTGCAGACCTCCATGTTGTATGCTCCGGTCGGGGGCGATGAGGCGCCTTCCTTGAGCCCCTGGGCCCAGGTGCGTCAGACGGTGGTCAAGCTCTCCCCCACCGTTGCCTGGCAGCTCAGTGAAGGCCTGACGGTGCAGCTGAGCTGGGATCGGGACCTCTACAGTCGCCGGTCTGCGCTGGGCACCGGTTGGCGTTTAGGGATGTGGTGGCAACCGTAGCAGTTTGTCTTTCTGTTCCGGCGGCCTAATTTTGCCTCTCTCTAGTGTTGTGTTGTTTTTCTGGACGCGGACAGAGGGCGATGCAAGCTATCCGGGTGTACCGCTTCGGCGAGCCCGAGGTTATGCAACTTGAAGAGCTACCCGTCCCGGAGCCAGGTCCGGGTCAGGTACGTGTGCGCATTCATGCGGCGGGGGTCAATCCCGTCGATACGTATATCCGCTCCGGGGCCTACAGCCGGTTGCCTGAGTTGCCCTACACCCCCGGCCATGATGGGGCGGGGATCGTGGATGCCGTGGGAGAGGGGGTCGAAAAGGTCTCTCCGGGAGATCGCGTCTACGTAGCCGGCTCCCTGACGGGCACGTATGCCGAATATGCTCTCTGTCTGGTCGATCAGGTTTTTCCCCTGCCCGAACACGTTTCCTTCGCGCAGGGCGCCGGGCTCGGTATCCCATACGGGACGGCCTATCGGGCGCTGTTCCAGAAAGGACATCTGAAGCCCGGGGAGCGGGTGCTCATCCATGGAGCCAGCGGTGCGGTCGGGCTGGCCTGCCTGCAGTGGGCCCGGGCATGGGGGGCTCATGTGCTCGGTACGGCGGGGACGGGGGAAGGGCTGGAACTGGTGCGCGCCTGGGGCGCGGAGGCCGTGTTTCTGCACCGAGATCCGGGCTATGAGGAGCAGATCCTGCAGTGGACCGGGGGGCGGGGTGTGGACCTGATTGTCGAGATGCTGGCCAACGTGAACCTGGAGCGGGATCTTCGCCTGCTCGCCCGCCGAGGGCGGCTGGTTATCGTGGGGAGCCGAGGAAGGATCGAGTTCTCGCCCCGGGAAATTATGCGCGCCGAGGCCGTGGTGACGGGGTTTGTGCTCTTCGATACCCCCGCCGAGGAGCGCAGGCAGATCCATGAGGCCATCGGGGCGGGCTTGCGCACGCGCCTGCTCGATCCCGTCGTGCGCCTCACCCTCCCCCTGGCCGAGGCCCCTTGTGCTCATCGCCTGGTGCTGGAGCCCGGAGCAAGGGGGAAAATCGTGCTGGTTCCGGAGTCGATATGAACCAGGACCGATGGCTCGAGCTGGCCTGGGATGGCCTGGCGGTCCACTATCACGAGATCGCCCTCAAAGGGCAGAATCGTCCCTTTTTCCGGCGTCGTCTCCTGGAGCGCCTCAAAGCGGTTCTGCGTCCCCTGGGGCTTGTGGCCGAGGACAGGTTTGATCATTTTTTTGTCCCCCTGGGAGGCAAGCATCCGGCCGAGGCATTGAGGCGCATCGGTCGTCTGTTCGGGGTGGCTTATGCGGCGCCCGTGCGAGTGCTGGAGCCGGGTCTTGAGGCGATGGCCGAAGGGGCTATAGCGCTGTATCGGGATCTGGCTGGCTCGGGAGCCCGGCCCACCATGGCTGTGCGCGCCCATCGGGCCGACAAGCGTTTCCCCCTGACCTCCCGGGAGCTGGAGCAGGAGATCGGCCGAAGACTGGTTGAGGCCCTGGGGGCACCCGTACGCCTCAAAGAGCCGGAGATCGAGATCCGATTGCGCCTGCAGAGCCGAGAGGCCTATCTCCTGGGGCCCAAATACGAAGGTCCGGGCGGTCTACCCGTGGGGGTGACGGGGCGGGTGCTTGTGCTCTTCTCCGGAGGTATCGACTCCTCTGTGATCGGATGGCTGCTTATGCGACGGGGGTGCTCGGTGGATTTCGTCCATTTTCACGCCTTTCCCACCCCGGAAGCCGTCCGAGAGAGCAAAATCCCTCGCATGATCGAACCCCTGCTGCGCGACCAGGGGCTGAAAGCCCGCCTGTTCGTGGTGCCCTATCATGTGTTTCAGCTCACGCTCCTGGAGCATCCCGTTCCTCCGGCCCTGGAGCTTATCCTGTTCCGCCGTTTCATGGTGCGTGTGGCTTCCCGTATCGCGCACGCCCACGGGCACCGGGCCTTGGCCACGGGGGACAATCTGGGTCAGGTGGCCTCGCAGACGCTCGAAAGCCTGGTTGCGCTCGATGATGCGGCCGAGGTGCCCGTTTTTCGGCCCTTGCTGACGTATAACAAGCCGGAGATCATTTCGCTGGCCGAGCGGATTGGCACCTATGCCGCGGCCATAGAACCGTACAAAGACTGCTGCTCGATTATCGCCCGACGTCCGGAGACGCGACCTGCTTTAGAGCGGGTACGAGCAGTCGAGCGCGATCTGCACCTGGAGGCCATGATCGAGCGCACCCTTGAGCGCCTTGTCTGCTGGCGCCTGCCGGAAGCAGCCCCCTCTGCCCCGGCCCCTTCCTCGGAGGCCAATCAGCTCGGGGAATCCCCCTGACGGCGGCCCCGGGCCAGGGCGTAGAGGGCCAGGGTCAGTATTCCCACCAGTCCCAGCAGACCGGGCCAGTCGCCGAGTCGGACGTACAGGGTCTGCCCCTCCAGCAAGGGAACGGCTCTGGATCGTGCCTCCGGACGCCACCATGAGGTCCGTTCCAGCACGCGTCCGGAGGGCAGGATGAATCCGCTGATGCCCGTGTTGGCCGCGCGCACCACGGCTCGGCGCACCGCGATGGCCCGCAGGCGGGCGTAGGCGAAATGTTGCCGGTATCCGCCCGTATTGCCCCACCAGCCGTCGTTGGTGATCACCACAAGCACCTGTGCGCCCCGGCGCACAAAGTGGCGAATGAAGTCGTCGAAGATGGATTCATAGCAGATCAGGGGAGCCAGCTTCAGGTCTTCTCCGAGCCGGAAGGGGTTCCTGTTGCGGCCCACCCCGTAGCTACTGACCCCTCCCAGATCCACGCTCAGACGGGCCAGCGCGGGCCACAGATCCAGAAACGGTACGCGTTCGGCAAAGGGCACGAGCTGAATTTTGTCGTATCCTTGTCGGGGCCGATGGGGCTGAAAGAGCGCGGCCGAGTTGAACGCATCGAACGCTCGCCCGTCGGGTGTGCGTCGGGCCGAGGGGGGAATGGGCCCGGAGTCCGGATAGAAACGCACGGATACGTATCCTGTGAGTACGGCAATCCCGTGCCGGTCCACCCAGGCCTGCACGGAGTCTATGAGATCGGTGGGACGATGTTCCCAGATCGGATCCGGGATGGCTGTCTCCGGCCAGACGATGAGCACGGGTTGCGAGGCGACTGTTTCCTCGCTGAGGCGCAAGAGCCGATCCAGCTGTTCATAGGGCCCCAGTTGGGAGAACTTCGCTCCCGGGTCTATGTTGGGTTGTACGACCCCGAAGACCGCATCCGGAGCCGCCCGGTCCCACTGGCCCATGCGCACCGATCCGTAGCTGAGGGGCAGGATGAGCAGGGCCCAGCCCAAGGCGAGCCAGCGAAATCCAGGCCTGCCCCGCAAGCCCGCATACGCCCACAGGTTCCAGGCCCAGATCCAGCTCGATCCAAGCAGGGAGCCCCCCAGATCGACAAACTGCGCCAGCCAGGGCCAGTCGGCCAGGGTGTTGCCCAGCACAAGCCAGGGAAAGCGGAGTTCCCATCGGAAGCTGAGCCATTCCAGAGCCAGCCAGCAGGCCATGAGGGCCCCGTGTCCCGCGCCGGCCCGAGCGCTGCGATGCCGTATCCAGCTGGCGACCCCCACGCACAGGCTCTGCAGGGCGGCATTCAGGGGGAAGACGGCCGCCCCGCTCCAGGCGCCGGCCGGTACGACGTTGAAAAGCAGCCAGTAGGTGACGATCAGGTTCCAGAGCAGTAGCCCCGGCCAGGCCTGCCGCATGGCCACAAGGGCCCCGGGGGCGGTCTCCACTATCCGCAGGAAGGGCACAAGCCCCACGTAGGCCAGGGGCAGACAGGAAAAAGGGGGAAAGGCCAGCCCCAGCAACAACCCGCCCAGCAGCCCAGCCAGGACGGGATGTCGGTCTATGGCCGAAAGCACGCCCTTCAGCCTGCGGGCGGTCTCAAGAACGCTCCTCTGCATCCCGATCCGCTCCAGCGATCACGAGCACAAGTTCCCCACGAGGGGGGTGTTCCTGTACGGAGGCGAGCAGCTCGGAGAGCGTGCCCCTGCGCACCTCCTCGAAGCGCTTGGTGAGCTCTCGTACCAGCGCCGCAGGCCGATCCGGACCCAATAGGTGCACCAGATCCTGCAGGGTGCGCCCGATGCGATGCGGGGATTCGTAGAGCACGATTGTGCGTTCCTCGCTGCGGAGCGCCTCCAGGCGTCTGGCGCGCCCTTTCCGGGCGGGCAGGAAGCCTTCGAAGACGAAGCGCTGGCAGGGCAGTCCGCTTATGACGAGGGCGGGCACAAAGGCCGTGGGGCCCGGAAGCACCTCCACGGGCACACCGGCTTCGATGCAGGCGCGCACCAGCAGGAAGCCCGGGTCGGAGATCCCGGGCGTACCCGCATCGGTCATGAGCGCCACACGGGCTCCTGCGCGAAGGCGCCGGAGAACGGAGGCAAGCTTGCGATGCTCGTTATGGGCGTGATAGCTCTCACAGCGCAGCGAGAGGCCGTAATGCTCCAGGAGCAGGCGGCTTGTCCGGGTGTCCTCGCATAACGCCCAATCCACCTCTTCGCGCAACAGGCGTACGGCCCGGAAGGTCCAGTCCTCCAGATTCCCGATCGGTGTGGGGACGACAAAAAGCCGACCGTTGGCCATGGGGGCGGGAAGTGGTTATCTTGAATCGGTTGCGAAGGTAGAGGCATCCGGACGGTGGCGCAAGCCTATGGGCTGGGAAGAGCTTGTCGGTCAGGAACGGGTACGCGATACGCTCCGCAGGGCGCTCCAGGGCCGGCGTCTGGCGCAGGCGTATCTGTTCTACGGACCTCCCGGATCCGGAATGGAACCCGCGGCCCTGCTCTTCGCCCGCGCGCTGCAGTGCCTCCGCGGGGAGGCCGATCCCTGCGATGCCTGTTCGGCCTGTCAGAAGGTGCGCGCCCTCCTGCATCCGGACGTGCACGTGCTCTTTCCCGCCCCGACAGATGCCTCGGAGGAGGAGATCGCCGCGCAGCGCGCCCTGCTGGCCGAGGAGCCGTATGCAGAGCTGGACTGGAGCCGTCGTGCCTTGAGCGAGGAACGGGCGCGCAACAAACAGGCGCTCTACAGCATGGCCATGATCGAGGCTCTGCGGCGCGCCATCTACCTGCGCCCCTACGAGGGGCCCTACCAGGTGGTCCTGCTGCTGGAGGCGGATGCGCTGCGTCAGGAAGCGGCCAACGCGCTGTTGAAGACGCTCGAAGAGCCCCCGGAGCGCGCCGTCTTCGTGCTGAGCACAAGCCGGCCGGAGCGGCTGTTGCCGACCCTCCTTTCTCGCACGCAGAAGGTCCGTTTTGAGCCGCTCACCGAGGCGCTCATCGAAGAGGCCCTCCGGGCGCGTGGCCTGGGCCAGCAGGAGGCCAGTCTGCTGGCCCGGATGGCGGCGGGCAACCTCTCCCGGGCCCTGAGCCTGCTCAGGGTATCCTGGAGCGCCGAACGGGAGGCCGCGCTGAGATGGTTGCGGGCCCTGGCCACGGGGCGCCGGCTGGAGATGCTGCGCTATGTCGAGGAGGCCCAGCGTATCAGCCGGGAACAGCTCAAGGATCGCCTGCAGACCCTGCTGTTCTGGTTGCACGATCTGTGGCGCTACCGGATCTGGCCCGAGCCGAAGGGGTTGTATTATCCGGATCAGATCGAGGTGCTTGCGCGTTTTCATCGCAACCTTCCGGGCGTAGATCTGGAGGCTATGATCGCCGCCCTGGAAGAGGCCCTGGAGGCCATCGAGCGCAACGGAAACGCCCTGTTGGTCTGCATGGCGCTCAGCCTGCGCCTGGAGCGCGCCCTGCGCCGTGAGGCCGTATCATCCTGGAGATAAGGTTGCCTGCCAGGGCGCGCGGTTGGATCTTCCGATACAGAAGGAGCATCTATGACCATATCAGCAACCGCAGTTGTCCCCTCTGTGAGCCGGTGCTCCGGGGGATGTGCAGGCGGCTGTGGCAACTCCGGACGGGGATGCGGTGGGGGATGTGGCACGGGAGCGTGTCCCGCCCTGCGCGTCTTTGACTGGCTGGCGGATTTCGGCATCGAGCAGGCCACCCAGACGCTGGACATCGTCGAGGTGCTTTTTAAGGGCAACCGGAAGGCCTTCTATCGCAACGCCCAGGGGATTACCCTGCGCAGTGGGGACTACGTCGTCGTCCAGGCGGATCGGGGCCTCGATATGGGGCGGGTCAACCTGATGGGAGAGCTGGTGCGGCTGCGTCTGAAGGCCCGGGGGTTGGATATACAGGCCGAGTTCCCCCGCATCGTGCGGCGCGCCACGGCCGAGGATATGGCCCGCTACGAGGCCAATCGGGCTCGGGAAGAGGAGGCCTTCCGCATCTGCCGTCGGCATATCGAGCGGCTCAACCTGAGCATGAAGCTCGTCGACGCCGAATGGCAGTTCGACGGCAAAAAGCTTACCTTCTACTTTACAGCCGAGCATCGGGTCGATTTTCGTCAGCTGGTCCGCGATCTGGCGGCCGAATTTCGCACGCGCATCGAGCTGCGCCAGATCGGGGTGCGCGATGAGGCCGCGCGCGTGGGGGGTATCGGCAGCTGTGGCCGGGAGTTATGTTGTTCGACCTGGCTGCAGGAGTTCAAGCACGTCTCCACCCAGGCGGCCCGCGTGCAGAATCTGCCCATCAATCCGGCCAAGCTCAGCGGCCAGTGCGGGCGCCTGAAGTGCTGTCTGAACTACGAGCTGGAGCAGTACATGGAGGCACTGGCCCAGTATCCGCCGCTGGAGACGCGCCTGCGCACCCAGCGTGGGGAAGGGATCATCGAAAAAATCGACATCTTCAAAGAGCGGCTCTGGGTCCACTATCCGGAAACGGATACCTGGGAACAGCTGCCGCTTGAGGAAGTGCGCCGGATTCTGGAGCTCAACCAGCAGGGTATCGTACCCGCCGTAGCGGTCTCCGATCCGGAGCCCCTTGAGGTGGATCGAGATGAGCTCAGCCTGGATGGCCTGCCCTGGCCGGAGGCGGAGAGCCCCCCTGCGCCGGAAGAGCCGCAGAAAAAGGGCCGGCGGCGCCGCCGTAAGCGGCATAAGCGTTCCTCTCCCTCGAGCAATCAGGCCGAGGGGTCTGCTCCGAAGAAATCCTCCCGAAGAAAACGCCGCCGTCGATGAAAATCCCGTTCTGGAAGATGTCGGGGGCGGGAAACGATTTCGTCGTGCTCGACAACCGCTCCCTGGCTTTGCCTCCGGAGACCCACGCCCGCTGGGCGCGCCGACTCTGTGAGCGCCGGTCGGGTATCGGCGCCGATGGGCTGTTGCTCCTGGAGGCGGACTCGGAGTACGCCTTTCGTATGCGCTACTACAATGCCGATGGATCCCGGGGGCGTATGTGCGGCAATGGGGCCCGCTGTCTGGCCTATTTCGCCTGGGAACACGGTATACCGGACGATCCCGTTTGGTTCCGGACCGACGCCGGTCCGTTTTGCGCCCGACGTGCAGGCCCCCGACGGGTGCGCCTAGACTGGCCAGAACCCCAGCGCTGGCATACGGGGCTGGAGCTTGACGGCTGGCCGGCTGTGTGGATAGATACGGGGACGGAACACCTGGTCGTCGGCCCCCTGGCGGATCTGGATGCACTGGATGTGCCCCGTATTGGGGCCCGTCTGCGAGCCCATGAGGCGTTGGGCCCGGAGGGGGCCAACGTGAACTTCGTGACCCCGATCGGGGAGGATAGCCTGCGGGTGCGCACCTACGAACGCGGCGTGGAGGCCGAAACCCTGGCTTGCGGAACCGGGGCGGTGGCCGCCGCCTGCGTGGCCTACCAGCTCGGGTGGGTGCGCCGCTTTCCCGTTCGCGTGCACATGCCCGGCGGCGTGCTGGAGGTGGGAGGGCGTCCGGGGCCGGAGGGGCGGTGGGAAGCATTGTATCTCGAAGGCCCTGTGCAGGTCACCTTTACCGGCGTATTTCTCGGGGAGGCAGAGTGAGCCGAAACACGGTGCTTGTGCTGCTCCTGGGGGGGATGCTCCTCCGCTGCTCCGGGCCCGAGGCGCTCCGGCGCGCCCAGGGGGCTGAGGAGGGACGAAGTCCGCTCGAAGATCGCATCGCCACGGTGCAGCTTTTCCCCACCGGCGCCGAGGAGGCGCCCCCGGTGCTCGTCCTTGGTCAGGAGCAGACCCTCACGCTCGCCTTCGACTGGCTCGGAGCCGATCCCCCGCCGCCGCTGGAGGTGATCTTCCTGCACCTGGATCGCCACGGCCGCCCCGATCTGCTGCCGGCCCAGTATATGGTGCGCTTCGATCGGGATGTGATCCGAGACTATCGGCCTTCTATGCGCACCCGTCTGCCCTACTACCATGTGCGCTACCGCTTTCCCAATGAGCAGATCGCTTTCCGGCTCAGCGGACAGTATCTGGTGCGCGTGTTGGAATCCCGCACAGGCGCGGTGCTCCTGGAACGTCGCTTCTATGTCTCAGAACAGAACCTGGAGGCCCGCCTCGCCCTGGAGCCGTGGGCCTTTGTGCGCGGGCAGTTCGGGGCTCCGGTACTGCGCCTGCGTCCGCCGGAGTTTGTGCTGAACCCCATCGGGGATCTGCGGGCCTGTTTTGCCCTCAACGGGCGCCTGGAGGCCCCCCAGTGTCCGGCACCCGCGCTCCTGGAAAGCCCCTGGATGGAGTACCGGCCTGCTCCCGAAGAGCTCTTCGCCTCTTTTGCCGGGGAGCCTTTCGTGCTGGACCTGACCCGCCTGGAGGGGGCGCGTTCGCCTCGCATTGAGCAGGTGGATTTCTCCCCTCCGCAGGTGCGCGTGCTCCTGGAGCCGGACCGTCTGAGCACGCCCACCGGTGGGGATGTGCCCCTGTTTTTCACCTCCGGCGGGCTCATCGAGCGCTATGGATCGCGGGCCAACGCGGCCTTGACGGCCGAATACGTGGATGTGGTCTTCAGGCTCGAGTTGCCCGCTGAAAACCCGCTTGAGGGGCCGGTTTTTCTGGTGGGCAGTTTCAACGATTTTCGGCCTGCCCCGGAGTACCGCATGGAGTACGATCCGAGCTCCCGACGCTACCAGCTCACCGTGCGGCTCAAGCAGGGCCTCTACACCTATCAGTACGTGACCCTAGACGGCCGCACGGGTCGGCTCCGGCCCGTTTTCGATCGCCCCCTCTGGGGAGAGGTGCTCTATACGGCGCTCGTCTACTACACCGATCCCCGCATTCCCGCCGATCGCCTGCTCTGGGTAGGCAGCCTGTTGCCTTGATGTCGGCGGTCCCCGGCAGGTTGCCTGCAAGGGCAAGCGGTGGCGTATTTTTCCTCCGCTCCAAAACGACGGAAAGACGATGCGCAGGACGTGGATCGTGTGGTTTGGACTCTTGGCCATCTCCCCGGCCAGGGGCCAGGAAGCGGCGGACGTATTGCTCTATAACGGCCGCATCTACACCATGGCCGAGCCGGCTCGCGCAGAAGCTATGGCCATCCGGGGGGATCGGATCGTGGCCGTGGGCTCCACAGCGGAGCTAAGGCGCCGCTTTCGGGCGCGCACGGAGATCGACCTGGGGGGTCGGACCGTACTGCCCGGCCTCATCGACGCACACGCCCACCTGATGGGGCAGGGGGTGAGCATGCTGCAGGCCGATCTGGTGGGGGCCAACTCCAAAGAGGAAATCCTCGATAGGCTCCGGCGCTTCGCCCAGAGCCGCCCGCCCGGATCCTGGATCCTGGGACGGGGGTGGGATCAGAACCGCTGGCCGGAGAAGGCCTTCCCCACGGCCGAGGATCTGGACCGTCTTTTCCCGGATCGACCCGTCTGGTTGCGCCGCATCGATGGGCATGCGGCGTGGGCCAACTCAAAGGCCATGGAGTTGGCCGGTGTTTCAGTCCAGACGCCGGACCCGGAAGGGGGGCGCATTCTGCGGTATCCGGATGGACGTCCCACCGGGGTGTTCATCGATCGGGCCATGGCGCTGGTGGAGCGCTTTATCCCTCCACCCTCAGAGGAGGACCTGGAGCGCGCCCTGGAACTGGCCATCGGGGAATGCCTGCGCTATGGCATCACGAGCGTACACGATGCCGGCGTAGATCGCCGCACGATCGAGCGTTACCGGCGTTTCATCGACGAGGGGCGTTTCCCGTTGCGTGTTTATGCGCTCATCGGCGGGGTGGGGGAGACGCTGGAGTATTTCTGCCGGCAGGGTCCCCTGCTCGGCTACGGCGGCAACCGATTGACCGTGCGCGCCGTCAAACTGTACGCCGACGGGGCTCTGGGGTCCCGGGGTGCGGCGCTGCTGGAGGATTACAGCGACGAGCCGGGCAACCGGGGCTTGCTCATCGTATCGGCCGACTCCCTGGCCCGCCAGGTCGAGCGCGTCATGGCCTGCGGCTTTCAGGTGGCCATCCATGCCATCGGAGATCGGGGCAATCGGGCCGCGCTGGATGCGATCGCCCGGGCCATCGAACGCACCGGACGCCGGGATCTGCGGCCGCGTATCGAACATGCCCAGATCGTGGCCCTGGAGGACATCCCCCGATTCCGACAGCTGGGGGTCATCGCCTCCATGCAGCCCATTCACGCGACCAGCGACATGTACTGGGCCGAGGCCCGTGTGGGCCCGGAGCGCATCCGGGGTGGATACGCCTGGCGCCGGTTTCTTGATGCCGGAGTGGTGCTGGCCGCGGGTTCGGATTTCCCCGTGGAGCCCGTGAACCCCTTCCTCGGCCTTTATGCGGCTGTTACGCGTCAGGATCGCTCCGGCTGGCCTCCCGGGGGCTGGTATCCGGATCAGCGCCTGCGCCTTCAGGAGGCCGTGCGGGCTTTCACCCTGGGGGCTGCCTATGCCGCCTTCGAAGAAGACCTGAAGGGCAGCCTGGAGCCGGGTAAACTGGCCGACTTCATTGTGCTGGATCGGGATATCTTCGCCGTTCCGGAACGGGATATCGCCGATGTGCGTGTACTGGAGACCTGGCTCGGCGGGGAGCGGGTTTACCGCGCCGAGCCTTAGGGTTCGGATCCGTATCCATGGCCTCGGAGAGGAGATAACCGGTGCGTGCTGTAGTGCTGGGATGCATATTGGGCTTGTTTTTCCTGAGTGGCTGTGCGGGGTCGCGTTCCGCTCAGCGGCTGGATACGCCCGAGGAGGCCTACAACCGGGCCCTGGCGCTGTTCGAGCGAGGTCGATACGCACAGGCGGCCGAAATGGCCCAGCGGGTATTCGAGTTCGGACGGGGGCATGAATACGCCGAGCCCGCGCAGCTGCTCCTGGCCCGGTCGTATTTCCAGGCGCGCGACTACCTAATGGCCGCCAACGAATACAATCGCTACATCACGCTTTACCCCCGTAGCGAGCGCGTAGAGGAGGCGGAGTTCGAGCGGGCCCTCTGCTACTACTATCTCTCCCCGCCCTATTATCTGGACCAGTCCGACACCCAGCGGGCCATCGACCTGCTGCGCCTCTTTACGATTCGTTATCCCGGCTCTCCACGCGCAGCGGAGGCCGCTCGTTACATCACGGAACTGCGCAACCGGCTGGCGCGCAAAATCTACGAGGCGGCCCGGCTGTACATGCGCATGGAGGCCTGGGAGGCGGCCGCGCTCACCTTCGGGGAGGTGCTCAACCAGTATCCGGATTCGGAATGGGCCGACAGGGCCCTGCTGGGGCAGGTTCAGGCCTATATGGCTTTCGCCAGCTCCAGCGTGCCGGCCCGTCAGGCCGAACGCTACCGTATGGCCCTGGAGGCGGCTAACCGATTCCGGCAGCTTTTTCCCCAGAGCCCCCTGCGGCCTCAGCTGGAGGCGCTGGCCGTGGAAATTCAAAGCCGGCTCGGAGACGGACAGGCCATTCGCTGACGGGTCCGATGCGCATCGGCGTTCTGGGAGGCTCCTTCAATCCCCCGCACTGGGGGCACCTGTTCGTGGCCGAGTACGTGCGCGATGCCCTGCAGCTGGATCGCGTCTGGCTCGTCGTCGCTCCCCGTCCTCCGCATAAGCTCACCGACCCCGAGCTGGCTCCGGCCGAGGACCGACTCGCGATGGTCCGTCTGGCCACCTCGGAGGCCCCGGCCCTGGAGGCCTCGGAGATAGAGTTCCACCGGGAGGGCCCCTCCTATACGGTCGATACCCTGGAGGCCATCCGGGAGGCCCATCCGGGGGCACGTTTGTACCTGATCCTGGGGGCCGATAGTCTGCAGAACCTGCCCACGTGGCGAAATCCGGAGCGGATCGCGCAGATGGCCACGTTGGTGGCCGTGGGGCGTCCGGGCTGGACGCTCTCGCCCCTGCCCGCGCGATGGGGGGCGGAGGTGCACTGCCTCGAGGCCCCCCTGATCGGGATATCCGCCCGTGATATCCGCGCGCGCGTTCGGCAGGGCCGCTCGATTCGCTTCTGGGTCCCGGAGCCCGTGCGCCGTTATATCGAGGAGCGCAACCTGTACCGAGCCTGAGCCCCTATTGCGGCCGTCTCCCCTTGCCGTGCTCGATGCGAGCGGAAGGGCGTGAGGCCGGTCAGCGGGGAATGTGAAGCGCTCCGGATGCGAGCAGTTCTCGGGCTTTATGGTAGGCTTCCGGGGTGTTGATGTTGAGCAGGATTTCCGGTGGAAAGGGGGAGGATTCGATGGGGACGGGTTCTATCTCGAGCGTTTCCAGCCAGTCCTGAACCCGACGCCTGCCCAGCTTGAGGGCCACCACGAGCGGCTCCAGCGCCGAGCGGGCATAGCGGGCGCAGAGGGGCATGTACATGCCCCCCACGGTGGGCACCAGGGCTTCGGCCGGCGGGTGAGCGATCAACCAGCGCAGGAAGGCCTCATTTACGAAGGGCATATCACAGGCCAGCACAAACAAATACGGGGTACGGGTGCGCTTGAAGGCCGCATGAATCCCCGCCAAAGGGCCGACTCCCCGGAAGCGATCCTCCAGGCGGGGCACATCTTGCGGGTAAGGTCGCTCCCGGGGGGCGGAGAGATAGACCCGGTCTGCGAAGACGGCGCGCAGCCGCTCAAGCAGATGCTCCAGGATCGTGCGGCCTTCCCATTCCAGCAGGGCCTTATCCTGCGGGCCGAAGCGCCGGCTTTCGCCTCCGGCCAGCAGCACAGCGGATACTTCTAGAGGCGATACGCTCACGGCCGCTCTCCCCGGGGACGCAACCAGGGTTCGGGATCCAGATGCTGTTGGCCTCTCCAGAGGGCGAAGAACACGCCCGCTCCGCGGGGAGACTCTTCCAGGCCCGCCCGACCGATAATCTGTCCGGCCACGACGGGATCACCCTCGCGCACGAGTACCTGCGACAGGTTCGCATATACGGTTGTGTACGCGCCGTGCTGAATGAGCACGGTATTGCCGTAGTCGGCGATGAAAAGCACCCGGCTGATCCGGCCATCGAAGATAGAGCGGACGGGAGCCGCGGGGGGCGTGGCGATGTCGATGCCGATGTTCAGCGTCTGCGTGCCGTATTCCGGGTGTACGCGCCTGCCGTAGCGTTCCACAATAACGCCTTCTGCGGGCCAGGGCAGCCGACCCCGATTGGCGGCGAAGTTCTCGCTCAGCCGTTCCAGGTTGCGGGCCAGTTCGGGTTCGGCCTCGGCCTGGACCGCGGAGCGGCGTTCGGTCTCCGCGATCAGGGCGGCCAACCGGCGTTCGAGCTCCTGGGCATATCGGCGTTTTTGTTCCAGTTCGCGCTCCAGGCGGGTTCGATCCCGGCGCAGGGAGTGCAGGAAGGCATCCCGTTCTCGGATGCGCTCGCTCAACGTCCTGCGCTCCTGTTCAGAGTCCCGCAGCAGGGCCTGGCTCTGGCGCAGCTGGTTGGCTAGGGTTTCCTGCTTCTGGCGCAAAAACTCCGCCAGCGTGTTCAGTGTCTCTGCCTGTCGGCGACGTTCCTGGGCGAAGCGCTGCAGGTACCGGGCCCGGATGAGGGCCTGGTTGAAGCTTGCCGCTGTGAAGATGAGCGCCAGCTCATGCAACCGGCCGTATCGATAGGCGTACTGGACCCGGCGCCGATATTGATCCAGTATCCGGGCATGTCGTTCCTGGAGTTGGGCGATCTGCGCTTTTGTCTCTTCCATCTGCACATCCAGCTCCCGGATACGCCGGGCGAGCGTGTTCAACAGCTCATCGCGGAGCCGTATCTGGCGGTTGTATGTGGCCAGCAGGCGCAGTACCTGGCGTTCCTGCTGTTGCGCGCGACGCAACTCCTCTTCATAGCGCTGGATTTCCCGGCGCAGCATCTCGAGTTCCTGCTCCGTCTGGCGGCGCACGTCCCGTTCCTGCGCCCCGAGGGAGCCTGAGAGGCCGAACAGAAGGCATATGAGCAGGATCGTCCTCACCATCGCAGGCGGGGGAGCTGCCCGGGGGGATCCCAGGCGGGCGGGGTTCCCGTGGTGTCGAGCGTGCGCAACCGATAGAGGATCTCCAGGCCCTCGGCGGGGCGGCGGATCAGGATACGGCGGGGCAACCAAACGTTCTCCCAGCGCATCCAGTCCTCGTAGCGGCGCTCCTCCTGCAGCGTATCGTTTCTGTAGCGTTGCAGGCCGGCCGGGAGTCCGATTTCGGGATCGAAATCGAACTGAACCTCCGCACTGCGCCAGCGCCAGGCTCCGGGCTCCTGGTGCAGAAGCGTCGTATCCGACCACAGAGCAGGCAGATCCCGACCGGAAAGCCATGTCCAGATCTGCGAGGGAGTAAGACGTACGCCCTCCGGCAGGGCCAGGCCCAGGGGCAGGCGATCGGCTTGGGATCCGAGCAGGATCACCCGGCCGTTGAAGCGGTCCCATATCTGCAGGGAGTCCCGGGTGAGCCGGAGGCGGGCTACCTCCAGGCCCATAAAGGCCTGCAGGCGGGCGAGCAACAGGCTGTCACCCAGAAAGAACAGCTCCCCTCCCGCCGGAAAACGCTGGCCGGCTGTCTGTATCGAGAGCTCGAAGGCTACCCGCTTGGGAGGGGGGACGGGCTGTAGCCGCAAGGAGGCGGCCTGCCACAGGCCCGCAGGGGGAGGAGGGGCAACGGAGGCCGGTGGGCGTGTGGCACAGCCGGAAAGAAGGAGTATTCCGATCCAGCAGACCAACGATCTGGACATCGCTTGCTCCGAACAGCGGGTTTTTCAATATGGACACGCAGAGCGGCAAGGAACAAGGGGGCAGGCCGGATAAGGACGCCCAGCAGGTGAAAAACCCAAAACCCGCCCGGATGGTGGCTTTACAGCGAGACGGAAGGGGGCGTATTTTCGAGCCGGTCCTGGATACGGGAGTGCACATGGAACCCGCTTTCTGGATCCTCACCCCACCTCCCCTTGAGCGCGGAGGGCGGCTCTGGGTGGAGGTCCGCTACGGAGATCCCGAGACCAACAGCCTTCTCCCCGCTGAACTGGAGGCGGGGTTGGTGCGCGCCCGCGTGTGGGCCGAGCGGGCGCATGAGCTGGATACAGAAACCCTGCGTCTGAGTCTGAACGCGCAACGACAGCTGGGCTTCTACGTCAGCGCCGAGCGTCTGCCCATAGCGTTGGGGCTGTATTACGACTTGGGGTACCACCTTTCCTCCGAGGGCTTGCCTCTATATGTGCACTGTTACGCGCAGGGGGTCGTGCTGGGCGCCGAGGCGTATCCCACCCGGGTGCCCGCGGCCCATCTGACGCTGCGCCTGCTTCCCGAAAGCTGGCCCGCGGCAGAGCGTCCCTGGCCGCTGCGGGTGGAGTTCTTCGGAAGGCCTCAGCCCGGAGCGGAGGTGGAGCTGATTCGGCCCCGCTGCTGGAAGGGGCAAACGGACCACGAGGGCTGGGTTGAGATCCCCGCCCTGGAAGTGGGGACCTGCGCCCTGCGCGTTACGGTCCGGGTTCCGCGATCCGGAACCGTGCGGGGGCAACCATACCAGGCTGTTGAACACCGTGCCACGCTCTATTTGCCCGTGCAAGAGGGGTAAAGATGCGTCTTGTCATACCCATGGCCGGAAAAGGCACGCGCCTGCGGCCCCATACGCACACCACGCCCAAGCCGCTACTGCCCGTTGCGGGTAAGCTCATGGTCGAGCGTATCCTGGAAGCCTTCGTCGGCGCGTTGCCGGAGCGCATCGATACGATCGGGTTTGTGCTCGGAGATTTCGGAGCCGAGGTTTCGGCCACGCTCGCCGAGCTCTGCAGACGGCTGGGGGCGGAAGCCCGCTTCTACCGGCAGGAAAGCCCCGAGGGCACAGGGCATGCCGTGTACATGGCGGCGGAGCTGCTGGAAGGCCCGGTGATCGTGGCGTTCGCCGATACGCTTTTCGAGCTGGATCGGCTTTTCAGCCTGGACGCGGAGGCCCTGATCTGGGTTAAGGAGGTCGAAGATCCCCGCCGTTTCGGGGTGGTGCTCGAGGAGGGGGGGCGGATCGTGGGTTTTGTGGAAAAACCCTCCGAGCCCATTTCCCGGAAGGCCATCATCGGCATCTACTATTTCCGTCAGGGCGCCCGACTACGCCAGGCGCTGGAGCGGCTGATCCGGGAGAACAGGCGCGGACACGGCGGGGAATTACAGCTCACCGACGCGTTGGATGATCTCATCCGACAGGGGCTGCCTTTTCAGACGACCACGGTTTCCAGCTGGCTGGACTTTGGCACCGTGACGGATATGCTCCAGAGCACTTTCTATGTGCTCGAGCGCATGGGGCAAGATGTTCATCCCTCGGCTGTGATCGAAAATAGCGTGCTTCTGGGTCCCGTCTACGTGGGGCCGAATGTGCAGATCCGGAATGCCGTTGTGGGACCTTTTGTGTCTCTGGAGGCCGGGGTGTGTCTGGAGCACAGCCGGATCGAGCGCACCATCCTCAACCGGCACGCGTACGTGGCCCATTCTCTGCTGCGAGAGAGCTTCATCGGGCAGCACGCCTGCCTGGTCGGGCTTTCGGGTCGCTTCAACATCGGCGATCATAGCGCCGCAGAAGGCGTATGATGGAACTGATCCCGGCGCATACGCCGGAGCTTCTGGGGTTCGATACGCTGCGAACCCGTCTGGAGGCCCTGGCTCTTTCCGATTCCGGCCGAGAACGCATCCGGAACCTTGTCTTCTGGACCGATCCGGAGGTGATCCGGGGCTATATGGAGCGCACCGAAGCGCTCAAGAACCTCTTGTTGCATGACGATCCCTTCCCTTTGGAGCCGTGGCCGGATCTGCGTCCCCTTTTCCGTCAGGCGGCCGTTATGGATGTCTACCTGCCCGGAGCCCATCTGGTTCAGATCGCCCGATGGCTTCGACAGGTCCGGACGGTGCGCGCCTATCTGGAGCGGAGGCGGGCCCGCTATGGGTTGCTCTGGGAATCTTTCGGTTCCCTGATTCCGCTTCCGGAGCTGGAAGAAGCCATTTTTTGCGCCCTCTTCGATGATGGCGGGGTGCGGCCAGATGCCTCTCCGGAGCTGCGTCGTCTCTCCGAGGAGCGAGCCGTGCTGGGGGAGCGGCTCCATCGGCGTCTGGACCAGATCCTCTCCGAGTGGGCTATGGCCGGCTTGCTGGCCGATGAGCAGCCCGCGTTTCGGGGAGGCCGGCTTCTTTTGCCCGTACAGGCGGAGCACAAGCGTCGCGTAGCGGGCTTTATACACGATGTCTCCTCTACCGGGCAGACGGTCTATGTAGAGCCGGCCGCGCTTTTGGAGCTCAACAACGAACTGCGCGCGCTGGAGGCCGAAATACAGCGTCAGCAGGAGGCCGTGCTCCGGGAGCTCACGGCCCGGCTGCGCCGTCACCTGCCGGAGCTGGAGTACAACCTGGAGCTCATGGCCCGGCTCGATGAACTGCAAGCCAGGGCTCGGCTGGCCATCGAGCTCATGGCGGAGATGCCCGAACTGGACGGGGAAAGCAGGGTGCTGCTCAGGGAAGCCCGCCATCCCGGACTGTGGCTGTCGCGGCCGGATAAGTCCACGGTTGTACCCCTGGATCTGGAGCTGGGCACCCGAAGCCGGGTGCTGGTCATCTCCGGGCCCAACGCGGGGGGCAAGTCCGTGGCCATGAAGACGGTGGGGTTACTGGTGCTCATGGCCCATGCCGGCTTGCTTTTGCCCGCCCATCCGAAGAGCCGCATCGGGCTTTTTGCCCGGATGGGGGTAGATATCGGAGATGCCCAGTCCGTCGAGCAGGATCTGTCCACCTTCAGTGCGCATCTGGAGCGGCAGCGCGCCATTCTGGAGCGGGCCGATGCACGCACGCTCGTGCTCATCGATGAGCTGGGCACGGCCACCGATCCGGAAGAGGGGGGGGCGCTGGGAGGGGCTATTCTAGACGTATTGCTTGAGCGCGGGGCGCGCGTGATCGTGACCACGCACCATGGGGCGATCAAGGCCTGGGCGTTGCGCACCCCGGGGGCGGAAAACGGCTCTATGGCCTTCGATGAGGAGCGTCTGCAGCCCACGTATCGTTTCCGGCCCGGTGTGCCCGGCCGTTCGTACGCCTTCGAGATCGCCCGCCGGATCGGGATCCCGGATTTTGTCCTGGAGCGGGCGCGGCACCTGGCCCGGCTCAAGGGGCCTCGTCTCGATGAGGTGCTGGCCTCCTGGGAGGCCGAACGCCGCGCCTTCGAGGAGGCGCGCCGACGACTGGAGGCCGAACTCCAGGCGCTGGAGCGGGAGCGCCGTGAGCTGGCCGAGCGCAGAGCGGCTCTGGAGCAGGAGGTGGCCGATATCCGGGCGCGCGCCCTCAAGGAGGCCGAAACCCTGCTCCGGGAGGCGCGGGCTCGTATCGAGCGCACTATACGGGAAATCCGAGAGGGGCAGGCGGAGCGAGAACACACCCGCAGGGTCCGTTCCGAACTGGAGCGGTTCGAGCAGGAGGTTCGCTCTGAGCGCCGGGCGCTGGAGCAGAAACGGGGGGCGCGGGCCACTCCCCGTCCGATACAGGTCGGCGACTGGGTGGAGCTCATCGAGCATCCCGGCGCCCCGGCCCGGGTGCTGGAGCTCTCCGCCTCGCAGGCGGTGGTATTGCTGGGGGGGCTTAAGCTTCGCACCTCCCTGGATCGGATCCGACCCGCAGCCTCTGTGCCCCGCGAGGAGCCCGCTTCCGGTATCGCCCGATCCTCCTCTCTCCCTCTCGCCCTGCGCGCAGGGTATGAACTCGACATCCGCGGCATGCGGGCTTCGGAAGCCCGGGAGGTGGTGGAACGTTTCCTGGACGAGGCACTGGCCGCCGGCCTGGAACGGGTGCGCATCATCCATGGAAAAGGCGATGGCGTGCTGCGCCAGGTGGTTCATGAGGTGGCCCGATCCCATCCAGCCGTTTCCGGCTGGGTGGAGGCCCGGCCTGAGGAGGGAGGGGCTGGGGTAAGTATCCTTATGCTGCGTTAGGAAGAAGGAGGTTACCCGGTGAAACCCAGGGTATTTGTGACCTACCGGATTCCCGAGGCCGGTCTACGGCTGTTGCGCGAGCAAGCGGAGCTGATTGTCAACGAAGAGGATCGTTTTCTGAACGAAGAGGAGATCATCTCCCGGGCCCGGGACGCCGAGGCGCTCATTACGCTCCTGCAGGATCCCATCACCGCACGGGTCATTGAGGCTCTGCCCCGGTTGAAGATCATCGCCAACTACGCGGTGGGATACAACAACATCGATGTGGAGGCCGCCACGCGGCGGGGGGTGGTGGTTACCCACACACCGGATGTGCTTACCGATGCCACGGCCGATCTGACGATGGCCCTGATCTTGGCCGTGGCCCGACAGGTGGTGGCCGCCGATCGGTTTGTCCGCGAGGGGCGCTTTACGGGCTGGAAGCCTGAGCTGTGGCTCGGCATGGAGTTGCGGGGTAAAACGATCGGCATCGTCGGCATGGGACGTATCGGCTACGCCGTCGCCCGCCGGGCTGTGGCCTTCGGCATGGAGGTGATCTACCATAATCGGCGTCCGGCCAATCCCACACTCGCCTACCTCGTGGGAGCTCGGTACGTGTCCCTGCAGGAGCTGCTGGAGCAAGCGGACGTCGTTTCCCTGCACTGTCCCCTTACCCCCCAGACGCGGCATCTGATCGATCGCCATGCGCTGGAGCGCATGAAGCCGACGGCGATTCTCATCAACACGGCCCGAGGTCCCGTGGTGGACGAGGCCGCCCTGGCCGAGGCCCTGCGCCAGGGGCGCCTGGCCGGTGCGGGGCTGGATGTCTTCGAAGAAGAACCGCGCGTCCATCCGGATCTGCTCTCCCTGCCCAACGTGGTGCTGACTCCGCACATCGGAAGCGCCACTCGGGAGGCCCGGGAACAGATGGCCATTATGTGCGCACAATCTGTGATCGCCGCGCTTTCCGGAGAGGTGGAGGTGTCGCATATGGTCAATCCCGAGGCGCTCCTCCTGCGCAACGGATAGGGGAATTGACAATGGGGGCAGCTCATGCCATATTTGATCGGTATGAACGCGGGAGGGTACCCAGAGGCCCCCGCAGAGAAGGCGAATGGCTCATGCCCTGTTGGATTGACATGAAGAGGTGGGTGCGCCTGTGGGGGGTCGGGGTCTGGCTCTGGGCATGGATGATGGTTGCGTTCCGAGCCTGGGCGCAGACCGGTCCTGCGCAGAAAGAACCCCCTGCTGAGGTGCCGTTTGCCCAGATTCAGAGCGCGCTCGCCGGAGGGATAGCTCGCCCGCTGGTGGCGCTGGTCAAGGAGGGGGTGGAGATCGCCCTGCTAGAGGAGCGGGATTTCTACAGCCGCAGGCAGGCCGAGTACGTGCTCAACGCGTTCTTTCAGCGCTATCCTCCGGTCGGATTTCAGTTTCGTCATCGGGGCGCGGCCGACGGGAGCTCCTATGGGGTGGGGACGTACTATTACCGCTCCCCGGATGGGAGACGTAGCCAGTTGCGCGTTTACGTGTTGCTTCGTCTGGGCGAGCGGGGTTGGGAGATAGAAGAAATCCGTTTTGAAAACTGAAGGCCAGCATGCGCTGGGTACGTCGATGGAGAGGACGATACGCTCGTATCGTCCTTTTTGCATATTTCGGAGGGGGGATACTCTGGCTGGGCGGCTGGATCCTGTGGGAATACGCACGCTGGGCGCACTACCCCGCTCGACAGCGTGCCCTCCAGCAGGAGATCCTGCGCGCCTGGGGGGAACTGGAAGACGAGGTCCGCCGGCGCGCCGAGGCCTTTGCACGCCATCCCGTCGTGCGCCGGGGGCTCCAAGCTGATACCGGGGCCCTGGTGCGGTGGGTCGAATCCCTGGACTGGGAGGAGGAGCTCTGGAGTCTGGATGTGCTCGATGCACAGGGCCGCGAGCTGGCCTGGCGGGGCCACCGCATGCCCCTCTCCGAAGAGGCAAACGGCCCGCTGCAGACCGAGGTGATCGTCGAACCCGGGCGTCGAGTATATCTCGTTGTCGTGCGCGCCGTGGAGGTGGGGGGCCGATTAGCGGGGTGGGTGCGAATCGGTCGGCTGTTGCGCTCCTGGTTGCCTGTGCAAAACGCGTATATCTGGGAATATGACTGGGCCGCCTGTTGGCGACAGCGCCTGAACGCGCAAGTAGCGGTGGACTGGCATGGCTCGCTTAGTGCCCCGGAGGGGCTTTCTCCCGGTGCAACGCCGTTACGCCTGCGAGACGGGCGTCCCGTGGGCGCGCTCTACACACCCTACATGGAGCGCCCCCCTTTCCGGTTTCCCTGCTCGGAACGGGAGGGAAAGGCTTGGCTTCTGCTCTGGATTCTGGGCGGAGGCGTCCTGTGGGGGATCCTGCGATGGGGGGCCGGGAGGCGCTGGGATCAGGGGTGGAGGGCGTTTGTATACGGGAGTTTGCTCTGGTGGGCGCTCCGGTGGGCGTTGCTGGGGGTGCCCTGGCCGGGGTCGTGGTTCCAACCCGGCTGGCTGGGGTCGGGGGCGCTGGGTCCTCTGAGTCGTTCCTTGGGGGACGTTCTGCTCAGCGCCTTCTTCGCCTTCCTCTGGGCCCTTGCCCTCTGGCGTCTGGTTCCTCCTCAGATCCTGCGGCCCGTCGGTCGTCTGGGGTCGATAGCGCTGGGGCTTGCGGGTTTCTGGGTGGGGATGCTCTGGGTTGCCCTGGGGGAGCTCATGGAGCGGCTGGCGGTGGACTCGACCCTGACGTATTTCTCCCTGCAGGGCCTTTTCCCCTCCCTTCCCGTCTTCGGCCTGTATGTGGCTCTGGCCCTGTTGGGCGCAACGGCACTGCTGGTGGGGTTCTGGCCGCTGGTGTCTCTGGATCGGCAGCTGGGGCATGTGAGGCCGAGCAGGGCGATGCTGTCCGTAGGCGCGGGCCTGCTGATGCCTGTCGGGTTTGCGCCTTCGGCCTGGAGGGTATATCTGGCCTTCTGCGCGGCGGTGTTGATCCTCTACGGGTTCTGGCGGGCGCGTGCGCAAAAAGAGGGGTTTGTATTTCGGTTTCAGGGTATGCCCCTGCGCATACTGTTTCTGACCTCGGTCGGCTTGACGGTTGCGCTCTATCCCCTCTGGCTGCGCGCCGTACGCGCCCAGTGGCAGGTGCAGATGCAGGAGCTGGCTCAACGCCTGGTGCGCCAGGAGGATCGCTGGACGATGTTCACGCTGGAGGAGGTCCTGCGTCAGCTCCAGAATGACGCTGAGCTGGTGGAGGCGCTGCGCCGGCCCGGAGAATCCGTCGATTCCCTGCTGGCTGAACGGGGGATCTGGACCCTGCTTCGCGCTCTGCGCGGCTACGAGGTCGATCTGCGCATCTACGATCTGTCCGGACGCAGCCGTAACCGCCCTTCTCTGGCCCTGGTGCTGATTCCCCCGCTCCCGGAGCGTCTGCCCCGGGACTGGATGGAGACCTACTCCCAGCAGCCGCGACGCCCCGATCCGTGGGTCTACGTGGTCCGGGGACGTGCCGGGATGCGCGAGCGTTATGAGGGGGTGGCCCCTGTGCTGACACCCGATAGACGGTATTTCGTCGGGTGGGCGCTTGTCCGGGCCTTTCCAGGGGGACTGAGCACGCTGGTGGACATGCCTCTGCCCCGCGTGCTGGTGCGCCGCGAGATGCATGCGGACTGGCAGTCTCGTTTTGCCGTGGCGGTTTTTCGGGACGGCTGGTTGCTTCGTAGTCGGGGAGAGGGTTTTATCCGCTACAGGCTCCAGACCGACTTGGCTGCTCTATCCGGGGACCGCTGGCTGCTGGAACGAGAAGGGGAACGCTCTTACTGGACGCTTTACCGTCCGTCGGAAGACGGACGCCTGGTGGCCGTGCGCATAGAGACTCCGGCTGGGTTGCTGCATCTCTTCTTTGGGTTTCAGCTCTGGCCCCCGACCCTGTTTGTGGCCTTCTTGGGCCTGGTGTTCTTCTTCGGGGGATTTCGGTCCGGAGGGCTATGGCGCTACAGGCGATTCCGGGATCGGCTCTTTGATGCCGTGCTGCTGCTTTCCCTGCTCACCTTCCTCGCCGTGGGTGGGGTGGCCTACCGCATCATACGCCAGCAGAGCGTCGAGCAGCTCAAACAGCAGGTACGCACGGATCTGGAGACCATCCAGGCCTACCTGGAGCGCTCTTCGGGATGGGAGCAGGGGCGGTGGCGCCTGCCGGGCGCCCAGCTGGATTCCCTGGCCCAGCTGTTGGATGCGGATATCAACCTCTATCGGGAGGCGCGTCTGGAGGCCACTACCCGTCCGATCATCTTCCAGTATCACCTGCTGGATGATCGTCTGCCCCTGGCCATTTACCGGGCTCTGTACGAAGAAGGCCAGCTGGAGGTTTTCAGCCCCACCCGTATCGGCCGCTTCGCCTTCTGGACCGGATACCGGTTGCTCTACCGACCCGACGGTTCCCCGCGCGGCGTGGTGGCGGTGCCCACTTTGCCCCGACAGCCGCGCCTGGAGCTACAGCTGGCCAGCACGATGGCCTATCTCATCGGCGCCTATGCCGCCGTGTTGTTTTTGGTGGCCGCCCTGGTAGGGCTACTTTCTGGGGCCATCGCCGCTCCCCTGCGCCGTCTGCGGGCCGGTCTGGAGCGCGTGGCCCGGGGACGGCTCGATGAGCCTATCGCGGTGGAAACCGAAGACGAGCTGGGCGATCTGGTGCGTTCCTATAACGAGATGCTCGCCGAGCTGGATCGCTCCCAGAAGGTGCTGACCCGTCAGGCCCAGGAGCTGGCCTGGCGGGAGATGGCCCGTCAGGTGGCGCACGAGATCAAAAACCCCCTGACCCCGATGAAGCTCACGCTGCAGTATCTGGAGCGGGCGTATCGGGAGCGTAAAGCGGACTTCGATGAGCTCTTCGCCCGCACGGTGCGCGTGCTCCTGGAACAGATCGAGACGCTCAATCGTATCGCCTCCGAGTTCTCCCATTTTGCGCGCATGAGCCCAAGTCCGCTTGAGCCGCTCGATCTACGGCAGATCCTCCAGGAGGCCGCCGAGCTCTTCCAGACCCATCCCCGCCTCCGGCTCCTCCTCTGCCTTCCCGAGGAACCCCAGATCGTGGAGGCGGGCCGTGAGGATCTGCGTCGGGTCTTTGTGAATCTGCTCCAGAACGCCGTTCAGGCCATGCCACGGGGGGGGAAGGTCCAAATTCAGCTTGAACGGCTCGATGGCCGGATTCGCGTGGCCATATCGGATACAGGCCCCGGCATCCCCGAGGAAATCCGGGATAAATTGTTTTTGCCCAATTTCTCCACCAAATCCAGCGGCATGGGCCTGGGGTTGGCCATTGTGCGCAAAACGGTGGAGGATCTGGGGGGGCGGGTATACTTCGAAACCGAAGAGGGGAAGGGTACCACCTTTTACGTGGAACTTCCGCTGCGGGAGGGCGTTTCGGAGTCCGCGTACCCTTCGCAGGCAACGGGGGAGAACTATGGCGACATGGCCCAATCCCAACCTGGATCCCAACGTGCTGCGGACGGCCTTTCAGGAACGGATCCGGGGCACGATGGGGGAATGGATGGGGATGGAATTCCGAGAAGTGACCCCTGAGCGGCTGCTCATGCGCATGCCTGTCTCCGAACGGGTTCGCCAGCCCATGGGCCTGTTGCATGGCGGGGCTACGGCGGCGCTCATAGAAACGATCGCCTCCTTCGGGAGTGCCCTGCACTGCCCGCCGGGATCCATGCCGGTGGGGGTGGAGCTCAACTGCAACCATCTGCGCTCGAAAACCGCCGGATGGGTGGAGGCCATCGCCCGGCCGCTGCATCTGGGCCGTCGCTTGCACGTCTGGGATGTGCGCGTGCGCGACGAGGAGGACCGGCTTGTGGCCGCAGGCCGCTGCACGATCGCCATCGTGGCGGTGCGCCGGCCCGATCACCCGCTGGAAGAAGAAGGAGAATCCGGCATGGAGCTGGAGCAGGCTCTGGAGGCCCTGCGTGAAAACCCCCGCCTGACGGATAACCTGACCGATTCCGTGGCGCGCGTGCTGCTTCAGTGGGCCGAAGCCCAGCTCAGGGCGGGCGTCTCCCCGGCGCGCGTCTTTGCCCTGCTGCGGCAGCTCAACGCAGAAGCCCCCGAGGACCCCGATCAGGCGCTGGATCGCGCCCGATCCCTGCTGGAAGCAAGCTGACCCCCATCAGAGGTTCCGCTTATGTCCCGATCCGGTCGTCTCCTGAAATGGATCAACGTGCTCGTTCTGCTCCTGCTGCTCTCCTACGTGGCTTATCGGAGCGGCTGGCTCGACGGGCTCTGGTCGCGGAGGAGCGCTCCGGTCGAGGCGCCTCTGTCCCTGGCCCCGGGGCTCCGGTTGGATGCCGTAGAGGTTCATCAGGGAAGCTGGTTTACGGTCTTCTTCACCCGACCCCGGTATCCGGACCGACCCGAAGGGCGCCATGGCGGGCTCGATGAAGTCTTTGTGGCCGATCTGGATCGGGCACAGCACTCCATCGACATCGCCGTCTTCGATCTCGACCTGCCCCGGGTGGTGGAGGCGTTGCTGCGCGCACACCGACGGGGAGTGCGGCTGCGCCTTGTGCTCGATGCGGAGAACCTTTCCGACCCCCGTATGGCGCGCGCCGTGCAGGCCCTGCAGCAGGCCGGTATCCCGATCCGGTGGGATGAACGAGAGGCCTTCATGCACAACAAATTCGCCATTCTGGACGGCCGCGTGCTCTGGACGGGCTCCTGGAACATGACGGAAAACGATACCTATCGCAACAACAACAACATGCTCCGGGTGAGCATCCCCGAGCTGGTGGCCAATTATGTCCGGCGTTTCGAACATCTCTTCGAGGGCCGTATGGGGCAGGAGGCGCCCCGGGATACGCCCTATCCCGTTGTCACGTTGTCCGGCCCTGTGCGCATCGAAACGTATTTTTCCCCGGGGGGCGGAGCGGCGCAGGCCATCGAAGATCGCCTTTCCCGGGCCCGCGAGCGCATTTACGTGATGGCCTTCGCCTTTACGGCCGACGCGCAGGCTCGTTTGCTCATAGAGAAGCATCGACAGGGGCTTCTGGTGCGGGGGGTCTTCGAGTCCCGCAATGTCCAGGGATCGGGATCCGACTTCGCCCGCCTGCGCCGCGCGGGGCTGGATGTCCGAGAGGACACCAATCCCTACATCATGCACCACAAGGTATATGTCATCGACGGCCGGATCGTGATCACGGGCTCGTATAACTTTACGGCCAGCGCCGAGCGGGCCAACGACGAGAATCTGCTCATCATCGAGGATCCGGAGCTGGCTCGCTATTACGAGGAAGAGTTCGCCCGTCTGTACGAACAGGCGCAAGCGCGTGCCCCTATCGGATCCGGACGGCCTCCGGCGCGACCTTAATGTCCTGCACCGGCCAGTTCCAGCTGGCGGATGGCGTCCCGCAGTTCGGCGGCGCGCTCGAACTCCCAGGCCTGGATGGCCTCCTGCATCTGGCGCCGCAGCTCGGCAATCAGGCGCTGGCGCTCTTCCTCCGATAGCCGCCCGGCAAGGGGATCGGCGACCTCGTGGGGTTCCGGATCCACGTAGTAGCGTCGCCGTTCCTGACGTGAGCTCAGATGATCGGCTACGGCGGTTGTCTGCAGGATCTGCTGCGGGGTTTTGCGCACGGTCCGGGGTATGATCCCGTGCCGTTCGTTATATGCCTGCTGGATCGCTCGCCGGCGTCGTACTTCTTCGATCATCCGGCTCATGGCCTCGGTGAGGCGATCGGCGTACAGGATCACCCGGCCGGCCGCATTGCGCGCCGCCCGACCAGCTATCTGAATCAGGGCGCGTTCGGAGCGCAGGAACCCTTCCTTGTCCGCATCCAGAATGGCCACAAGCGCCACCTCGGGCAGATCCAATCCTTCGCGCAGGAGATTGATCCCGATGAGCACGTCGAATTCCCCCAGCCGCAGATCGCGCAGGATATCGACCCGCTCCAGCGCGTCGATCTCGGAGTGCAGATACCGGACTCGGAAGCCGAATCCCACCAGGTAATCGGTCAGATCCTCGGCCATGCGCTTGGTCAGTGTGGTCACCAGCGCCCGTTCCCCGCGCGCCACCACGGCTCGGATCTCATTCATGAGGTCTTCTATCTGGCCCTTCGTGGGCCGGACCTCCACCTCGGGGTCCAGGATGCCCGTGGGGCGGATGATCTGCTCGACGACCACGCCCCCGCATTTTTCCAGTTCATATGGCCCCGGCGTGGCGCTGACGAAAATGACCTGATTGATGAGGGACTCAAACTCATCGAAGCGCAGAGGGCGGTTGTCCAGCGCGCTCGGCAGCCGAAAGCCGTGCTCTACGAGCACGCGTTTGCGGCTGATGTCCCCGTTGTACATGCCCCGGATCTGGGGGATGGTGATGTGGGATTCGTCGATAATGAGCAGATAATCGGGGGGAAAGTAGTCGAACAGGCAGTAGGGGCGCTGGCCCGGGGCGCGACCGGAAAGATGCCGGCTGTAGTTCTCGATTCCGGAGCAGTAGCCGATCTCCCGCATCATTTCGATGTCGAAACGGGTCCGTTGCTCCAGCCGCTGCGCCTCAAGCCACTTGCCCTCCGCCCGCAGCTCGGCAAGCCGCTCTTCAAGCTCCGCTTCGATGCTCCGAATGGCCCGTTCCAGCTGTTCGGCCGGGGTGACGAAGATCTTGGCCGGATAGAGGGTGAGCTCCTGGAGTCGTTCCCGAACCCGATTGTGCTCCGAATCGATGCGCGCGATCTCCTCCAGTTCCCTGCCCCAGAAGGACAGGCGCACGGGCTCATCCTCGTAGGCGGGGAAGACCTCCACCACATCGCCCCGAACCCGAAAGGTGCCCGGCTCCAGGGTCCCGTCGCTGCGCGTATAGAAGATGTGGATCAGGCGCAGCAATAGCTCGTTGCGGTCGAGCTCCTCCCCGCGCCGCAGGGTCACAATCTGGCTGCGATAATCCTCCGGGGATCCCAGGCCGTAGATGCAAGAAACCGAGGCGACCACGATTACGTCGTCGCGCCCGGAAAGCAGGGCGCTTGTGGCGCGCAGCCGGAGTCGGTCGATCTCCTCATTGATGGCAAAGTCCTTTTCGATGTACGTATCCGTGGCCGGCAGATAGGCTTCCGGCTGGTAGTAGTCGTAGTAGGAGATAAAAAACTCCACCGCATTGTGGGGGAAAAACTGCTTGAACTCTCCGTAGAGCTGGGCAGCAAGCGTTTTGTTCGGGCTGATGACGAGCGTGGGCTTGCCCACGCGGGCGATGACATTGGCGATCGTAAACGTCTTGCCCGTACCCGTGGCTCCGAGCAGGGTCTGGTATTTGAGCCCGCTTTGAATGCCTCTGACGAGCGCTTCGATCGCCTCGGGTTGGTCCCCCGTGGGTTCGTATTCGGAGACGAGCTGGAACGGCATATGCGCTTCCCTCTCGAACCGAGCAACAGAACGGGCTTTCGCTGCAGCGGGTTCCGGAAGCCGGTTTGGTTTGCTTCTCTGCGCCGGCGTACCTTGCAGCCGCTCTTATGCCAAATAGGGGATATACTTCGATGACCAAAATACTTGCTTTTGCAGACCAGGCCCGTGCGGCGCTGAAGCGGGGTGTAGATCAGTTGGCGGATGCGGTGAAGGTGACGCTAGGTCCGAAGGGGCGGAATGTGATTATTGAGAAGAAGTTTGGTCC
>Ga0197143_1000082_pt1 | contig 99577 bp, 104 predicted proteins | sample GBS70_MetaG_FD_148603 | JGI IMG/M metagenome (GOLD analysis project Ga0197143, IMG submission 148603) | Sediment microbial communities from Great Boiling Springs, Gerlach, Nevada, United States - GBS 70_MetaG | ecosystem: Environmental > Aquatic > Thermal springs > Hot (42-90C) > Sediment... | reverse complement strand
AGATAGGATAACTACACTATCTCTTCTAGCTAGAGGGGTGGATGTCCAGTACATAGGCCCGAGGATGGACGGGCTCAGGATCTACGATTACTTCGATGAGGAGACTATGAGCGTCCACCTGAAAGAGGGAGCCCCGCCTATGGCGAAGAAGGGACGTCCAGGGAACTTCAGGTTAGTTAAGCTCTCTGACAAGAGATTGGAAGAATTCGAGGTGAGGACTATAGCTTACGAAATACTGGAGAGGGCGAAGACGGGGATAGATGCATTCATAGAGGTGATGTACGATGACGCTTACATAATACAACTCGGGGACCTTAGGGTATTAGCTGCCTTCCCTCCGTTCTCAGATGGTATCGAGATAACGGCCGTCAGACCTCTCGTGAAGGTCACTTTAGATGACTACAACTTGAGCGATAAACTGAAGAGGAGACTGAGCGAGAGAGCGGAAGGTATATTGATAGCGGGACCTCCGGGTGCTGGGAAGACGACTTTCGCGAGCGCATTAGCGGAGTTCTATAAGGAAAGGGGGAGGATAGTGAAGACTCTTGAGTCACCCAGGGACCTACAAGTGGGACCTGAGATAACTCAATATGGGAGGCTCGCTGGCTCCTTCGAGAATACAGCGGACCTTCTCCTCTTAGTCAGGCCGGATTATGTGATCTTCGATGAGATGAGGAAGACTCAGGACTTCAGGATATTCGTAGATATGAGGTTAGCTGGCGTCGGGATGGTGGGCGTCATTCACTGCGGCTTCCCGATAGAGGCGATACAGAGGTTCATAGATAGAGTTGACTTAGGCGTCCTTCCCCACGTAGTCGATACCGTCATATTCATAAGGGACGGGAAGATCGAGAAAGTATATTCCCTTAAGATAACAGTCAAGATGCCAACTGGAATGAAGGATGTGGCTTTAGCGAGGCCAGTAGTCTTAGTTAAGGACTTCGAGACTGAGACCGTGGAGTACGAAATTTACACATTCGGGGAGGAGGTCATAGTGATGCCCGTCTCAGCTAGAGAATCCGCAGTCGAGGGGGCTCCTAAGTTCAGGTTGAAGAGGAGGAAGCACACGATAATACTGGATCTAGGTCCCGCGATGTCCGATACTGAAGTGACCATCTACTCAGGTGAGAGAGAAATGGCTACGCTAGTCACTGATTCTAGAGGGAGGATAACGCTAGCGAAGAGCAGCCCTCTCGGTAGGAGAGTCCTTGAAGCGATAAGGAATGAGAACTTGAGGATAGTCCCGGGGGAGAGGAGCGAGGAGTACGAATTCCCCTCAGAGTGAATTATTCTCTATGGATCTCCTCACCCTACCCTCAAAATCTATCTCGATGAGGAAATCGAGAGAAGATTCCGGAACTAAAGACTTCCAGGAGCTATCTCCCTTCAATATGAGATCCCTTATCTTAGTGGCCTCATATATCTCCCTCTTGAAGAAGGGGACATTCTCCACTTGAAGACCTACTTCCTTAAGGCATCTCACTGTTTCAGGATCATTTGAAAAAGCGATATCGACCCTCGGAACCCTATCCAAGACTATAAGTCCCCAATTCTCCTCAGGCGATTGGGTATCAGGGATACAAGATATGAAGATCCTCTCCAGGGGAAAGCCCTCCCTCCTCAATGTCCTCACTATGAGCTCCATCCTCTCCCCAGCTGAGAGAGGGTTCCTCGGGTGGCAACAGAACTGAGAGCTCCCTATACCTATCACTAACTCCTCAGCCCTAGATAGGGCATACCTGAATAAGTAAAGATGTCCATGATGGAGGGGCTGAAACCTGCCTATGACTAGAGCTCTCCTGACCATCTCCCACACCCGGGGGTCAGCAGCACTTCAAGGATCATCAAATATCTATGGAGTAACTCCTCTTCATCCCCCGTCGGAATCTCAAGTAAAGCTTTTTAATCTTCACTCTCCCCTTCATCGAGACCCAGGATCCCGGTTATCAAATCCTCGACTTCTTCATCGCCCATTTCAACCTCAAGGAGCTGGTACTTCGAATAACCTTCCTTCCTCCTCTCCAACTCCCTCCCCTCTAGGACTATCGCCCTCCTGAATGGATGCATCTCCACCTCTATGAAAGCCCTGACGAGGTTCTCAACAGTCGCCTCATGAAGTACTATTAGTCCATCAACGAGTTCCATAACGATCCTCTTGTGGACATGTCCCTTAGGGACCCCTATGATAACCCTCCTCAAGTCCCTGTTCCTGATGAAGAGGATGAACTTGGAGGTCAAGATATTAACTGCATCTCTAGCTGGTCCTGAGAGAGGTAGTTCAGCGGCCTTGCTGAGCTCAACCCATCTCACTTCCTTATTCCCTCTCCCAGGTCTCAGTTTCCCGGAGATCGGCTTGCAGAGATAAGTTATTCGGACCTTATCTCCATCGGCTTCTCTCACATCGATAGCCCTAATGACATCGATATGCAAACCAGTGGAGTCCGCTATTATCTCACTCAGCGAATCTCTGAGACTCCTCCCAGGCTCAACTAAGTCACCGGGGATCGACCAATCCTTCCTACCTTTCTCCCTCACTAGAAGCAGGCGATCTCCCTTGATAACGGCGCCTCTCAACTCCAATTTGTAACTGACCATCAGCCCCTCACTAGGGATGTGAGGGAGGAGAATAGCTTAAGAGATGCACCTAAGGCCGTAGCGTACTGAGGATCTTCCGGGACAATCAAGTCGCCACCGAAGAGTTTTATAGGTCTTTTTATTGCTTCAACTATCTGCTCATGGCTGGCTAATCCTCCAACGAGGACGATCTTATCTTCCAATCCTACTGATTTAGCTGCGAAGAGGGATATAACTCCGATGACCTGCCCCACCATATTCACGAGGGCCGCAGCGATGTCCTCTAGCTTAGCGTCATCCACCAGCTTTCCGAAGTTTGAGGCAGTGGCATTGACATCTAACTTCCCCACGGGCCCCCCGACTATATCACCGACTTTGAGGTCCAGATTATCAGAGCTTCCCCTTGATGCTAGTTCAAGAAGTGATTCTATGGATGATCTACCAAGTAAGAGCTTTCCTAAGCCTAAAAGGGTCCCACCTCCGACGCCTGTTCCTCCTAAATGCCTGACATCGTAGCCAGAGTTCCTCTCTCTGACTTCAACTATCGCGGTCCCTGTACCAGCGCTAGTGACCACGCACTCCCCTAGCTTCGCTAAGAAGGCGCCTCCCCTTCCTATAGCCTCTATCTCATCCACCTCGAAGAGAGGGAGGCCGAGGATGCGTTTGGGGAGAGATCTCACTTTCCCCCCGCTCGCAGCAATAGCCTCTACTTCATTAATATTGAGCCCCCCATCAGTCAATATCTTACCTATTGTGCCAGCTGCAGCTGCTAAAGGATCTGAGGAGACGACTAGAGTCTTCAGGCTAACTCCTCTCTCCGATAGTAAGACTCCCTTCGTAGTAGTGCCACCCATATCCAGCCCTATGACGAACATCATCTCCCCGCCCTCTTGACAGCATGCACTATAGGAGGAACGAGTATGAGGGCGAATGGGAGCTCCCAAGCGAATGTGACGAAGGATATTGTGAGTGCGGCCGCTATAGATAGCGGAGTTAAGCCCTCTTGGAATGGGAGGGGGAAGTATTGACTCCAGAGGAGGAGGCCTATCCCTATTATCAAGTGCCCCACGGTGAGCCCTAGGGTAGAAGCTATTAAGTACCTCTTCACGCTATACTTATTCCCTCCAGCGAGCTTCCCTATTATGTAAAAGCATGTGAAGTTAGATGTGACACCGACTGTCAAACTTAAGATCGCATTTCCATGAGTAGCGATGTCTGATATGAATATCCCTATCGCAGCGGATAGCCCGCCTACGCTCGCCCCATAGAGGCATGATATCGTTGCGGGTATCACTACAGAGGGCCAGAACCTGACCCCGTAGAAAGTGAGTCCTAACCAGCTCACGTAACCGACGAGAGCGTACAAAGCTCCCCCTACTGCTGATATAGCGATGTCCCTCAGGTTCATCTCTGATGCTCGGTCTATCAGAATTAAAATTTGACTAGAGATTGAGGAGCTTGGGCCTCACCTCTTCACCCTCTAAATAGACTACAGCGTAATTCCCCCGAGAGAGAGGCCCTGGATTTATCGCGAAAGTAGTCCCTATCCTCTTCATACCCCTGGACTCATGTATGTGACCGCAGATGCAGAGCAAGGGAGCTTCCCTCTCTATATAATTCCTCAAGGATCTGGATCCGACGCTAAGCCCCGATCTCACCCTATCCAGCCCGCTATCGAAAGGAGGGGTATGGCTCAGCAGGAGATCGACCTTCCCGAGCTCCTCCAGCATTAGTGAGAGCTCATCCTCTGTGAACTCGATCCTAGTCATGAAAGGGGATATCAAGCCCCCTCCCACACCACCGATGGAGTAGCCCATGATGTAAGCTTTATTACGGTGTAAGTTGAGGCAACCCTCGAGCTCTCGAATCTCGAGAAGGGGAGCAGGATCCATGTTCCCAGGAACGAAGAATACATTCTCATTGAAATCCCTAATATATCTAAGAATTTTCCTAACATCCCCTATATCGCCGTTAGAGATATCTCCAGCTACGAATACAGCATCAAAGCTTTCCCTCTCCAGTAAAGGTATTAGCTTTGAGGACGATGAGTGCACATCGGAGATCGCGAGCAATTTCATACTCCTATCTGCCCCGTCCCGATTTAAAATTTAGGTTGAAATCATGAGGAGGATCGTCAGGATAAAAGGAGATATTCCCTTGATGGGATCTGTGGCTTTCGGCCTAATAGATAGGGGAACGAATCTGATACAGGTGAGACCGGTCTCATCCTGTCCCCTATCGTGCATATTCTGCTCTACTGATGCCGGGCCTAAGTCCAAGACGAGGAGGACGGAGTTCCTAGTGGACCTAAACTACCTTATCTCTTGGTTCGAGAGATTAGTTGAGAGTAAAAGGATTCACGATATTGAGGCCCATATAGATACTGTTGGAGATCCTTTCCTCTACCCTAAGATCTTAGATCTCGTCAAGAAGCTGAGGGATATCCCTGAGGTGAAAGTGATATCCGCGCAGACTCATGGCCCTCTGCTAACTCAGAAGCTCATAGGGGAGCTAGAGAGAGGGATCGATAGGATAAACTTGAGCATAGACTCGCTAGAGGAGGGGAAGGCCAAGTACTTAGCCGGATCAGATTGGTTCAGGATAGATAAAGTAATTGAGGTGGCTAAGAGGATATCCCAGAGCTCTATAGACCTCCTTATAGCGCCTATCTGGGTCCCCGGGCTTAATGATGAAGATATCCCGAAGATAATAGAGTTCGCCCTCAGGATAGGGGCCGGGAAGAGATGGCCGGCGCTCGGTATCCAGAAGTATGAGGCCTATAGAGGTGGGAGAAAGCCCAAGGGAGTTAAGCCAATGAGCTGGGGCGAATTCTACCGGAAGCTCGCTGAGCTTGAGAGGGAGTTCGGCGTGAAGCTCGTACTGGGCCCAGATGATTTCGGGATAAGGAAAGTCAAGGCAGTAGAGCCTCGCCTCAGGAAAGGTGAGATATTGAACGTCAAGGTCTTAGGGGAGGGATGGAAGATCGGTGAGGTCCTAGCTATCGCGAGGAATAGAGTCGTAACGGTCCTAGATTCCCCTCCCGTCCCGCCAGGTTCATTGATAAAGGTGAGAGTGATCAGGGATAGGGATAATATATATTACGCGAGGTTCGCTGGAGGTGTGTGAGGAGCGCTGACCAGTCGCGCTTATGTTTTAGCTAATAGAGTAGCGGGGAGGTGGAGGCATGGAAATAGCGCTATCGAGGGGAGAAATGGAGCTCCTCGAGCTTCTGAGATCCAAGGGGGGGAGAGCGAGGATAGAAGATATAGGAGATAAGAGCAGAGTCGCGGCCCTATCAATTCTTCTCAAGGAAAAAGGTCTTCTGGAAGTTATTGAGAGGAAAAAGAAAGTTCTGAAGCTTACAGAGAGGGGAATGAGGCATGCTAAGGAAGGATTACCTGAAGAGAAAATATTGGGGATCCTGAAGGGGAGAGGTGAGGTCAGCCTCTCTGAGATATCGAAGTTGATGGGGGGAGATGAACTAAACGTAGCACTAGGTGAGGGGAGGAAGAAGGGTCTCCTGAAGATAGAGAGCCGGGATGGGGAAGTGCTGATAATTCCAATATCTTGGGAGGTACCCGAGAGGGAGATAATAGATAGGATCTTGATGGGGGGGCTGGAGGAGGGAGATATTGATCAAGGAATTCTGAAGAGCTTGAGGAGGAGGGGGCTCGTTGAGACAGAGGAGGTCACTGAAGCTGAGATAGTACTCACTCCCTTGGGTCTAGATGTCGCTGAAGGGAGGATCCCCTTAGTTGAGGAAGTGGGTAAGTTGAGCAGAGATCTGATAGTGAGTGGAGAATGGAAAAAGAAGAAACTCAAGGCTTATGATGTTAAAGCGAGCCCTCCTGTAGTGTATCCGGGAAAACCCCACCCATATGTCTATTTCTTGGAGGAGGTGAGGGAGATATTGATCGGGATGGGGTTCACGGAAGTGAAAAGCCCGATAGTTGAGAGCGAATTCTGGAACTTCGATGTCCTATTTCAAGCTCAGGATCATCCAGCTAGGGAAGTCCATGATTCATACAAACTAGCTTATCCTGAGGCAGCTGATCTCTCAAAATACGAAGAACTTGTCAATAGGATAGCTAGGACGCATGAGGATGGTTGGGTAACTGGATCGAAGGGGTGGGGATACAAGTGGAGCTTTGAGATAGCTAGGAGGCTCATACTGAGGTCTCAGACTACTGCTGCATCAGCTAGATCCCTAGCTAATGGATTGGAAGTTCCAAGTAAGATATTCGCTATAGATAAAGTTTTCAGACCGGAGGCTCCGGATAAAACGCATGCTTTCGAGTTCCATCAGTGTGAGGGGGTTGTTTTAGCTGAAGGAATGAATGTGAGGAATTTAATGGGGTTCCTAGCGGAGTTCTCTAAGAACTTGGGCTTTAAAGAGGTGAAATTCAAGCCAGCTTATTTCCCATTCACGGAGCCTAGCGTTGAGGCTTATGTCAAACATGAGAAACTAGGATGGATAGAGATAGCTGGTTCAGGACTCTTCAGGCCTGAGATGTTGATACCCTTAGGTTACGATTACCCCAGAGTTCAGGCACTAGCCTGGGGGATAGGGATCGGGAGATTAGCTATGATAAAGCTCGGATTGGAGGATATAAGGGAGCTTCATTCTCAGAACCTGGAGTACTTGAGGAAAGCTCCTCTGGTGTGGTGAGAGCTTGCCGGTCGTGAGTTTCAGTAGGAGAGAGATGGAGAGGCTCTGGAGGGGCCTCAGTGAGGAGGAACTCATTGATCTCTTAGACTTCACGAAGTTAAACTTAGAATCCTTCGGAGAGGAGGTAGAGTTCGAGGTAACCTCCGATAGGATGGATCTCGTAACTTTAGAGGGCATAGTGAGATGTCTGAAGGGTATATCGAGCGAGGAGCTGGGCCTACCTGAATACAGGGTGAGGAGGAAGGCCTTCGAGGTCAGAGTGGGCGAGGGAGTATCTAAGGTCAGGCCCTACGTAGTCGCTGCCCTCGTCAGGGATGTCGATCTGAGGACTGAGGAATCGCTAGAGGCCCTTATAGAGGCTCAAGAGAAGATACATGACACTCTAGGGAGGAAGAGGAGGAGGGTCGCGATCGGACTCCATGACTTCTCTAAAGTAAAGCCCCCTATAATCTATGACGTCAAGAGGGCGGAGGAGGTCCACTTCGTACCTCTGGGTGAATATGCAGAAATGAGTGCTAAAGAGATATTAGAACAGACAGAAAAAGGTAAAATTTATTCTCATTTAATCGCAAATCCAGAAAATTTAGTCCCATTAATAATGGACTCTAGAGAGGAGGTCCTCAGCATGCCCCCTATAATAAACTCGGAGCTGACGAGACTCACCCCGGGTGTGAGGGATATCTTCATAGATGTGACTGGTACGGATCTCAAGGCGATATGGTATGCCCTAGAGATAATATCCTCAGCTTTAGCTGAGAGAGGAGGGGAGATAAGCACGCTAGACATCTTATATCCTGACGGTAGGAGGATAGAGACCCCGAGGCACGAGCCTGAAGTGATGGAAGCGGATCTCGATTTCATAAGGAGTATCGTTGGCCTGAACCTCTCCGGGGATGACGTAGTCACGCAGCTCCTGAGGGCCAGGCTGGGAGCGGAGTGCTCAGACGGTAAAGTCAGGGTGCTCATTCCAGGATATAGATCAGATTTCTTACATCCGATTGATTTAGCTGAGGAAGTCTCAATAACTTTGGGGCTGAATAAAATCGGATATGAGCTCCCAAAGAACGTAATGACTGTCGGCAAGCCCCATCCCGTGGAGAGAGTATCTAGGAAAGTGAGGACTGTGATGATAGGGCTCGGCTATCAGGAGGTCCTCAACTACATAATGACGAGCAGGGCCTCTCTCTTCCATATGGTCGATAGGGAGGAGAGGGAAGTCGTTGAGATCTCAAATCCAGTCTCTGAGAGCTACAGCGTTTTAAGAGATGCTCTATTTCCTGGATTACTAGCATTTCTAGCGAATAATACGCATGTAAGGTACCCTCAGAAGGTCTTCGAGATAGGAGACGTAGTGCTCATAGATGAGAGGCTTGAGAACAAGACGAGGGATGAGAGGAGGGTAGCCGCTGCATATGCAGACGATTCCGTAGGTTTCGAGGACATATACTCCCATCTGAAGGTCTTATTTGAGAATCTATCGTATGGAATAGAGTTAGAGCCCAGAAGGGAGAGGCCCTTCATAGAGGGGAGGTGCGCGAGCGTGCTCAAGGACGGGGAGGAGGTAGGAGTGATAGGTGAAATAGATCCTGAGGTCCTCCTCAAGCTGGGGATAACGGTTCCCGTCGCTGTATTCGAGGTCGCTCTGAAGGTACCGAGGAGCTGAGAGTCATCAAAATGAGATCGAACCCTAGCGTAAGACCAACGTTTTTACCGATCTTAGCCGTATGTGGAGCACGCTTATGAGTTATGCGAATTTAGATGGATGAGGATCTAGAGGGCGCGATCTGTTACCTCACCTATAAAGGGGGAGAGGGTGAGTTAATGGGGATCTTAGAACAGTTCTAGGGTCTTCTGCAAGAGGGCCCCTCCCCAAGCCACGTCCTTGAGGCTGATGATTTCGCAAGGGCTGTGCATGTACCTCAAGGGTATTGAGATGAGGGCTGTCTTCACACCTCCTCTAGCAACTTGGATCACCCATGTATCGGTCCCTGCTCCTCTGAAATCAGCTTCATACTGTCTAGGGATCTCATTTTCCTCTGCAGCTCTCTCTATTAACTCCACTACCTCAGGGTGGTATATAGGGCCCTTGCTTATGACGGGCCCCTTTCCTAGTGAGACCCTCGGGGCCTCTGGTAGCATGGGCTGCTCAGCGAACGTAACATCAATAGCTATAGCTGCTTCAGGTTTCAGCTTATATGCCATCATCTCAGCACCTCTAAGTCCTATTTCCTCCTGTATCGTAGCGGTGAAGTGCACCTCGGCATCTATTCCTCCTCTCTCTCGGCTCAGCATCGCACCATATATCATAGCTGCGACACCCGCAGCGTTATCGAGACCCGGAGAGGAGAAAAACTCTGATCCAAGTGAAATTGGATCGTAATCAGGGACTCCGTAGATTCCAGGTTTTATCCCCATGCTCTCAGCTTCTTCCTTACTGCGAGCTCCGATGTCTATCGCTAGATCCTTTATCTCTATTTTCTTCTCCTCAAGCTCTTTGTAAACCCTCAGGAGGTGCGCTGGTACTACCCCTACGACCCCCCTAACTATTCCCTTTCCGGTTATCAGCTTGACACGGGATCCATAGAGGACTCTGGGATCCCATCCAACTCCATCGAACTTTATGTACCCTTCATTCGTCACCTCCTTAACTATTATCCCGATCTGATCGGCATGAGCTGCTATCATTATGGAGGGCTTCCCGCCCGGGTTCAGGATGCCTTCCACATTCCCCCAGGGGTCTATCCTGATCACATCGCAGTATGGCTCGAGGATCTCAGCTATAGAAGGGGCGAAGATCCTCTCGCTCCCCGTGACCCTTGGGATGGATGTCAACTTATTCAATATCTCTCTAACACCCTCGAGCGATGAGCTCAAACGATCACCTGGGATGCATCAAAGAATAAATAATAAGGTTGGACCTACTCGGGATGTCCTTCAGGATAGAGGACGTGAGAGCTAGGGAGGTACTGGACTCCAGGGGGAACCCTACAGTGGAAGTGAGGGTTAAATTGGAGGGAGGGGGCTTAGGAGAGTTCTCAGTCCCATCTGGTGCCTCAAAGGGGAAGAGGGAGGCCCTAGAGCTCAGGGATGGTGGGAAGTGGTTAAGGGGGATGGGGGTCATTAAGGCCGTGAGGAACGTCAATGAGATAATAAGGCCCTCTCTACTGGGGATAGACGCATCCATCCAACCTTTAGTAGATGATATATTGATCCAGTTAGATGGAACGCCGAATAAATCGAGATTGGGAGCTAACTCAATTCTTGGCGCTTCAGTAGCTTCAGCAAAAGCATCTGCCGATCAAATGAATGTCCCGCTTTACAGGTACTTAGGAGGCGCTTTCTCGAGGGTCCTACCCGTACCTCTCATGAATATAATAAATGGTGGGAAGCATGCGGGCAACGAATTAGCTATTCAAGAATTCATGATAGTGCCAGTGAAATTTAAGACATTTAAAGACGCTCTCTTTGCTGGAGTAAGTGTGTATATGGAGTTGAGATCCTCCCTTGAGGAGAGATACGGTAGGCATGCTGTTAACTTGGGGGATGAAGGAGGCTTTGCCCCTCCAATGAAGAGGACTGAAGAAGCCTTAGAAGCTTTGATCAACTCGATAGAGAGGGCTGGGTTCGAGGGAGAAGTTAAACTAGCTATTGATTGTGCTGCGAGCAACTTCTATGTGGATGGGAAGTATGACATAGATGGAGCATCCCTGACAGAAGGGGATTTGATGTCATTCTATGAGAGCATAGTAGATAGATACCCGATAGTAGCGATAGAAGATCCCTTTCATGAGGAGGACTTAGATTCCCTCTCTGAGCTCACTAAAAAACTCGGCCATAGGATTCTACTCGTCGGAGATGATTACTTCGTTTCAAACGAGAAATACCTCAGGAAGGGGATCGAAGCGAAGGCTGGAAATGCTGTCTTGCTCAAAGTGAATCAGATAGGGACGCTAACTGAGGCCGTGAGGACAGCATCGCTCGCCTTCAGATATGGGTATAAAGTGATCGTGAGCCACAGATCAGGGGAGACTAACGATCCTTTCATAAGCGACTTCTCAGTCGCTTTGAACTGTGGGTTCATAAAGGCGGGGGCTCCAGCTAGAGGGGAGAGGGTAGCGAAGTATAACAGACTGCTAGAGATAGAAGAGGAGTTGGGATCATTAGCGTCCTTCAGCCAACTAGATACCTTATGAAGAACTCCTCTTTCCTCATCTCCTTATATATCCATCCCAGAGCATCTCTATCCAAGATGAGAAGCTCTCTGTCAGTTAATATCTTAAATTTCGATCCCCTAAGTATTGTGGGCGCCTTCAAACATATCAATTCATTTATGAGGTTAATGACATCACTATGCCTCCTCTTCCTATACACATACCACCTATCCCCCTCGATGAAAGGCCCCCCGAATCCAGAGTTTAGATAACTCCTGAGGAAATTCATCTCCTCTTTCGATCCAACTGGAGGCCCCTGTCTCCTCTCGATAATCGGGAGGTTTAATGAGGGAAGTTCCATCGCAACGAATATCTCGTCCCTCTCGTCAGTCCAACCCGAGACCCAGAGCGGTTCGAAACCATTCGCTTTCAGCTCCTCCTCAAGAAGCCTAGACATCCTCTTCGCTTGAGACCATAGTAGCTCTCTAGAGAGATCAAGATCACTTATCTCTATGACGAGAATCCTTGTCTTCCTCTCGGAGAGCTGCTCCTCTATTTGCTTAACTGATACTCTCTCTTTCACTCTCTCCAATCCCCTAGTGAAGAACTCGATATCCGGTTTCGTGAGGAAAGCCCTAGCTGCTACCTTGAATCTGTTGAATTGTGTCTCCGTGAGAGCTGCGGCAGCGTTCCTCCTAGGATCGGTAGGATCTATCAGTATCAACGGCCCACTGAAAGCTGATAATGCGTACTCTTCCGTTAGGTGGTGCTCTATATCTATATAGACCCTCGACCCCCACTTAGATGCTTCCTCTAACGTCTCGAGGAAGCTCCCATAGTTTATTATCAAGAGCTCGCATACGTAACCGCTGAAGCCCCCTACCTTCTCCTCAGCGCCATAAGCATCTATCGATTTGAGAAAAGCCTTAAGCAGCCTCACATCATTCGGTCTCTTGAGCTTCTCCCTAACGTAAGAATTGTGGAGGGGCGTCCTATCTACAGCGCTTATTATCCTCTCCCCAGGCAGTATCTTGAAGGCCGGGACGAGATCTATCTCAAAATCAGAATATCTGACCCTGACGTAAGGGTGCTCAGCGTAATTTTGCTCATACTCTCCGAAGGCATCCTTAGCTATATCGACTATGAGACTTCCCAGCACTCCCTTATCTCCCACTCCCTTGGGGAAGAGGACGAAGATATCGAGCTCGTTGTTATTCGGAAGCCAGGTATCTCTAACAGAGGATCCGACAGCAACTACCTCAGCGTTCAAATTCAACCTCTTAACGCTCTCCTCTACCCTTCTCAGAGCTTCTTCAAGTACCCTCATCAGCTTCCTCTTCTCTTCCTCAGATGGTGAGACTATCCTCTCGGCTTCCCTCAGGATGAGCTCTAAATCACTCGATGTTCGCATGTCTCCTGGCAAGATCCTCCTCACTCTTCCCCATCAGCTCTACTATCTCAGATATCAAAGCATCGAGATATATCATAGCGCTCAACTCGAATAACGTCCCTAACGGTGTCAGGGGCTCGTGTATACCCAGTATCTGCCTCGTGAAGTAATCCCTGCTCTCATCCTCTGGAAGAACTCTTCCGCCTATTCTAACAACGAAATCGGCTATCTTCCCTAAGGTAGAATTTGGATAGCTTGTGATAGCTATTACATGAGCCCCAACGCTCTTAGCTACTTGAGCTGCTGTCACAGGGAATTTAGTCTCTCCAGATCCGCTGACAGCTATCAAGAGATCACCGCTCCTCATAGATGGGGTGACTGTCTCACCGACTACGTATACTTGGAAGCCGACATGAAGGAGCCTCATCGCGAAGGCCTTAGCTATGAGCCCAGATCTACCGGCTCCGACTACGAATATCTTGCCCTCGCCCATAGTCCTGAAGAGAGCTTTTATGAACATATTCGCGGATTCTTCATCAACTGTAGATAAATTTTCCTTAACGACCTCTATCAGCTTACCGATCTTCTCGACCACGGGCGTGCCCATCACCCGGCTCAACGTCTCCAGATAACAAAATAACCTTTACCTACCATCCTCTCAGGATGCCTGTGGTAACTAAGGTGACCTTAAGGAAGGCATTGGGAGAGGCGAAGGATACCTTAGCGAGATTGAAGGATCGTCTGGAGAGCTCAATAGATCTAGGGGATTTTTGGGAAATAGCGAGGAGGTATGCTGTCACTAATAGTTTCGATAGCATCCTCATGTTACTCGGAATCATACTCGGAGGGTACTTCGGGGGGATAGAGGATCCCTCAGTGATCCTCAAATTGATATGGGCTGGAACTCTGTCCATATTTTTCTCGGGATCTCTGGGGACATATATATCGGAGAGAGCTGAGAGGGAGTTGAAGGTCAGGGAGCTAGAGAAGGCAGTCTTGATGGCGCTCAATGAAACAGTGATCAGCGAGATAGAGAGGAGAAAAGCTATATTAATAGCTTTAGCAAGCGGAGGAGTTCCATCAACCCTCGTGATGACTCTCTCAATACCCTTTAAGATATGCGAGCTCAGTTTAATGGAGGTTGGGCTCTCTTATATCTTATCGATCCTGCAGGCCCTACTTCTCCTCTTCATCATGGGCTTCTACTTAGGATCCCTCTCTGGAGGGAGGAGGTTTAGCTATGCTCTTTTCACACTCGGCGCTGGACTCCTCCTACTGGTGATGATGCTTTGGCTCGGAGTGTAGTCTCCCTGAGGATCGCTTATCTGGGATGGAACTATCACGGGGTCGTCGAGCAACCGAACCTCCCTACTGTGGGCTCAGCTCTGAGGGAGGCGATGGAATCTCAGGGCATAAGAGCGAAACTCAGGTTCACATCGAGGACAGATAAAGGAGTATCAGCGTTGGATAACATAGCTTTCTACAGGGGTCCAGCTCCGAATATATCTCTCTTGAACTCAGAGCTCCCGAAGGATATAGTAGTATGGGCTGTGGCTACTGGAGGCATACCTAAGCCTGAGGCGAGGGTATACTGCTACGCGATCCCATTCAAGCTGAGTGGGGCTGAATGCGTAAGGAAAGCATTAGATGAACTGACACAAGTAGGTCTAGGGAAAAATATTGAGAATTTTAGCGTGAAAATTGGAGAAAACTTCACATACATTGAGATTTATGGTAAGTCATTTAAAAGAAATGAGATAAGGAGGATCGTGGGGAGGGCCCTGGAGCTCCATCTCGGGAGGAGTATAGGACTGGCCCCTCCGGAAGGGCTCATCCTCACTAAAACTGTGACCGGTATACGTTGGGAAGAGTTTCATAAGAGGAAGCTCCATATAATTGGAAAAATGATTGAAAGAGAGCTATGGAGACTTGAGTCTTCTAGGATAATCCTTAGGCTCATAAATTCTATCTCTTCGTCGCTATTATAGTCTTAGTCTCCGGGACGTACCATCTCACCTTATCTCTGAACCACTTCCAGAATCTAGTGAAGGAGTCCATGCTCTCAGACTCTAGAACCATTATCCCGTTGTACTCAGTCCCCCATGCATGATCATATACGCCGATAAGTCTGACTTCAGGAGGCCATTCCTCCTTATCTTCTCCCACTCGTTCCTAGCTCTCTCCTCTTCCTCATGAGTGAGTTCCTTCAGCTTGTATAACACGAAGTATATGTAGGTCGGCATGCGAGCACCCTAGAGTATCGCTCCTAGAAAGTATATAATGTTGAGATCTTAATGGGAGGAAGGGTACAATCCCCTCCACGGTGAGGGCTCATCGAATATGAGCTACCCTATAGGGCATTCAGTCATGCATTTAGAGCAAAATTCATCACAAGATAGTAGAGGCCATCCATTCTTAGCTCTCTCATACTCCCTCCTGATGAAATCTTTAGATATATTATCGACGTAATCCCACCAAGGTGTCTCCCTCTCCCCATGGACTATCCGATCAGAATCTATGCCGAGGTCTCTCGCTATCGATCTATAAGTCCATCTGTTGAACGGTCTCTTGTATCCCCTCTTCAAGATCTCACTGACCTCGAAGCCCCCTAGGGAGAGGAGAGCTTGTACATAAGCCCTACCATAATGAGAAATGTTTAACTTCCCTCTATATACTCTCCAGAAGATAGAGAGCCTCCTCCTGAAATCAGTCTCTCTGATCAGGGGAGAAAGCTCGAAGGGCGTCCCGGCTTTTGGGACGAATATACTGAGGGTGACCTTCGCCCTCAATATGGAATTAATCTTGTTAGCGAGTTCAGCAGATTCGATTACATCGGATTCTTGCTCAAAGGGAAGCCCTATCATGAAATAAAGCTTTATGTGTCCCATCCCTCTATCCTTAGCTTCTTCAACAGCTCTAATGATCTCATCATTATCTATCCTCTTGTTAATTATCCCTTTCAACCTATCGCTTCCCGTTTCGGGGGCTATAGTTATCATCCTTTCCCCTGTCCTCCCTATCAGATCGAGGAGCTCGCTATCCACTTGATCAGCCCTTAAGGATGGAGTGCTCGCCCTCAGCCCTCTCTCAGCTATCTCCCAAAGTGTATCCTTTATCGCTTTTGAAGAAGCTGCATCAGATCCTATTATGAAAATTTCCCTAAAGCCAAGGTCCGAAGCGTACCCTATAGCTTCCCTCACCTCGTCCATCGGGGCATCTAAGCGTGGTCTCCAATGCCATCCTATACCGCAGAACCTACACCCCCAACTGCATCCCCTGGATATCTCTAAGAGGAATTTGTTGAGCACGACTCCACTCTCCAAGACCCTTATTTGATCGAGCAGGGGGCTCAAATGGAGGGCCCTATTGAACTTAGCTCTATTCTTGAGCTCATATACGAAGAACTTCGGGGGAAGGGATGCGACTCCCTCGTCCTTGACCTTGAGGATCTCCCCGGTGAGTGCCTCAAAATCTCCCAGGCCCACTGCAGAGACGAGAGGGCTTATAGGGAGGGGGTTGAAGCTAACAGCAGGTCCTCCAACTAGTACAGGTTTTTTCAGACCTTCAATCATCCTCAGTAATTCTGGATACTGCCCCTCGAAATGTAAAGTTGCCAAGACTATATCGAATTCATCTAAAGGCCTACCGCTTTCCACAGAGCCATCGAGGTCACTCACGAACCTCTCGGCCATCACACCATCGATGGAGTTCATCAGGAAGTAGAGAGTCTGATGCCCTAAGGAGCTCACAGCTACTCTGTATGGACCCGGGTAGATGATCGCGACCTTGAGCTCGAAGTTCCTAGGGTCCCTATCGTAAAATCCCCCCTCTTCGATGGGCATGTTTTCCTCCCTAATGGGCCGGGGGGGAATCGAACCCCCGACCTCCGCCTCGTAAGGGCGGCGTCATAGCCTCTAGACCACCGGCCCTGGCGCCGGGGGAGGGATTTGAACCCTCGCGGCCCAGTGGGCCACTGGCTTAGCAGGCCAGCCCCCTACCGAGCTAGGGCACCCCGGCAATCCTTTACTATTGAGTGGAATGATTTAAAAAGTTGACTTCCGTTAGCTTGCGGAACTTATCTTGAGAGATCGTCGAGAACTTCGCGCCAGGGAGATAAGGTCCAAGCCTCGGTATCAATCCCTTCGCTTGAGTCTTACGCTTGCATATGAGCATATGGGAGAGAAACGATTTCCTAATTAGGGAAACATCTCTAGAATGGCCTGTCCTATTCAACGCTCTCTTCACTTGCTTCGGAGTGGCCCTGACTATTATCAGTATCTCTCTCCCCATCTTGACCATATCCTTTATCATGCGGACCTGCCTGGTGGATAATGAGATATATATCCCCTTCTCATCTATCTTCGTTACATTTATCTCCATCGACATATCGTTCATGAATCCGTAGATATTCGCTATTGCTCTAGTCGAGAGCTTCATATTGTCAACTAGCTGCTTTCTCATCTCGTAGAGTGGGTAAAGGCAATCTTTCTTCCCCAGGAAGGCCTTGAAATAGATACCGTATCCTACTTCTCCCAGATCCGTTATGAAACCTTTGAGGCTCTCATTTACTCTCGCTTCCTCAACCCTCTTGAGCTTCCCATACGTCCTAGAGATCAAGTTCTCAGCAACTCCCTCATCAGCCCCGCTGACTCTCACCTTAACCCAGCCATTCTCGGTATCGAGATCTAGTGCTTCTATCTCGATACCCCTCATCAACTGCATCATCTCCCAGCCGAGTTCCTCAAGTATCGCACCGACATTCAAGTCTTCGGGGATCCTCTCCTGTATGAAGAACTCTCTCGTCAAGTTAATCATCCTTCCAGTGTCTCAATTGCCCTATCTATGAGCTCTATCATGGAGTCTATGAGCTTTACAACTTCCTCTTTATTTACAGGTTCCATCATCGCCCCACATACGGGGCACGTGGGGGAGCCCTCTCCCATACTCCTTATCATCTCATCGAAGCTCAACCTCGCGTGAGATGGATCCGCAGCGCATACATAGTACTCCCCAGATAGATCCTCCTCCTTTCTCCTCATCAACTCACTCTTCGTATACTTCAGCCTCCTAAGGAGGAATGATCTCGCTACATCCTTATTTATCCTCCAGTAGGATAGATAACCTCCATTCCCGTCCTCCTTGGCTCCCAGTTGAATCACCAAGTTGAAGTCCTGCATCTGGTAGAGCATGACCCTTAGGTTTGTGACGGATAGCTTAAGGGTCTCCTGTAGCTCTCCTTCCTCTATGACACCGTTATTGGCGAGTTCAACGATTCTCCTAACTAGCTCGAGATCCCTGCTGATCACAGCAAGGGCAAGTATTATCAGGTCCTCGTCCCTCATACCCCATCATCCAGTAAAGTTTATAGGTGAGCATTACTCCCTATCGAAGCCCCGGTAGCTCAGCTCGGTCAGAGCGGCCGCCTCGTAAGCGGTAGGTCGCGGGTTCGAATCCCGCCCGGGGCTTCACGATATATTATGCGTAAACTCAAATAAGCTTTTCTACCGGGGATAATATGTCATGGATGCCCGATGAGATCTCACATCCGATGCCCTAAATATACCCCAAGGAAATCAAGGGTAAATAAATCTCTCAATGAAATGCGTTAAATAATAAATTTCCCCTATTGAGGCGATCGGAAAACTCACTAATAACTAGAATGGGGCCGCCGGGATTTGAACCCGGGACCTCCGGCTCCCAAGGCCGGCATCCTACCTAGCTAGACCACGGCCCCTTGGTCTATCTATGAACAATAATAAAGATTACCCAAGCCGGGGGTCTCATCACTGAAGATGTATTCACTTAAATCCCCCATCAATTCGATGCGAGGATTCCCAACCAAATATTGATAGCTAGAGATCGTAATATCTAATTCATTAACATAATATCAGAATTTTCTGAAAAATTTGACTATAACTTGGATTTAAATATCAAATTATCGAGAGCTTTCTTGAGCTCATCGTATGTGTTAGATAGAGCTTCACTTATCACCTTCGTGTTCCCCAGTATCGGCATGAAGTTAGCATCCCCGACCCACCTGGGCACTATATGTATGTGTATGTGACCCTCGAAACCAGCACCAGCAGCCTTACCCACGTTCATCCCTATGTTGAACCCATCAGGGCTCATTGTCTCTTTCAAAACCCTTATGGAGATCCTCACGAGGTTCATGACGTCAATGAGTTCATCATCACTCAGCTCATCTAGGTTGGCTACATGCCTGTAGGGTGCGACCATCAGATGGCCCGGATTGTACGGATATTTGTTCATGATTATGAAGGAACTGCTGGATCTGTGGAGTATCAGATTCTCCCTATCCCTATTCTCCTTGGGCAATTTACAGAAGATACATTCCTTTCCTCCCTCGCTAGCCAATAGTTTTATATAAGGCATCCTCCAGATAGCCCAAAGCCTCCTTAAACTCAAACTGAACCCTCCTTCAGCCTGATTATGGCTTCAGCAAGATCTCCACGCGTCTCTATGAGGGCTCTCCTAGCTCTATCCGGATCTACACCCGCTTGAGTCGCTACGAGCATCACATCCTCCTCAGATGGTGAGTAACTTTCCCTCTCCTCACCCAACCTCTCGGATCTCCCGATTATTTGGTAAATTTCCTCACCACTTACTCTCATGAGGGAGACCTGAGGATCCCTAACGATTATAGATTCTCCGCTACTCAGCTTTATCACTACCTCAGTTGCGTCTATGCCTTGAACTTGAATTCCCATGCTCTTCATCATTCTATCCAGGTCCTTGAGCTTTATCCTCTTCATCGGGTATACACCCAAAGGTTAATCTAAAGCTTTTGCATCATCAGTGGGAGCTGGTGGATTTGTCAGGGGAGGTTTACGTCTGTGAGTTATGCGGGGGGACCTTCTACGGGAAACCCGTCATAGTCGATCTTGATGGTTATAAAGCATCCCTATGCAACAATTGTGCGAGAAAAGTCAAGAAAGTTAAGAAGAGTGATGAAAAAACCGTTTTACCTCAGAGGAAATTAGAGGCACCTCTGGAGAAGCCTTCTCCCAGCAGACCTAAGGAAGTCCGGGTCCCTAAGAGAGAGAGGGGAGAGGTGGAGCTCGTTGAGGATTATGGGAAGAAGATCAGAGAAGCCAGAGAGGCTCTTGGTCTATCAATAGAGCAGGTTGCTGCAGCATTAAATATAAAAGCATCTCTCCTCAGGAATATAGAGTCTGAGAGAGTCGTTCCGAGCTTCGAAGTCGCTAGGAATATAGAGAAGCTTCTGGAGGTCTCAATAATACAGAGAAATCCTGAAAGAGCGCAAGTCGCTAGTTCAGCCCCTCAACAAGTTTATAGCTCCGTCACGCTCGGGGAAGCTGTAGAAGTGAAGAGAAAGAGGAGGAAGAGGTGATATGCCGACCAACCTCCCACCCGAGGCCCAGGCTAAGTGGGAGGAATATTCTAAAGCGAAAACCCCGGAGGAGAAGCTCCAGAAACTCAAGGAGTTCTACTCATTAATACCGAAGCATAAGGGAACGGAAAAGATGGAGAAATTCGTCAAGAGGAGGATATCTGAGCTTAAAGAGGAAATAGAGAGAAAGAAGACAGCAAAGAAGGGTAAAGGGTTATCACTAATGGTTGAAAAGAGAGGAGCAGCTCAATTAGTCCTTATAGGATTTACAAATTCCGGGAGGAGTACTCTCCTAGCGACACTGACGAACGCTAAGCCTTCCATATCCCCAAACCCCTTCACAACTATGAGGCCCGTTGAGGGAATGATGGAGATCTATGGGACCCAGATCCAAGTAGTTGAGGCGCCTCCACTCATACTTGAGGCTCAAGGTGGTCCAACGAATCTGGCAGTCGCTCTAGCAAAGAACTCAGATGTCCTAGGGATAACAGTGAGCTCCCTCGAGGATCCCATGGACTCCCTCTCTAAGATATTCTCATTCTTAGAATCTAGAGAGATATCTTTCGAGAGGCCGACCGGTAGGGTCAGGATAAAGAGGAGCAGGGCGGCTCCGACTCTCATAATAATGAATAAGGGGAAACTCGTCGATTGCTCTGAGGGAGATGTGAGGGAGCTACTGCTTCAATTCGGGATAGATAGGGCTTGGGTTGAGATAGAAGGGTATGTGAGGCTCGAGGATGTCGAGGACGCGATATTCGGGGAGAAGAGTTACAAACCGACGATAATCTTCCTGACGAAATGTGATATCGTTGAGGATAAGGGATTGATAGAGGAGGTCAAGAAGCTCTATGGAGATAAGGTCATGGGGATAATACCCTCCCCCACGGGACTCCCGTCTAAAGATGAGCTCGGGGAGATGATACTCAAGGAACTTGGGCTCATAAGAGTATTCACAAAATCGAAGAATGAGAAATCCCCATCAGATAAGGCAGTTATACTTCCGAAGAACTCGAGCGTAATTGATCTAGCGGAGTTCATCCACGAGTCCTTCAGGGAGAAGTTCAAGTACGCTAAGGTATGGGCGAAGAGACTCCCTTACTCCCCGATGAGAGTGGGCCCGGACTTCCTCCTCGAGGATGGGGATATAGTAGAGATAGTGGTGGGCTGAATGATAGAGTTCGAGAAGAGAGTAGTTGCTAGGGAAGCGCTCAAATTGATAGGGGATGCGAAATTAGTGGGACTTGGCTCTGGATCTACGGTCGCTATTTTCGTGGAGGAGCTGGCCAAATCGGATAGAGCGAATAAAATATCCGTTATACCATCATCTAAGCAGATAGAGGAGGTAGCTAGTGATCTGGGACTTAAGGTGATTTATCCTGATGATGAGAGGCCTGAGATAACGGTAGATGGCGCGGATGAGATAGATAGTGATTTGAACTTGCTCAAGGGAGGGGGAGGCGCTTTACTGAGGGAGAAAGTGCTAGCTTATAATAGCTCAACTTACGTCATTATAGCTGACCATACGAAATTAGTGGAGAGGCTTTGCTCAAAGAGAGCCCTTCCCGTCGAAGTGTTACCTTATGGAGCCTCTTGGACCCTCGATAATCTCAGGAAGAGGCTTAATTGTGATGTGGGGATCAGGATGAAGGATCTCTCGCCCTTCGTGACGGATAACGGTAATCTAATAGCGGATATATCCTGCCCTCCGATAGACGATCCCGCTTCCATAGAGAGCGAGATAAAAGGGGTGCCGGGCGTCGTTGAAGTAGGTATATTCGTCGGCCTAGCGGACTTGGTCTTAGTAGCGAGGGGAAGCGAGGTCAAGGTATTGCGGCAGGGTTTTTAAGGGAGTGATACTCGATACAAGGGGCGGTGGGGTAGGACCGGGGGGGTAGCCGTCCCCTCAACCGGAAGGCTAATGCTGGGGTCAGTAACTCCCGGGGGCGAGTTGATGGTAGGGGATCTCTATCTCCTCCTAACCAATGAACCCCGGTCCCGGTGGACCGGCGGTGGTGATAACCCGTCCGGAGGGACGGGGAATCACCTTTGCCACCGAACCGGGTCAGGCCCGGAAGGGAGCAGCCCTAAGGTGGACGTTCGGTGCTGCCGGGTAACTGGGGGAAGGGTATGGGGAGAATAGGGAAACCTGATCCATTAACTCCACCTCGGGGGAGCCCACCGCCCCCATAAAAAAGAAGAAGGGTGTTTAGATCAGCTGCTTCTTGGAGCCGTCCGGCTGAACCTCGTATATATGTATTATATTGACGGGGCAGGCCTGGGCAGCCTCCATGTTGCAACCGAGATCGTCCAACTCCTTCTTAACGGGGGAAGCTAGCCCATCGTCCTCTATGATCCAGTTGTCTGGGCAGAGGGATGCGCAAACACCATCGGCTATGCAGGTCTCCCTATCTTGCTCTATCAAGTACTTGGGCATAGTAACACCTCCTAGGCTAGCTGAGCTGTGAGTAGGTTTAATTTAATTTTTTGTAGTGTAGATGCGCGTATAATCCTCACATAGCGCATCTATACAGCGATACTCTGTCTCTCATTTATAAATTTTTTGAACTTTTCGTTTATATTATATATATTTTCCCTCAGAAAATCGATGAATAATTTCAGTCTCTCAGCGCTCTCCCAACTCACTCCGTGCTCCATCCAGCAGGCTTCCTCCCTAGCTCTCTCATCCTCGATCCCCAGGATCTCCCTGAGGAATTCATAGAAAATTTCCTCTTTATTTATAATGTGAATTGCAGATTTCTCCCCATTCTCCGTCAGAGTGACCTTACTGTATCTGTTATAGTTAACTAAACCGGCTTTAGATAGTCTCTTTAAGGCGTCTATTACACTCGGTAATGTGACATCGAGCTCATCGGCGAGCTCCTTAACCCCAACGGCCCTCCCCTTTCTCTGCAATCTATATATCGCGGTGAGATACTCCTGCAGTCCGGGAGTTATTTCAACTTGTAGCTCATCCATCCCGGAAGTGAGGTCGGTGGATAATTTTAAAGTTACCCCAGTGACCACGATCTATGGGAGTCCCGGAGGAACACAAGAGGGGAGTTCCCTCTAAGCTCAGCTACTCAATATTCATAGTCAGTACATCGAGATTCAGTGATAAGAGCAAGGAGGATCTGGCTGGGAAGATCGCTACGGAAATAATAGAGGCTTCAGGCAATCTAGTCGTGAGGAAGGAGATAATACCAGATGATGAAGGTCTCATAAGGGCATCTCTGATAAGGGCAGCGGAGGATTCTGATGTGATAATATTCTGCGGGGGGACTGGTGTTAGCCCATCAGATGTAACACCGGAAGCAATAGGGCCGCTCCTTAAGAAGGAGCTCCCTGGATTCGGTGAGATATTCAGGTGGCTAAGTTACTCCCAAATAGGTAGTTCAGCTATTGCTAGTAGAGCTTCAGCTGGATTTTACCTGAAATCCCTCGTCTTCATGCTTCCGGGATCACCGGATGCAGTTAAGCTAGCTCTCGAGAGGTTGATAGTACCTGAGGCCCCTCACTTGATCAAGCTCGCTAGGGGCTAATAGGGAGGCCCATATCATCACTCGCTTCAATACCATCTAACTCATTTAACTTACTTCTGAATTCCCTCAAGATCTCTATGAATTCCTCGATAGCTCTCTTTCCCATCGAGGATCTCCTGATCAAGAAATCATAATTTTCCTCAGCGATTGGAATGAAATCTAAATTGTAAAGTCCAGCTACAGTCTTTATCCCAATTCCTACATCAGCAATTCCATTTTTAATTGCTATAGCAACTGCATTATGAGATTTAGCCTCATTCCAATATCCTCTGATGTCCTTAATGGCCTCAGAGATATCGATACCCATTCTCTCAGCTTCTACTTTGAGCAAATAATCGAGCAGTATTCTAGTGCCCGAGCCCTTATTCCTGTTCATTATCACTATATCTCTCCTCTCTAAGATATCCCTAATTCCCTTTATCCCCTTGGGGTTTCCCCTAGCCACTATGAGGCCCTGGATCCTCTTGTACCCCCTTATCAGGATAGCCTTATCCTCTATCGAGAACTTCCGCATGAAGGGTACGTTGTATTCCATCGTCTCCGGGTCAAATGCGTGCACGCCAGCTAAATCGGCTTCTCCTCTAGCTATGGCCTTGAACCCTCCGGAGGATCCAACGAATACTGATTTAATGTGGAACCCCCTCCTCCTCATCTCAGCCATTATTAGCTCCAATCCGATGCAATGGCTGCCTATCATGGATATATCAGCGATCCTATCCGTGAAGAGCTTGACTCTGACGGTTTCCCCCTCCTCTATGAGTTCCCTGAGTTCCTCCATCTCCACGTAACCATCAGCTCGTGAGAGCGTTGAAATAGCCTCAGATCCTGTAGGAACAGGGAAAACTAGAAATTCCTCGTCCTTCACGATATGGACAGGAAGTAGATCCCTCCTCCCCCTCTCCCCAATTATCCTCTCCGCAGCCCTTCCAATTATCTCCTTTTCAATCTCCAGAGACTTACCGCTCCACTTCCTTATGAGAGGAGAGACTATCTCTCTATAAACCGTGAGGCAGCTCGTAGGATAGCCCGGGAGACCTATCACAAGCTTCCCCTTGGCCTCAGCTATTACAGTCGGCTTCCCCGGATGCATAGCTATACCGTGGACGATAACGCCTGGAGGACCTAGTTCCTCAAGCACTCTATACATAACATCCCCAGCTCCGACGCTAGTGCTCCCTGAAATCAAAATGATATCGAATTTCTCAAGATCTCTCTTCAGAGAATCCCTTATAGTTTCATAATCATCGGGGAGTATGCCTAAGAATGTGGGCTCCCCACCGTCTTCTAATACGGAAGCTATGAGAGATGATGAGTTCACATCGTATATCTTCCCGTACTCTAAGGCCTCCCCCGGCTGGGCTAACTCATCCCCCGTCGAGAATATCCCTACCCTGGGTCTCGAGAGCACTTCCACCTCCCTTATGCCAACGGCAGCTAGAATCCCTATCTCCCTCGCTGTGAGCCTCGTCCCTCTGTAAGCTACTGTCTCACCGACTCTCACATCAGATCCAGCGCCTTGCACATTCTCCCCAGGGGCTACTGATCTCATCACAAGGATACTATCACCTTTCCTCACAGTGAACTCTTCCTTAACGACGGAATTGGCCCCTCTAGGCATGGGAGCGCCAGTAGCTACCTCAACTGCCTCCCTCTCCCCTACTTCTCCTGGAAAAGGATGTCCAGCTGAGGCCACTCCTATTATCTTGAGCTCCACGGGATTATCCTCATCAGCCCAGAAGGTATCTTCCGCCCTCACTGCATAACCATCGAGCATCACCCTATCGAATCCCGGCACATCGACCCTCGACACGATATCCTCAGCTAAAATCCTACCGAATGCATCCCAAATAGGGACTCTCTCCCTCCTTTCCGGCCTTTCGTACCTCATAATCAAATCCTTAACTTCCTCTAAGCTCTTAAGATGTCTGAAGACTTTCCTCAAGATCCAACCACCTCTTGTAGACTATTACATCGACTTCATCACCCTCCTCATATCCCTCGACTTCCTCCGGGACTATAAGGAAGCCGTCCGATCTTATGAGGGAGCTTATTATACCAGCGCCGCCTATCCTCACGGGGGTGGCGATATAAGAATCTCCCCTCTTGGTAAGCTTCACCCTAACGTAATGTCTCACTCCCGGGGAAGAGGGGATCCTCTGGGAGAGCTTAGCCCTCACTCTAGCCTTAACTTCCACTCCTCTGATCCCTAGGAGCTTCTCTATTATCGGTAGTAATATCTCGCTAGTAGCTACCATCGCGGATACAGGGTAGCCGGGTATCCCCACTAGGAGCTTCCCTCCCAATATAGCGAGCATCGTCGGTTTCCCTGGCATTATGCTGAGGCCGCGTACTAAGATCTCACCGCCCATCGACCTCACTACATCATATAGGTAATCCTTACTCCCTACACTGCTCCCAGCTATAGTTAAGATGATATCGCAATCATCACAAGCTCCTATGAGAACCTTAATAGAGTGAGGCTCATCCCTAGCTATACCTAAATATCTAGTCTCAGCTAGCTCCCCTATGATCGCTCTAACCCCGAATACATTGGAGTTCACGACCTTACCCCTCTCAAGCTCGGATCCAAGTTCTATGAGTTCATTCCCGCTCGCTATGATGCATACTCTCGGCTTCCTAACGACGGGGACTTGCGTTATATTCAAGGAAGCTATTGCGAGTATTTCGAACGGACCTAGGAATGTCCCCCTCCTGAGGAGAATCTCTCCTTTCCTTATATCACTTCCTGCTCTATCTACGTTAGCTCCTGGGGCTACTTGCTTCAATATCTCAACGTAATCACCTGACCTCCTCGAATATTCAAGCGGAACGACGGAATCAGCTCCTCTCGGAAGTGGAGCACCAGTAGCTACTTCAACAGCTTCCATACCCCTTATCTCAACTTCACATTCCTCCCCAGGTGAGGAAGATCCTACCACCCTCAAGACTATTGGGTTATCCGGAGAGGCCCCGAAGGTGCTCTCAGATTTCACTGCATAACCGTCGAAAGCGACTCTATCGTAAGGGGGGAAATCTCCAGGGGAGGTTATGTCCTCAGCTAGAACTCTTCCCAGGGCTCTTTCAGTGCTCACGATTTCGCTGGGGAGATTACTTATACGATCTGATATCTTCGAGAGGGCCTCATCAACCCTACTGAGCTTATCGAATAGCTTGCTCATCTGGGTCAGCTAGGCGCCCTGATTAAAATAGTTGCGTCTACAGTAAATTTTTTTAAATGCATAACCTCAAGCTATCCCAACATGCGCATGATACTGATGGGGCTCGGTGTAGTCGGTAGGTCCTTCTTACGTACACTCATCGAGAAGTCCCCGGAACTGAGGTTGAAGTATGGCCTGAACCCGACTTTAGTAGCTGTAGCAGATTCTTCCTCAGCTGTCCAAGATGAGAGAGGGCTCGATCCGAAGGAGATACTGGATCTGAAGGTCAGAAAGGGTTCTCTATCTGGACACGCTCGAGAGGTAGGGATGAGAGGAGTGGAGCTGATAAGAGGTGTAGACGCTGAAGTACTCATCGACGTTACTCCATCGAACTTCAAAACAGGGGAGCCCTCTCTCTCATACATAAAGGCAGCTTTAAATACTGGAAAACATGTGATAACAGCTAGTAAGGGCCCGTTTGCTTTAGAAATGCCTGCTTTAATTGAGATGTTTCAAGAGAGCGGTCTTCACCTCTTATTCAGTGGTACTGTCGGAGGAGGTGTGCCCTTCGTCAGGTTCGTCAGGAAATGCCTGATAGGGGAGAGAGTGCTAGCGATAAAGGGAGTCCTAAATGGGACTACGAACTACATATTGACGAGGATGGAAGCAGGACTTTCCTTCGAGAGCGCCTTGAGAGAGGCCCAGGAACTGGGTTACGCTGAAGCAGATCCATCAAATGATATAGATGGTCTCGACTCGGCCGCTAAGCTCGTTATACTATCTAATCTCGCGATGGAGACAGATTTGACCATAAGGGATGTGGAGATAAAGGGGATAAGGGGGGTAGAGATAGATAGAAAGATATTAGAGGAAGGAAAGTCCGTGAGATTGATAGCAAGCTCAGAAGAATCTGGAGCAAGAGTAAGGCCAGAGATCATAGAGAGGACCGATCCTCTAGCGGTATCAGGGGCTTTGAACGCAGTCTCATTCTTCGCTGAGTCCTCCGGGAGGCACACTCTGATAGGGAAGGGAGCAGGGGGCGATGAGACAGCGATGGCCCTCATTAGGGACTTAGTAGAGCTCAGGATGAGCTTGAGCGAGGTGGGAGCTTGCTTGTGATGAAATTCGGGGGGTCAATACTAGAGGGATCGAAGGACTTCATGGAGATCTCAGATTACATCATGGAGCAAAGTGAGAGGAGAGTCATAGTTATCTCAGCGATTAAGGGGGTCACTGATTCCTTACTCAAGCTCCACAGTTTAGCTGCATCAGGTGATGAAACTAACGCGAGCAAAGTCCTATCTGACCTAGAGGAGATGCACTTGAGGGTCTGCGAGGAGTTGGGGATAAGATGCGAGGATGTTAGGAAGGATCTGGATAAGTTGGAGAGGATAGTCAGGGGTATGCTCTACTTAGGGGAATCGACTCCTAGGGTAAGGGATCTGATCGCATCATTCGGCGAGAACCTCAGTGGTAAGATCCTAGCGGGTCTCTTAAGGGATAGAGGAGTTAATTCGAGGTTCCTCACTGGTGGGGAAGCTGGTATAGTCACCGATGAATGTTACGGTAACGCCAATCCCCTGATCAAGGCCACTAGGATATACTTGAGGACTAGGCTCCTACCTCTCCTCGAAGATACCGTTCCCATAGTTGCGGGTTTCTCAGGCGTCACTATGCTCGGCAAGATCACGACGCTAGGTAGAGGGGGGAGCGATCTGACAGCTGTGCTGATAGGTTCTTCACTCTCCGCTCGTGAGGTCTGCCTCTGGACGGATGTGGACGGTCTCATGACAGCCGATCCCAAGGTGGTCAGGGATGCTAGAGTCCTGAAGAATGTCTCCTATTCTGAAGCCATAGAGATGTCACATTTTGGAGCAAAAAGAATGAATCCAAGGTTTTTGGAGCCGGCAATGCCTACTAAGACTCCAATAAGGATAAGGAACTTCAGGAATAGGGAGTGTGAGGGGACCCTCATATCTGAGAGAGGGAGCTCATCCGGCAGCGTGGTCAGAGCTATCGGGATGAAGAAAGGGGTATCTATATTGACTGTTAGGGGAGCTCGTATGGTTGGGAGGCCCGGGATAGCTCATATGCTCTTCAAAGTCCTAGGGGAGAGCTATATAAACGTCGGGATGATATCACAATCGATCTCCGAGTCCGATATATCTGTATTACTAGATAGTAGTGCAGCTGAGAGAGCTAGAGGTCTCGTGGAAGCGAGGCTCGGGACCCTCTTCAGGGAGGTATTGATAGAGAGAGATTGCGCAGCTGTAGCAGCGATAGGCTCCGGTATGAGGGGGATCCCGGGAGTGGCCGCTAGAGTCTTCAGAGCTGTAGCTGAGAGGGGTATAAACGTCAAGATGATAGCTCAAGGCTCATCTGAGTTGAGCATATCTTTTGTGGTGAATGGGAGCGATGGAGAGGAAGCTGTGAGGGCTCTGCATGAGGAGTTCGAGCTCAGTAAGATCGAGGATTAAGCTTAAATTTTCCATATTGATATTGACGCGCCCCGGTAGCTCAGTCGGCAGAGCGGCCGCCTTGTAAGCGGCAGGCCGGGGGTTCGAGACCCCCCCGGGGCTTCACCTATCAGCTCAGGTCGATAGATCCCTTAAAACTTCTGAATTCAAGTTTTTCAAAAATTTGTTTTAAAGCTTAAGATAGTTCTTAGGTGCTAGACTTGAAGATAGTTCCTCAACACCAGCTACTAGACCGAATTCCCTATTCAATCCATTCATTTCGACCTTATTTATGAAAACGGATCCTCCAGCTTCCTTAACGAGCAACAAGCCTGCTGCTATATCGACTATCCTGAGGTCCTCCTTTAAATCGATTAGGAGATCTAGCTTGCCCTCGGATATGAGGGCAAGCCCTAGAGCGATCGATCCGTAGTCTCTCCTAGCTATATGTTTGAATTTAAGGTCAGCTAAGGGATCTGGCTCCTGGCAAGGGGCATATATCACTGGAGTTCCCCTGAAGCTCCTCACCTTTATCCTACAGCCGTTCTTATATGCGCCCTTCCCTCTCTCAGCATAGTAGAGATCGCCCGAGAATATATTGAGTATCACAGAGGCAGAGAGGTCTTTGATGGAGTTGGAGAGGGAGTATGCTATTGAGATGCATGAGAAAGGTATACCTCTATCCGCATTGGAGCTACCATCGACAGGATCTATTAATATGAGTCCATCGCCCTCTCCCTCTATGAAACCGTTCTCCTCGCTCAGAATACTCGGCCTCCTCGATACTGATGCCCACCTCTCTATCTCGAGCTTTGCCGCTTCATCCACAGCTCTTACACGATCTCCACCTTCACTCACATACTCTAGCTCCTCATCGGAGCCCAAGTATTCCGTCACGCGGTCCTTTATTCTCAGCGAGAGATCTATAAGATCTTCAAGGATCATCTGGAGATTCTCACCCCAATCCCTTGGCTTTTGAATCGAACCTCAACCAATTCTCATATGAGTGCCTCTCGACCTCTTTTAACTTACTCAGGACGAATTCCCTTATCTCAGAGCTCTCCACATACTCTCTGCCTCTAAATACACTCTCACATTCTTCAGCTATTTTATCAGCTAACTCAACAGAAGATCCAGCCTTTATCAATGCAGAAACTATCTTCATCTTGGAGAAATCCTCCTCCTTCCCGTTCCTCTTCCTCACCTTGATCAAGGTACCACCCAGTTCCTATGCTGGAAGATACGAAAAACTTTTCTACTCCTCATGCGCACTGCCTAGATGGAAGTAGCTGTGAGGGTCATGAGAGTGCTGGGCGAGAGGTTCGTGGAGCCCGAGGATCCATTGCCCGATAACCTTCAGATAGCAGTTAATATGAATATAGGGAAGGTTGAGAGACAGGGTAACTCTGCTAAGTGTAAATTCGTGATGGATGTAAGCTATATGCCCTCTATAGCTAGGATAACTGTCGAAGGTAGGGTCATCACGAGGGGCTCCTCAGATGAGATGGAGAAGCTCATTTCAGATGTGATGGGTGGAAAATTACCAGCCCCTATAGTTCAAAGTGTATATACAGTTGGGACTAGCGAGATAATAATAGTATGCAGGTCCATAGGAGTCCCCCCGCCCCTTCCACCCATACCCCAGCCTAAGTCAGAGGAGGGTATCGGTTACTCCCTCTGAGTTGAATAGAGAACGAAAATAGTGGGGGAGCCCCCGCTTATCTCGGGCATCACAATCAGTTCATCGTCTTGGGATACGGGAGCATCTAGTCCACCTTTAGACTCAGCGGAGACTCCATTGATGAGCACTATCATCTTCAGCTTCTCCCCATCGGTTATCAGTTTCCTCACATCCTCGGGCAGCCTCTCCAGTACCTCCCTGAGCGTGGTCCTCCCTAAATCTAGCTCGATGACTCCTCCCATAATCTCCTTAGGCTTCCCTAGGAACCTTATCCTCATGCTCCCCCCTACTCGCTGAGGGAGACTACTCCCTCCAACCCCGGTATGACCCAATCGAGGCCCAGCTTCCTCAAAGTGCTCTTCCTCGGGATACCGTTCTGATCCCATCCCCTGTTCTCATAATACCAGCTGAGCATCTTCTCGTAGTCATCCCTGTCGAGCTTGCTACCAGCTAGAGGTCCCTTAGTCTGAGGCTCCTCGAACCACTTGGCAGGAGGAGTATCTAAGGACCTGCTCCATCCCCCCTTCTCCCTGATCCAGAACGCCCTCATCAAAGTGTATATCCTATTAGCTATTATGTGTAGATCATCCCAGCTGTAGTCCAGCCCTGTAGCTGCCTTCAGGAACTTAGGGTACCACTCGAGATCATAGCCGACTTCGACCCAAGGTAATCTGCATGCAGCAGCACTCTCGAAGAAACCTCCCCTCACGTTTTGCATCCATATGAGCTTCTTAGCCCTCTCCTCACTGACTACGCCCCTACCTTCTCTTATCTCATATGAGATGAACCAAGCGTCCTTGTGATGAGCGCCTATGGGGCTCGTCCCGTAAGCCAGGGCCATCCCTATATATGCGTGGCAATCGTATGCGCTTATCTCCAGCCCCTTCACGTGCATCGCAAACTTCTCCGATCCCTTACCTATCTTCTGCGAGGCGTAAGCCACTCCCTCGGCAAGAATAGATCCGAATCCCTCTTTATTCACGATCTTCTTGGCTAGTTCCACGAGAGCCTGCCCATCCCCCCAATCGAGCTTGAGGCCGACATCTCCTTCATTGATCAATCCCCTCTTCATTGCCTCAGTGGCGAATGCTAGCACGCTCCCGAGGCTTATCGTATCCACTCCAGTTTCATCGGCGATCAAGTTGAGAGTCAAGGCCCAATTCATATTATCTATCCCCAGGTTGGGTCCCAGCATCGCTATGTTCTCATAGTCCACTTCAGTATCTCTTCCCTTGTATGGACCCTCCTTTATCTCATTTATGTTTCCGCAGGGCATGTTGCAATTAGGGCATCCCTTCTGCCCTATCTTGTATATCTTCTCCATGGCATTACCGCCTACCTTATCGTAACCATCGAAAACGCCCTCACTCATATTGTAAGTCGGTAGAGCAGCGTTGGCGTTCGCCCACTCGACAGTCGCCATCGTTCCCTGTCTCACCCAGAAATCGTAATTGTCCTTGGACTTTATGTCTTTGTAAGACTCAGCGCCTAGCTTCGCTACCTCCTTAGGATCTGCTAGCGGGATCTCCTTGCTTCCCCTTATCACTACCGCTTTCAAGTTCTTCGAGCCCATCACGGCCCCTATCCCAGGTCTCCCGCCTGCCCTTCCTTTCTCAGAAGTTATAACTGCGAATTTCACGAGCTTCTCGCCACCTGGCCCTATGACCAATATCCCGGAACTCTTCCCATACTGTTTCTCGAGCTCTTCCTGAGCTTTGTAAGTATCGAGACCCCATAAATCCTTGCCATCCTTTATCTCAACTTTATCATTCTCTATACTCAGAATAGATGGTTTCTCAGCTTTCCCCGATATTATGACGGCATCGTATCCCGCTTTCTTAAGCTGGACGGATGCCCTCGTCCCTATGTTCCCATCCCCGTAACCCCCGGTCAGAGGGGATTTCGCGGCGACGACCAACTTCCCGCTGCTCGGCATACTTATTCCTGTGAGAGGACCTGTGGCGAGTATCAGTAGGTTCTCAGGGGATAGGGGATCAGTTCCCCGGGGGAGCTCATCCCACAAAGTTTTTATCGCAAATCCCCTCCCTCCTAGGAAGTCCACAGCAACTTTAGGATCTAGATCCTGAACTACTGACTTACCTTTGCTCAGATCGACCCTCAGTAACTTACCGGTCCATCCACCCCTCATGAGGACACCCGGAGTGGCAGTACTGAAAAGTTAAAAACTTACTTTACATGTGAGAGCGGGATGCTCCATAATCCAGGAGATGGTATTAAAATAAGAGCCTCTATCGGAACTCTAGCGAGGATTGGAATAGCATCAGTGAAGTTAGAAGCTTATCCAAGGACAGCATACCTCCTCCTCCCGGGAGGCTGTTCAGGTAGCTGCCTCTTCTGCCCTCAGTGGATCAAGGACTCTCAAGTCTCCAGAGTGAGCTGGCCGGAGGTCGATCTAGGGTATATTTTGAAAGGGCAGAAGTTATTCGAGAGAGTGTGCATACAATCCGTCCTGAGGAGGATGTTCTGGAAAGATTTAGTGAAAATTTCATCACTCTTCGAGATCCCGGTATCTATCTCGACTAATCCGGTAGGGGAGAGGGAGCTCCTTGAACTGAGGAGGAACTCTCAAATGATAGGTATAGGGATAGATGCGGCATCAAGCTCATTATTCAAAGCGGTTAGGAGACCTGGATCCTTTGAATCTCATCTAAAATTCTTCGAGAAATCCTTGAGGATATACGGTAAGGGGAACGTTTACGTACACTTGATAGCTGGATTGGGTGAGTCGCTGAAGGAGATAGTGAGGGTCATGTCGTATATATACGATAGAGGGGGAGCTATCGCTCTCTTCGCTTTCACTCCAGTCCCGGGGACCCCGCTCCAGGATAGGGATCCTCCTCCTCTAGCTTATTACAGGTTCATCCAGATCGTCAACTACTTCCTGAGAGAAGGGATTCCGCTCGAGAGGATGAGATCACTAGATCCTGATGATTATAAGGAGGCTTTCCTGACATCAGGGTGTCCCGGATGCAACAGACCCTTCTATAACGAGAGACCCCGTGGCAAGCTATACAATTTCCCATCTAGGGAGCTCCTAGAGTTGAGATGGGAGGAAGTGAGGGAGGAGGTGAGGGCCGCTCTTGACTACCTCAGGTTTCTTCCCTAAGGGGAAGTTCATAGAGGTCAGCATAACTGGGAGGGCTTGTCAATTGAATTGTCCGATTTGCGGGGGGAGGTGGCTCGAGGGGATGTTGAGCGTAGATGGGCCGGAGGATCTAGTTAAGCTAGGCATTTCTGCGTGGAAGAGAGGGGCCAGGGGGATTCTGATAAGCGGGGGCTATACTAGAGAGGGGAAACTACCGATTCAACCCTTTCTATGGGCTATGAGGGAGCTCAAGAGGATCGGCTTCATAATAAGCGTTCACACAGGTCCTCTAGATAGGAAGGAAGCTCAAGATCTAGGGAGGGCTGGAGTTGATATTGCTGATTTCGAGCTAATGGATGAAAACTCCTTTAGGATTGCGAAAGGGCTCAACCTCAGCCATGAGGATTATCTCAGGGGGATGGAGGATCTCTCAGGGGAGGGGATAGAGGTAGTCCCTCACATCATAATAGGGCTCCCCGGCTTCAGGGAGGGCTCCCTAGAGGGGTATATCAGTATCATAAGGGACCTTAAGATAAGGAGGACCGTTATTTTAGGGTTCATACCTACTCCAGGGACGAAATTTTCAAATGAAGCAGCTCCAACACCTGAGACCCTTAGGAGGGCAGCTGAGAAGTTGAAGAAGGTCTCGAGAGTGAGCTTAGGATGTATGAGGGCTCCCTGGCTCAAGAGAGAATATGATAGGGTGCTCTTGGGCATAGTGGATAGGATAGCGAATCCCCACAATTCCCTGAATCTGGAGAGAGTTCACGCCTGCTGTTCCATCCCTGAGGAACTCATCGATAAGTTCATCTGACTAAAGTTATGAGGGCCCTTAAGATGGGGTTCCTGATCCTCTCAGCTAATTTGCTCGTCGGATATAGGGAGAGCCCCTTCTTAACTCTTGCATCAGACCTCCTCGCTAATTCATCGATCCTATCCTTTAGGTCGTCTATCGAGATCCCCCTCTCAACTCTATCTAGGACGAGTCTATCGAGCTCGATCCTCTCCCTAGCTAACTCGTAAGCTTCCTCCTCAACGATCCCCTGGAGGTACCTCTCAGTGAGCAATCTCTCATATGCATCGAGTGAAGCTTCCGCTATCTCCTTCTTGTTCATCCATCTAGTCTCATAATTGAGGGAATTCACCCAATGCCTTGAGAGAAGAGCCCTTCTATAATCCTCGAAATCCCTCAGCGTTATCCTATATCCGAAGGCCTCCGGATCGGTATAAGCTATGCTTCCAGGATCGACGAAGGGCGCTAATGGGGAAACGAAAGAATCCAATCTCTTAGAAATCTCTCTAAGCTTCCTGAAGTAGTCAGCGACTGAGGTAGCATGCTCCCTCCTCTGTAACGGGAGGCCCACCATGAAGTAGAGATCTAGCCTCTCGAACCCCAGGGATTCGGAGTTAGATATCATCTTCTCCAGGGATTGGTTCGTATAAGGCCTCCCGAATGCCCTCCTAATGTCCTCAAAGGGGCTCTCAGGGGATATCTGGAGGTAGACGGAGTGTGAAGTCCCCCTTATGTACCCTAAGACCTCCTTAGATGGTGGAGTGAAGAATTCGAAGATGAGCTCATTCTCCAGATCGAGCTTCTTCAGGAGCTTAGATACTCTCTCGACCCTCCCTATTCCCCCTATCCTCAGATCACCTACGAAGAATATTGGCATCTTCGATATCCTCGCTATCCCCTCTACTTCATCCGCTATCGCCTCTGGAGACTTTATAGCGAGCTTCCTCCTCATGAAGGCCCTTTCATATGCGAATCTAGATCCACCACAGGTGATACAGTTGAAAGGGCAGCCCTTCATCGTTATGACGCCCGCTATTGGGGCTTCATCGAAGGATGCGAAAGGGGAGCTTATAGCGAGATCTCTCGTCTTCTTAACATTCCTCAAGAGGAACTCATGGTCTATCTCGAAGCCATCTAGGGATTCAGGGATCCAGCTCAATGGATTCTCTCTTATCCTTCCTCCATCCTTCCAAATGACATTCGGAGTCTTTTCAGGTCCCTCCTCTATGTATCTGAGGAGAGGGAGCTCTGCGCTATCTCCCGTTAATATAGCATCGATGAAGGGGTACCTTATCACTTCATACCTGAAGTAAGTGGATGAGAGGCCTCCCAGTACGACCTTACTCTCTGGATGGATCTCCTTAATGATCCTAGCTATCTCCATCGCTCCTTGAGCATGGACAGCCCAGTGAAGATCTATTCCGAAGAGATCAGCCTCTATCCTCCTAATGTACTTCTCGAAATCGAAGGAGCGATCCTTCAACATCTTCGCGGCTACGTTGAATATAGCGACGTTGAGACCGTTCCTCTCGAGGTATGTGGCTAGCGTCAGGAATCCATATGGCATCATATCGAAGACGTACATAGAAGGGATTACCTCACTGATCATACTAGCGTAAGATGGGCTCTCCCTGAAGTCATAGACGCTCGGAGGATGTATGAGAGCGACGTCCAGACTCAAGCTTTTCCCCAGGGTCAGGGGTATCTTTATTTACTTAACTTTTCCCCATGGGTGGGACTGATATGAGCGAGCTCACCCAGGGGTTGAGGAAGCTCAGGCTCTCAATGATATCAATGCTCCTCTCGGGAATCTCCCTAGCTTTAGCTCAGTCTCCCCAGGTAGTACCGGATGAGTATTCAATTCCAGTCCTAATAGCTTCAGCTTTCCTCTGCATACTATCGCTAGCTGTCTTCACTATAGGGCTCAGTAGCGTATGCGGATCATTAGGGAAGATCTTCTGTAAGTTGAGGAGACTCTTCAAATATTTAACACCTGCTCTCGCGATCTTCACTTCGATCTCAATCTTCTATGGGATAGAAGGTCCTATCGGAATAGAAGGGCTTATATCAAGACCACCTCTACTAATAGCGGCGTTATTTTTCATAATCCTCCTCCTATTAATGGCATACTCATTCATCAAGCTCAGCTCATTGTTGGGCTCAAGACTCATGATGCTAGGATCTGTTACGATGATGCCATCCCCCTTCGTAGCCATAACTGGCTATGACGCGAGCTTTATCATAGGATCAGCATTGGGAATAATAGGATCGCTAATACTCACGCTATCCCTAACTAGACTCATAAGGGCTGAGATAGAAGTTGTAGAGGCTGAAGAAGAGGCCCCACAGGGATATGAAGAGGGACCTGAGGAGGTCTCGAGGTTAGAGGAAATCCCGAGGAGGTCACTGAGGGCCCCCAGTAGGAGACCAGTAGAAGTCCCTGGGAGGGGAGAGATATACGAAAGAATACAAGTAAGGGCTGAGGAGAAGAGAGCTAGATTATTGGGGCCAAATGGGTTGACAATAGACCTTGGGCTCGGTGTCAGAACTTTCGGTAGGAGGGATTTTGTGGGTTACGTCCCGGAGGAAGATCTAGACTACATATCGAGGAGGCACTTCGAGATCAAGGGGACGAAGGAGGGATACTTCATAAGGGATCTGGGGAGCTTAAATGGGACTTGGGTTAACGGGAATAGGATAGGAAGGGAATTCGTCAAGCTATTCAATGGGGCAGTCATAGACGTCGCTGAAGTCGTTAGGCTCAGGTTCTCATACGAATCGGAGGACTTGGGTGTGCCTGAGATATGAATAGAGGATCCTTAGGAAGGATCGATAAATACACGCTGATAAGGATGCTGAGAGAAGGAGGATTCTCGAAAGTATTCCTAGCGAGGAGGGATAGGGAGCTCGTGGTATTGAAGCTCCCTAAGGAAGATGAACTATCGAGGTACCTCCTAGCTGAGGAGGCTGAGATACTCGAGGAAGTCTCAAAGCCGATGCCTCACGAAAACATCGTCAGATTCATAGAGTGGATCCCTGATGCTTCAGCTCTCGTCGAGGAGTACGTCCCTGGTCCGACATTGAGGGAAGCATTTTCAGGGAGAATTGCGACACAGGGAGATGCTATTAGAGTTGCTTTAGGGTGTCTCTCTGCTCTAGAGAGGATACATTCATTGGGGATCGCTCATGGAGACATTAAGCCGGATAACATAATACTCCCGAAGCCATTGCATCCTGTACTAATCGATATGGGGGTCGCTAGGAAGTTCGGGAGCAAGTCTCTAGCTGCTACATTGGGATGGAGCGCTCCAGAATTTCTCAAAGGGGAAGTTTCCCCGGAATCCGATATATATTCAATTGGGGCGCTTCTCCTCTTCATGTTAACAGGCAAAGATCCTCCTGAGGATCCTTCATTCATAAAGATCCCAAGCAATATCTCTGATAACCTCAAGTACGTCTTAGAGAGGTCCCTCAATCCAGAGCCATGGGGGAGATTCGGGAGCGCTAGTGAGATGTCCTTAGCCCTCATGGGGAGGAAGCTACCCAAAGGAGAGGGACCGAGGCTCGTTATCCAAGGTAAGGTAATCAATTTGACCTCAAAGATAACGATAGGGAGGATAAAGAGACAGGGAGGTACTGGAAATGCTGACGTCTGTCTCCAGGAGATAGGGAACAAGAGGCTCTTACCCCCCGGCCCCCCTCTCGGGTGGGTCGAGATATCAAAGGTAGGTGGGGAGTTCTGGATAAGCGATATGGGGGCACCTGGAGGAGTCTGGATTCAAGAGGGGATGAGTTGGAAGAGGGTGGTGGATCATCCCCTCAAGCACGGCCAACTTATATCGATAGGGCTTAGAGTCAAGGGGAGGATGGCCCTTCCTTATGTTTTAGGTAGGTTCTACTCACGCTGAATCTCCAAAAAGTTTTTCCAATGATATGGGTCGCTGAAGTGGTGACTTCAATGGAGAGTGAGGGCCCGAAACCACAACATAAAGAGCTGGAGAATCTGAAATATGTCAAGAGAAAGATAGCTGTGATGAGCGGAAAGGGAGGAGTCGGTAAGACTACTGTCTCCGTGAATATAGCTGCTGAGCTTGCTAGAAGGGGTCATTCCGTCGGCATATTGGATACGGATCTCACAGGGCCCAATGTCCCTAGGGCCATCGGCCTGCTGGGTTCCCAGGTATATGTCGAGGAGAACAAACTAGTCCCTGTCGAAGGCCCCTTAGGGATAAGGGCGATCTCATTGGGCTTCATGATAGAAGATGAAGACGCTGTCATATGGAGAGGGCCTCTCAAGGCCAAAGCGATACAGGAATTAGTGGAAGGTACGAAATGGGGGGACTTAGATTTTCTGATAGTAGATCTCCCGCCTGGAACAGGGGATGAACCATTGAGCGTGATGCAACTCATCCCTCTAGATGGTATCGTTATAGTGACTACTCCTCAGAAGATCGCCCTGATGGATGTCAAGAGGGCGATAAGGATGGCTAAGGCAATGAACATAAAGGTCCTCGGCCTAATCGAGAACATGAGCTACTTCATATGCGGTAGTGAGAAGATCAAGATATTCGGGGAAGGCGGCGGTAGGAAGCTCGCGGAGGAGGAGGGAGTCCCCTTCCTCGGAGAGATCCCAATAGATCCCAAAGTAGTTGAGCTAACTGATGAAGGTAGGCCTATAGTGATAGAGGATCCCGAGAGCCCTGTAGCTAAGGCATTCGGCGAAATAGTTGATAGTATACTCGCTCAGACCGGATGACGCTTATTCTAGCTGGTATAAATCCATAAATTTATTTTTCATATCGTCCTAAAGTATTAAGAAAATTGCATGGAGATGAGTTAAGAAAAAATAAACTTCCATTTTTTAGATATAAAAATATCCAATGAACATACCTATCTTCAAATTTTTATCTATTTACTGAATTCTCAGATAATCCTAACATATGAAACGGTTGCATTAGTAAGTTAAGAATTAGAGCATGTAACATTTATTTAGGTGATCCCGGAGTTATCGCTCGATGAAAGCAACGAAAATGTTAGTTTCCACAGGCTTAGCGTTAATTCTGCTCATGACGATAAGCACTTCGGCAGATACCGGATGTGAAGCAGTCGCATCTTCGCTCCCCCCGCCTAAGATAGTCAGCTTATCATACACAGTGAGAGGAACTACCGTCTACTTCACTGCTGTGGCAGCTTTCGAGAAAACCGCGACTGAGGATAACATGCCAAGGGAGTGGATTTGGGACTTCGGTGATGGGCAGACTCTAAAAAAAGCTGGCGGTTATAAGATAAATGAGACGCAAAAGGGAGCTTCTATAATAGCTTATTATGGTATGGATGTCTCCCATACCTATAAGGACTACAGGCAGTATACAGTTAAAGTGAGCGTGAAGAATACGTGGTTGAAGGAATCAAACGTCTATGTTGCTACAATAACTGTCAAGAAACCAAATTATCCGCCCGTAGTGGAACTTAAAGATGTTTATCCAAATCCGGCACAGCCGAATGAAAAGGTTACATTCGTAGCAGAAGCATCTGATCCTGACGGCCGCGTAACTACCTTCTACTGGGATTTCGGTGACGGCAATAAGCAGCAGGGAGCTAACTTAACTAAGGTCACTCACGCTTACTCGAGGGAGGGCACTTACATCGTTACTGTGAAGGTCGCTGATGACAAGGGGGCTATCTCGAATGAGATATCCGTCAAGGTATACGTTAAGTCTAAGATGACTGAGACGAAGCCCCCGAATAGAGCGCCTGTCATAACTTCAGTGACGTTCAGTCCACAAGCCCCGGATCCCGGGGCTACTATATCATTCAGGGCGTCCGCTTACGATCCTGACGGTGATTCAATAACGTACACTTGGGATTTCGGCGACGGCACGGTGAAGAAGGGAGACGCTGAGATCAAGTATGCCTACTCAAAGGAAGGCGCTTACACAGTTAAGGTGAAAGCGATCGATTCAAAAGGGCTTGAGTCCTCCTATTATACTGTCAGTGTCTCTGTAAGGGGTAATAGGCCACCTCAGGCCTCCATCATATCTATAAAGACACTCGATAATGTCACATTCCTATTCCAGGGAATGGGTGTCGATCCCGATGGTAGCGTAGTCGCTTACGAGTGGAATATGGGGGATGGGAAGACATTCACGGGTGAGCTCAAAGGGAACTCCATACCCCATGATTATCTCAACTATACGTATTCAAAGAGCGGGAATTATACTGTGAGCTTTAGGGTTAAGGATGATAAGGGCGCTTGGTCGAACTGGGTGAGCAAGAGGATAACTGTCAAGATACCGGAGATAACTTCAGCTTCCCTATCTTGGATAGGGTTGGATAACCTCTGGATGAGCGTGGGGATAGGCGCATTCATCGTGATCTTCGCGAGTTATCTAGCGGTGAGGGATTCCAATAGAAACGGTTTCATCGAGAGAGCTAACAATAGGAAGGTAGTCGTGAGGAAGGATCTGAATAAGAGAGGGCAGGGGTCTCATGGGAAGTACTACAGGGACTATAGGACTTACGTGAGGAAGGGATCGAAGAAATCCCCATGGAGTTAATTTTTAGATCAATCCCTCCCAGTTAGGCACTTTATTAACTTAATAATATTCTCTCCTTCCCCTATCTTGTATACTCTCACTCTCCCCAATCTCACTTCCTCAAGTATACCAGCTCTGCTCAGAGCCTCTAAGTTCCTCTCAGCGCTCGTGTAAGATATCCTCAACTCTCTCGATATCCTGCTTATGTTGGCTCCTCCCACCTTCATGACGTATTTCAGGATCCTGACCCTCGTCTTGCTCTTCATAGCTTCGATGAGCAGGTCCTCCCAATTCAACTCGATCACCTAAGGAATTACCTCCACTGTGTTATTATAGCGGGGATAATAAAGTTCCTCAGCGGATATTACCCCCTCCCTGATCAAAGATCTTATCTCCCCTCCATGCTCTAAAACTATCTTTATCGTCTCCTTAGTCACAGTACAAACCTCCCTGAACCCCTCCTCTCCCCATAAGCGTTCCACGTAAGCGTAAAGACACCTACCTCCACAGTATTTGAAGTAATCGCAGCTCTTGCAGGGCTCTCCTATCCTAACTTCTCTGATCTCATTACCGAGCTCCCCAACGACTGCCCAACTAGAGTCAACAGCTATAGGGCAAGCTAAGATCTTACCGTTAGGCAGTAAGGTGAAGCTCTCGCTACCGGCCCCGCAGGGAGGGGATGGTAGATCCCCGAATAACTCAGCCCTCATTATGCCTAAGAAGGGAGCTATCCCCAAAACCCTCCCTTTCCTCATCTCCTCCAACCATAAGGAAGCTAATTTCCTAAGCCCCGGTAGGTATGAACGTTCTGACCACTCCCTGAAATCCCATCTCTCAGACCAGATGACGTTGAGCTGCCAGTGTATGTGATCGAATAGCCCCAAGCTCAGGAGGTGGGTCACTTCCTCGTATATATCTGTCCTCTCCCAAGCGGTCATTCTAGCTATTAAATCTCCAGAAAATCCATATTTTCTCAAACTTTTCGCTACTTTTATGACTTTTTCATAATTTCCCCTCCCTCTACCCTCATCATTCACTCCCGGCCTCCCATCCACGGAGAGGAGTATGGAGTCAAAGGATAGCCAGTAGCTTAGGGGCAGATCCTCAAAGAGGGTAGCGTTCGTCTGTATTATGAACCTACCTCTCCACTCCCTTGATTTCAATGAATCGATCACATCCATTATCAGTTTGGGATTGAGGAGGGGTTCTCCCCCGTAGAAGGCCACATCACATCCAGTCCTCACTATCGCATCAATCAGATCCTCCAATCTATATTCCTCTGACCAAGGTACGAGCTTCGGATCGAAGCTGCCACCACAGTACAAACACTTCATGTTGCATTTCCCAGTGGTGGTCACTATTAGGATCAACTGGTTCCACCTTCGAGGTATCGGGTTAAGTGGAATGTTTATTTATTTCATATGATCGATTCCCGTCTGATGCAATATGACCTCGTTGAAGGTTTCCCTCTCTCGCAGGCCTCCCGTCGACGAACAACCCATAGAGATAGTCGAGAGGAAGGGTATCGGCCATCCGGATACGATAGCGGATGGGATAATGGAGAGAGTTTCCCTAGAGCTGAATAGGGAGTACCTGAGGAAGTTTGGAGGCTTACTTCATTACAATGCGGATAAATCTCTACTAGCAGCTGGGGTCACGGAGCCAGCCTTCGGGGGAGGAAGGGTAATAGAGCCTATGCTGATCGTTTTTGGGGATAGAGCAACTACTTCATTCGGAGGGGAATCGATAGATCTAGAGGAAGTAGTGAAGAGAGCGGCAAAGTCTTGGATAAGGGAGAACCTGAGGTTCGTGGATCCGGAGCGTCATGTGAGATATCAAGTGGAGATGAAGCAGGGAAGTGCTGAGCTAACGGATATATTCAGGAGGGGGAGCAAGATAATGGGGGCTAACGATACATCAGCAGCCGTGGGTTATGCGCCTCTTTCCAGGACGGAAAGGGTCGTTTTAGATGTAGAGAGGTTCCTGAACTCGAGAGAGTTCAAGAGGGATTTCGAGGAGACAGGCGAGGACGTTAAGGTAATGGGGAGTAGATACGATAATAAATTGGACCTCACGATAGCTTTAGCATTCATCGATAGGTTCATATCCAGTGAGGACGAGTATTTCAAGAGGAAGGAGGAAGTCTTAGAGAGGATAAATTCTTTCCTAGAGGATAGGTATAGCGATACTTTCGATTCCATAGAGGTCCACTTGAACACGCTAGACGTCAGAGGTAGAGGGGTCGGGGGAGTCTACCTGACTGTCTTAGGTACCTCAGCAGAAGGAGGTGACTCCGGTCAAGTCGGGAGAGGGAATGGAGTGAATGGAGTGATATCCTTGATGAGACCCAGGAGCTCAGAAGCTGCAGCTGGAAAGAACCCAGTGAGTCACGTGGGTAAGATATATAACGCTTACGCATATGAAATGGCTAGAGAGATCATAGAGGAAGTGCCATCGATAAAGGAGGCTTATGTGTGGCTTCTCAGCAGGATAGGATGGCCTATCAATGAGCCAACTCTGATAGCCGCTGAAGTACATACGGAATCGAACTTCGAGGACATAAAGAAGCAAGTAGAAGAGGTACTACTGAGGGGGATATCCAGGATAGATCAGTTCGTTGAGAAGCTTATAGATGGGGAGGTCCCGGTCTACTAACTTCCGCTCCTCGACCTAAAGCGAGGAAAGTTAGATAGATGGCCTTAGCTCTCTCCTCAATAATATTTTTCGCTTTTTCCCTGAGATACTTTGTATATCTCTCCCAGTTTGCCCCTTTCCTCTCCTCTATCTCTCCAATAGATCTTCTAGCTTCCATGATCACGTCCTTTATGGAACCATCTATCCCCCAGATCCTCCTAGCTACTTCCTCTAGGGATACGGGGCTCATGCAGAGGAAATCCTCGACTAGAGGTTTGAGCTCGAAGAACCTGCCCTCCTCCCTCAGACCCTGAAGTATGTAGCAGAGGGTCCTCTGATTCATCGAGATCAAGTCCTTCAATAGGGAATCGAAATCCCAGCCGACTATGATGAAGCTCTCGTCCACACACCTCTCGATAGGCGAGAGATTCACTCCTGTAGAGTCGAAGAACTCCTTGACTACCACTTGAGTTTCGATATCCTCCCCATCGTAGAGCCCTAAGAATCCGATCGATATGGAATCAGACAACCTGACCCCAATGAAATCTAGAGAGAGCACCTTATTGGCTCTGGAGGGCCTTGGAATCATGAAACTCTTCCCTTCTAGGGCGAAGGGGATCATCTGCTTAGTTAAGATGTAATCCACAGCCCTTCTAGCGAATCTCTTCGCTAGATCCCAGTTGAGACCTCTGATCACGAACTCATAGTGAGCTTCCTCATCTATCAGCATCATCATTATCTCGGAGAGATCATCGGGCTTGAAGAGATCGATCTCTCTAGCGACCTTAAGCCAGTCTAACTTCTCTATCAAGCCAGCGGATTCAGGCTCGTGGAGCATCATGACCTTCTTCTCACCTAAGTTAGCCACTTCGTAGTAGAGGGTATCTACGTGTATACCGAGGGAGAGCCTCAAGATGAGCACGAGAGTGGCCAATCCTATCCTGAGCCAAGTCAAGTCATCCTTAGGATCCAGTTCTATCGATATACCGTATGTATAATCCCTGTAAACTCCCCCCGTTTGTGTTATCACGGGGAGGGACTTGCTCTCCCTGAGCAATATCGTGCTCTTCCCTACGTTCACGGGCCTCACTTTAGAGGAACTGAGCTTCCAATAGACCCTATTTGGCACTTTAGTCCTGAGGCCGAATCCATCTATGGGTGGATCGACCACGCAAACTACTTCAGATCCGATCCTCCCTCTATAGTAGTCATCTATTATATCGGGCCTCTCCCCCCATTCTACCTTTATCCTCTCGTACTCCTCTAGCATGAAGGCTAAGGCATCGAAGGAGTAGATAGTCCCGTAATTGAAGGGCCCCTCTATAACTCCAGTTATTATCCTACCCTTCCTCCTGAAATCGAGGACGATAGAGTCATTCCCATAATCTATGCAGCCGGGCTGAAACCTCTCGACTAAGTCACAGTGACCTATATCCTCTAAGTACCTGAACTCACTGTCCTCCTTGAGGATCCTCTTGAAGCCATAAGGAGGACCGAACTCATAGAAGTTGATCATCTCCCACACTCTCTTTCCTCTCTCAGTCAAATTACCCTGTGATATGAGCCCTAACTCTGCGAGTAATCTGATCTCCTCCTCCCTCAGATGATCCCTCATCTGAGGATTTATCACCTTGAATAGACCCTCAAAGAGCATGGAGTACTTGTTAGATGGATTCACGAGAGTTATCTCGAGCGGTAGTTTGAGCCATTTAGTCATCGCGTCGGCTCCTCTCGAGAGAAGCTCCCTATCCCACCTGTATAACGGGAATATCACTGTCTCGGTCCATCCGACATCCTTCCTACCCTTCCTCCCCTCCCTCTGCTTGAACTCCCTCAAGCTATCCGGAAGCCCCAGATGAACGATCCTTATGATATTCCCTATATCTATCCCTTGGGAGAGGGTCCTGGGGCTTATCAATATCTTGAGTTCCCCAGATCTCGCTGCATCCTCTATCCTCTCCCTCTCATCCTTAGGTACTAAGTGGTGATGAGAGGCTACTTTAGTTAAACCGAACTCGTTGATCAACTTCTTCCTCAGATTCTCAGCGCTCCTTATACTGTTCGTGAATACCACAGTCACTCCTTCATCTCTCTCATAATTCGATATGATCTCAGCAGGGTCCATGAAGGGTTGAGGGCACTCTATACCCAGGGATCTCGCGATCTCCACTAGCTTATACACTTCCCTCTCGAAGGACTTATAGTCCCTCAGGGAGTTCTTGACATCCTCACCTACATCACTCGAAAGGATCTCAGTCTCATGAGCCTTGAGGCAATCCCAAATACTCCTCAAGTTCTTCCCTAATACGAGATAGACATCGTTCCTGGGCCTGAAAGGATCTCCCTTTATTATAGAGGTCTCCCTCCCATTAGTCGAAGTGAGGAATGAGGCTAGGTCATCCGGATTCCCGAGCGTTGCAGTGAGCACAGCTATTTGAGGCTTCCTCTCTGAAATCAGGGAGATTATCCTGATCATCGATAGAAGAAGAGCGATCTCCCTTGGCCCATAGAAGTCCAGTTCATCGAGGACGAGTAGCTCTAATTTCCTGAGGAAGCTCAATAGGTATCCCTTAGAGAATCTCTTCAGATCGACCAATAGGAACGCTGGGTTCGTTATAACTAAGCTAGATGAGGCAACTACTTCCCTGATGCCATGAGCCCCATGTGAAGATACTAGTAACTCCCTCCTCCTAGCGTCCAAGATCTGTGGGTTCATACCCAAGGCCCTCGAGTAATTCTCCAACCTCCTGATCTGATCGTTCGCTAATGCTAAAGTCGGATAGAGAGCTAGAGTCCTCTTCCCCCTCGCGGTATAGAAGAACCAACCCTCCGTCTTCCCGCTACCCGTCCCAGAAATCAATATGATATTCTTACCATCTTCAAGGGAATTGAGAGCCTCCATTTGATGTAAGTAAAGCTTCTTATCGGCTATCTCCCTACTCTTCCCCTCACCGATATATAATCCCGGGAAGAGATCTCCGAAACTAACCTCAACAGTTTTGGGCCTTATCCCATCCTCAGAATAAGCATCAAACTCATAACCTAAAGATCTGAGTAGGTCGGAGGATGAGATCCTCGTCAATTAGCCTACCTTTTAGGTATCCTTACCTCTAAAATCCCGTTCCTGTAAGTAGCTCTTACCCTCTCGGAGTCAGGCTCTATAGATAGCTGTATCCTCCTCAGGAGGTCTCCCGCCTTTATAGTTATCTCCTTCCCCTTCAGCCTGACTGAGATATCCTCCTTACTTATACCAGGAACCTCAGCAACTATCAGGATCTCATCCTCCAAATCTATAACATCAACAAGTTGCTCCTCCAACTCCAAACCTCTCCCCCCCTCGGATGAGGCATCAGGCTCGGGGGAGATCTCGACCCCCTCTCCCTCATCAGCGTAATCCCAAGATATATCACCGTTGATGAAGCTAGATAGATCCTCGTCCATCTTCCTCAGCAGCTCCATCACGTCCCTTATGAAGCGATCGAAGGGGTCATCATAAGGGGTCTTCTTCTTATCTCCCAATCAACCCCCCAAGCTATCGCCCGTAACCCATATTTAATCGCTTACCATCACCTCTTCTAACATCTCAATATTTGAAATACCATTCACCTTACTGACGAGTATGGATCTAGACGCTATGTCCCTGAACCTAGGGGAGTGAGTCACTACTATTATCTGAGGTATCTGGAGCGATGAGAGAGCCTCGAGCAGGGACTCTATCCTCTCATCATCCAAATGTATAGTTGGCTCGTCTAGGATGAAGCACTCTATCTTAGTTGAAACTAGATATCTAGCTATAGCTAATCTCAGAGCGAGCGCTAAGGAGATCCTCTCCCCACCGCTTAGAATATCGAATGAATAAGCTCTCCCCCCTCTCCTCAAGATGGGAGTGAAGTTCTCATCGAGCTCTATCGAATCGTAATCGAATCCGAATGAGCTGAAGATATCATTGAGCTCCCTCTCTATGATGGGCTTCGCTCTCTCCCTGAGAGAAGCTTGTATACCCTTATCCCTACTGAATATCTCTCTTATCTTCAATATCTTCGATCTGAAATTCTCATATTTCTCTTTTCTCTCCCTAAGCTTCCTCAACTTCTCAGATTTAGCTGCTAGTTCATTGATCTTCTTCTTCAGCTCACTCATAACTCCTTCAAGTTCCCCTCTAGCTTTAATTATCTCTCTCATTCTTTCCTCTGCTTCATTCAACTCGCTCCTCACTTTAGATAGTGCGGCTTCATCGAAGCCCAAGGACTCTATCCTCTCCGAGAGTTCCCTAGCCTTCTCAATATCTAAAGATATTTCCTCTGAAAGTCCATTTAAAATGCTTGAAACCCTTTCTCTCTCCCTCAGAAGCCCCTTAAGCCTCTCAAACTCTATAAAAGCTTTTTTTGATCTCTTGTATTCCTCTTCGATGTCCGTTACATTCAGCTCCTTCGTTAGTGAATTTATCTCCTCCTCAAGGGAGCTTATCTCCTGCCTCATCTTATCGAAATCCACATCGATGAGTAGTGACCTCAATCTCTCAGCTTTCTCCTTCAGCTTTTCAACTCTCTCGATATCGGACGTCAGTTTCCTATATTCAACTTCTAATTCATCCAAATCTCCCAAATGACTCTCTAGTTCAACTATTTTCTCAGATAGATCCCTTATATCTTCCTCAATCTTCCTCAAAGAATCATTAATGCTGTTAAGCTCCCTCAGGTTTTCCTTCAGCTTCTTCGATACATCATCTATCCTCTCGATCCTCTCCATAGTCAACTCTCTCTCCTCATTTAAACCAGTCAACTTCGCCTCTATCTCAGGGATCCTAGCTTCTACCTCATTTAAACTCCTCTGAAGGTTTTCCTTGAGCTTTTCTATATCTTCAATCGTGAGCTTTGATTTGCATAACGGGCACCTCTCTGGATTCATGTTCAGTTCCCTGAGGTATAATGAATATCTGTTGATCCTTTCCCTTAACGCAGCGGCTTCACTATTCAAATTTCTTATGTTTTGATCGATTTCCTCTAAACGTTTTTTAAGATTCTCGGAGAACTGTGAGCAGAATCTCAGTGCTTCCTCCGGATCCTCGGGCACTTCCTCAACTATCTCTCTCAGTGAATAGAGCTCCTCACTTGATAAAACATTTATTTCATTGATCCTCTTCAAAAGATCCTTTTCCTTCTCCTTCAGATCTGCTAATTTCATATCTAATTTAGTGAGCTCCTGTTTCTTTCTTCTCTTATTTTCGATCTCCTCCTCAATCCTCATGAAGATCTCTTTCCTTCCTTCTATATCTGAGATCTCTTCCTCTAAAGCCTTGAGTTCATCTAACCTCTCATTAGCTGTCTCAAGATTTCTTCTCAGATCTGAAAGCTTTATTGCTAAATCTCTCACTCTAGAAATCTTATCGAACTTTGATGCAATTTCCTCTATCTCCGGGAGCTTTGATAAGCTTTCATCTATCTTAATAAGTTCATCTTCAAGCTCCTTCTTTTTCCTCATATTCTGCTCGATCTTCCTCTCTACCTCAGTGAGCTTAGACTTCAGCTCGATGAACTCCCTCCTCTTCTCTTCGGTCTCATCAACTACCTTCTTAAGCTCCTCTATCTTCAATTGAAGGGTGTATCTTTGGGAATCTATATCAGAGAGCTCTCTCTCAATCCTCTCAATATTCCTCTCCACCTCTAACCTCTCCTTATCTACATCCCCTATCGCAGCTATCTCCCTATCCATCCCCCTTATCTCGGAATCCAACCTATCTACGACTCCCCTGAGCTCCTCCCATAATCTCTCGAGCATATCTATACCTAGGAGCCTGGCGATGATCTCCTTCCTCTTCGATGGCTGGCTCTCCAATAGCTCCTGTATCTCACCCTGCCTCACGTAAATTCCCTGGAGGAATACGTCCCTGCTGAATCCCAAGATAGCCTCTATCTGGGATGATACCTTGCTCTGGTCCCTCTGTATGAGCTTCTTACCTCCCTCTGTGATCTCATGAAGCTCTGCGGATACTCCTCCATCTCTCCCTCTCTCTCTAGTCACTATATAGCTCCTCCCATCTATCTCGAACTCGAGCGCTACCCTCATATAGGGAGCTCCGATCCTTATCAACTCATCCTGCGATCTAGCGGCCCTGTGGTAGAGAGCATAGGCTATAGCCTCAAGTATAGTCGTTTTCCCAGCTCCATTGTTCCCTATTATCGCATTTATTCCATCTGCAAAAGTTATATCAGTCTTCTGATGGGGCCCGAAGTTCTCGAGCGATATCCTTCTTATCCTCAAGGCTCTTCCACCATCCTCATGACTTCATTCAGGAAGTCCTCTCCCCTCTTCCCCTCTCTGTACCACAGGTCGAATATCCTGATCGCGAGGGATTTGATATCTTCATCTATCTTGAGGGAGCCTATGAGTTGGGATACGGTATCCTCTAGCCCCAAGGACGGAGTTTCATCTGATCCCTCTTCCCTCTCCTCAGACCTCTCCTTAACGGCGATGTGAAGGGCATCGCTCGAGAGGGACCTCTTGATCTCCCCAGTAGAGAACCCGGGCTTCACAGATCCCTTCACAGAGATCCTCCCGCATATAACAGGTCTATCCTTCCCCTTAATTTCATTCCTTATCCTCTCTATTAGGGAGTAGAGATCCCTCGTGTTCCTTACGGTCTCAGAGAAAGTTATGAATGGTCTAGTCTCGAGCTTTATCTCCCTCACATCTATACTATCCCTCTCTATATCTACGGAGAGTATGTACTTACTCCCATCTGAAGTGAAAGCCTCCCTCAGCTCAACGATCTCAGTAGACCCGGGGTAAGCGAATACCCTATTCCCGCTCCTCCTCACGACCTTATTGTGGTAGTGGCCCATAGCGACATAATCGAAGCTAGTGCTCGCTATATGGGGGAAATCGAGCTCCGGATAGAACGTCTTGATCATCCCCCTCACTCCTTGATGGAGCATGAGGACCGAGGGGCAATTGCATAAACTCTTGCAGTCTCTCTCTAGCTTTCTTATCATAGCCGGGACGTCCTTACCCAAGCTCTTATAAGGTAGACCAGCTATGACGAGGTCACCTATCCTCTCAACTCTCGCATTAAGCCTTATGAATAGTTTCTCATAACCCAATCTCCTGAAGAGAGTCTCCATGTTCGCGATCGGGGAAGTTATCTGCTTCCTCACGACATCCGGTCCCAGCTCATGATTTCCCTCTATTATCGCTATCGGGATCCCCCTCTCAACTAGTTTCATGAGGGATTCGAAGGCCTTAACGAATGCCCTGGGGTGGGGCCTATAGCTATCGAATAGATCCCCAGTGTATATGAGGAGATCGGGCTTCTCTGAGATAGCTATATCTATAGCCCTACTGAAGGATGAGTAGAAGTCCTCCTCCCTCTCAGCTAGATTGAATTGAGCTTTTCCCAAGTGGCTGTCCGATAAATGGACTAACCTCATCTCAATCACCTATAGCTGAGTAATAATCGTCCTCGAAGTCCTTCTTCTCAGTTCCCATCTTCCATAGTTCCCTAGCTTTCAAGCTCTCCCCTCTCCTCTTGGCCTTCGATAACCTGACCTTTATGAGCGCTGGTATCTTGATCATAGGGCCGACGACTACAGCTTCCCCTATATCCAAAGATGGGAGGTACTTCACCATATCCTCGCTGAGGAACTCAGTAGCTCTCCTTATGTACGCTTGATCCTCGGGCTCTATCACCCTCAATATTATCTTATTGACCATTTGAGAGAGTATATCTGTATTGATACCTTTCGGCCTCTGACTGACTAAGCAGAGACCGACCCCGAACTTCCTCCCCTCCCTCGCTATTTGTGAGGCTGCATAATTAGTGTAAGTGTCCATCGTAGAGGGCACTAGTATGTGCGCTTCTTCTATCACTGAGAGCACGGGGATAGGTATCCAAACGTTAGATCCCATTCTCCTCGCTTTAGCCCTCTCTAGGAGAGTTAGGAGAGTCTTGCCTACGACTATATCAGTTAGCTCCGTATCTAATTGACCTAAATCAACGACGACAAGCTTTCCGTAGTTCAAGTGATCGACTATCTCACCGGCCTGTGAGACTAGAACCCTAGAATATCTATCCCTCACGTGCTCCAGTCTGGCTAAGAGGCTCAATACACTCTCTCTATCCTTTCTGCTATATTTTATCAGGTTCTCATCATCAGATTCACCCTCCCCATCTATAGAGAGCTTCACTATAGCGTGTATCCCAGCTAGTAGATCCTGAGGATCGCTGTCTATCCCAGCTCTCTTGATGTAATCATACAATTCCTCCCTCATCAGAAGCTTTCTCGCGTTAAAATAAGCCCTCTTAAGAAATATATAGATTTTCGCGGCTGATTCATAAGAGATTCCTATTAACTTAGCTATCTCGTCGAGACTAAGCGTTAATGGGTCTATCTCTGGCTGTATCGTCTCAATATAACAACTATCACAATCCAGAGACATGTTGGAATATTCAGAGTGTATATCGAAGAGCAGAGCTACACCTCCGAGCCTCAGGATCTCCTCAAGTATTACAGCGACTGTATTCGACTTCCCAGCACCTGTGACCGCTAGAATAGCTAGATGCCTCGAGAGTATCTCATCAGGATCTAGATAGACATCTACATCATCCCTAGTCATCAACTTCCCTATCCTTATCCCATCGCCCTCGTTCGGCTTGAATATCTCGGTCAAAATATCAGTTGGGGCTCTTTTCACGTCTGTTGCAGGCGATATAGGTACCTTAGGTGTTCCAGAGATCTTCTTCCCATCTAGGACTCCTATCATCTTTATAGATGCTTTTACCCAGTTTGAGGGCCTCTCAATCAACTTAAGGATCTTATCGTAATAATTCGCTTGAAGAAGGTCCTCTCTCTCGAGCTCGGAGGCCCCCATGATGACATCAGTTATCATACCGAGCACTCTGATGCCTCCATCCTCCAATATGACGTACTCCCCGACCCTCGGGATCACGCCTTCATAAGCCACCATCTGTACCGAGAGAGGTGTGGTGCCCGGGGCGACCTTGCCCAAGGAGTCACTCTCCAAGTACCTCCCTCCCGCTCACGAGATCTAAATGGAGGTTCTTCGCTAAGAACTGGATCAGCTTCCTCCCAACTTTCGCCATTTCATGAGCTGTCCTCAGATGGTATGGGTATCCCTTTATCGAGTCTCTCGCGAGGGATCCTAATATCTCCCCGATATCGTTACGATCTCCCAGTACCTCTATCCTCAGGACGTTAGCCCCTCTCTCTAACCTCGCGTAAGTTAACTTAATCGGGTAGGAGCTATCGATACCGTGATACTGGAAATCCAAATTCATAGAAATGGGTTTGAGGAACCCCGGCCTCATTTCATAGCACCTCCTCACTATCTCAATGTCTGGGATCTCTGATCCGAAATAAGCATTACTTCCGGATCTCTTAGATATCGCTACAACGTTCTTAGACATACTGAGGAGCTTATTCATCGAGTAAAGGAATTCATACCTCTCCAAATAAGCTCTAGCCCTCAGGAGCTCATCCTTCCTCAGGGTCCCCCCGCTTCCCCCCAGGGCTTCCTCTATCATAATATCTATTTCTCTAGAGTACTCTTGACTATGGGTCAAGGGGACGAACCCGCTCGTGAGATCGAGCCCCATCCCCTCTATTCCCGTCAGCAGTTTATCTAGGAACTTCCTCACATCGCTAGCCGGATACCTCGAGCCGAATGGCGTAGCCCATATATCCCCATCTACGAACGCTTTAAACGATCCATCAAGCAACAGAAGATCTGGATTCAGTAATTCGATTGTTCTAATGGCCATCTTTACCTCCATCGTCTTCCTGCATATTGAAACCCTCTCAGCATACGCGAAAGCATCTAGGACGCCGATGTGGTATTTCCTAGATCTCATAATTTTTTCATCCTTCTGGAAGAGGGAGGAGGACGTTAAGAACATCACTTGACCTTGGTTCAAGAAGAGTATACCGCTCCCCCCATCTACAGCCGCTATCCTCTCATAAGATCCTTCGGGGATCTCTTCCCACCCTAACTTATATTTGCTCTTCTCGATTTTGAGGGAGCTCATGATGCTTTTGCTCGTCCTTATGAATGCTTCTTCAGGGGACTCGAAGGGGAACTCATCTTCTAAGGACATTATTTTATAGTGCATCAGCCTATTTTTAACGTAACCCATGAGGGAGAGCATGGGCCTAGATGTCTTCTTCAAACCTAGATCCGTAGCTATAGTCGGTGCATCTAGGAGCGAGGAGAAAGTGGGACACGTCATCCTGAGGAGGATGGTAGAGATAGGATTCGAGGGGAAAATATATCCGATAAATCCAAATGCAGACGAAATTTTAGGGCTCAGGTGCTACCCATCTATCTCAGATATACCGGGGAGTATTGATCTAGTCGTAGTAGCTGTCAGAGCGGATGCTACCCCAGCGATCCTAGAGGAAGCAGCCGATAAAGGAGCGAGAGGAGCTCTAGTGATATCAGGTGGGTTCTCGGAGGTAGGAAACTGGGAGCTCGAGAGGAAACTCGTTGAAGTTGCGAGGAGGAGAGGTATAAGGATCATTGGACCGAATTGCCTCGGGATATTCGATCCTAAGGATAAGATAGATACTCTTTTCCTCCCAGAGAGAGTAATACCAAGGCCTGGAGAGGGAAAAATAGCTGTCATAACACAGAGCGGTAGTTTAGGAAGCACAGTGCTCACGATGATGAGGAAAGAGGGTATGGGAATAAGTAAATTCGTGAGCTATGGGAATAGGGCGGATGTAGATGAGAGCGAGCTATTGGAGTACTTGATGGAAGATGAGGACACTGAGGTAATAGCGGCATACGTAGAGAGCGTGGCTAACGGGAGGAATTTCATGGAGTCCATAAAGAGGGCATCCAAGAGGAAACCGGTAGTAGTCCTGAAGGGGGGTAAGACATCATCAGGCGACAGAGCTGTGAGGAGTCACACAGGATCGATGGCAGGGAGTAGCGAGATATTCCACTCCGCTGTGAAGCAGAGCGGGGGGATAATCGTGAGCACCTTAGGTGAGTTCTTGGATTCCACTCAGACATTATTATCGCAACCCCCCATGTCCGGTGACAGAGTAGCTGTGATAACGAATGGAGGGGGTTTCGGGATATTAGCTGTGGATGCCCTCGAATCGATAGGCTTCAAGCTGAACCCACCCTCCGAACGGTTGGAGAGGAAGCTCAGGGAGATACTCCCCCCTTACTATCCTGTCGGCAATCCGACGGATCTGACAGGTGACTCGACACCAGAGCAGTTCCTGGAAGTCGGCAGCATATTCTCTGAGAGCGGTGAGTACGATGCCCTCTTCATAATACCCTTGCTCGGGGTCCCAGCTATGGTACCTAGTAGGACTTTGGAGGCATTATCAGAGCTCCTGAGATCCTCGAAGGTACCTATTGTAGCTGTCGCAGTACCTACGACTGATGAAGTAGATTCTATCCTGAGGGAATTGAAGGAGAGGGGATTGCCAATATTCCCCACGCCGGAGAGAGCTGCGTATGCTCTCCTCTCACTCAAAAAATACGGCGAGGCCCTTAAAGGTAAATCTTAGGAAAAATTCGAGAGCCTCAGTCACACCCCATGGGGTAAATACTTGCTGAAGATAACTAAGGAGGGGCTCACCTTTTTATCTCTGTGAGGTCTTAGGTAGAGGTGATCGTATGTCCGGATTCTGGGATAGATTGAGAGCGAATATAGAGGCTAAGTTAAACAAGCTTTTTGACAGATTTGAGGACCCGAGGGAGCAACTGGACTACGCTTACGATAAGCTCGTTCAACAACTGCATAACGTTGAGATGGCACTCTCGAGAGCAATAGCTGCTAGGAAGAAATTGGAATTCGAGTTAGAGAGACTGGATGAGAGGATAAACGATATGGACGATAAAGCTAGGAGGGCCCTGAAAGCAGGTAGGGAGGATTTAGCTAAGCAAGCTCTGGAGAGGAAGCTAGTCTTAGTTCAGCAGAGGGAGACCATCAGTAAGAGGATAAATGAGATGAAACAGGATGAGGAAAAACTGCTCGCTTTGAGGGACAATTTAAGGACTAAGATAGAACTCTTCAAGGCTAAGAAGGAGCAGCTTAAGGCTGAGTATGAGGCCTCTAAGGCTCAAGTTGAGGTTCAGGGGATGATAACGGGCCTCTCTGACGATTTCGCATCAGCTGCTAGGATAATCGAGAGATCTGAGGAGAAAATTAGCGATATGAAGGCGAGAGCAGCAGCATTAGATGAGTTGATAGCTACTGGAGGAGCTCTAGACCTACTGGAGCCAGAGGAGAGGGATGTCATAGAGAGGGAGTTAGGTAAGATAGAGCTACAGACTCAACTAGAGGAGGAGCTTAAAAAACTGAAGGAAGAAGTTGGGGGTTAAATTGCCCTCAATATCCGATATCTTACCTTATTTACTCTCAGCAGTGCTCATATTTTTCGGCTTGATATTCCTGATAGCGAGTGTATTCGAGCCCATGAGAGTGCTACCCGGGATAGCTCTCATGACCTTAGGGGGCTTGCTCATCTACCTCAGGCACATGTTGAGGGAAGCTAAAGCCTCTGAAGAGAGGCTAGAGGCAGCTGTTATAAGGCTCGCTAAGAGGAAGGGTGGATTCGTCTCAATAGCTGATGTGTCATCTGAATTGAATATACCAGTGGAGCTCGCGAAGAAGATATTGGAAGGGCTTGAGAGGAAGGGATTGGCTTTCCTCGATTTCAAGAAGATAGGGGATGAAGGGGTAGAAGTATATAGGATACTCGGAGCCTCTGAAGAGGGATCATGAAACTGGTGTTCCAGGCGGGACTTTCTCCTCCGGTTCAATGAGGACAGGTCTACCGTCGACTACAGCCGCTAATAACATACCCTGAGACTCCACTCCCATGAACTTCCTCCTCTCTAAGTTCGTCACTACAACTATCTGCCTCCCTATGAGGTCCTTCGGCTCATAGAACTCAGCTATACCTGCTACAAGCTGCCTCCTCTCATTACCCAGATCGACTACCAATCTAACTAACTTCCTGCTTCCCTCTATCCTCTCAACTTCTAATATCTCCCCTATCCTTATATCGAGCTTCTTGAAATCCGAGAAAGGGACATAACCCATGAGATCACCTCATCGAAATCTCACGCTCACATGTTTTTAAAGGGCTACTGGACATATCCTCGCTGAGACCTGAAGAGGTCAGAGGTGATGAAAAGTGGCTAAAGTATCTATAACATGCTTAGGGGGAACTAGGGAAGTCGGGAAGAGCGCTATCCTACTCGAGGCTGGACGAACGAAGGTCCTACTGGACTATGGGATGAAGTTAATACCCAAGCAGCACCCTGAGTTCCCCCCGATCCCAGAGGAGGTAGATGCCGTCCTCCTCACGCATGCTCACCTAGATCACTCTGGTGCATTGCCCAGGCTCGTGAGCCACGGTATGGAAGTGCCCATCTACGCTCTAGACATAACGAAGTATTATACAGAGCTCCTGCTCTATGATTCGATAAAAGTGGCGAAATTGAAGGGTCATAACTTGGGATATGGGGCAAGAGACGTGAACAAGACTCTGGAGAACTTCAGGACTATAGATTTCAATATCCCATTCAAAGTGGGGGACATTGAAGTCACTGCGATAGATGCGGGACATATCCCCGGGAGCGCTATGTTCCACATAAATCACGATGGTACCTCCCTGCTCTACACTGGGGACTTCAATACTGTGGAGTCGAGGCTCATGCCTCCAGCTAGGATAGAGGACATCCCTAAGGTGGATATCCTGATAACTGAAACGACTTATGCGAAGAAAGAGCACCCACCTAGGGATAAGCAGGAGATACTCTTGAAAGAGACCGTGATGGAGACTTTGAACAGCGGGGGTACCGCTATAATAGCGGGCTTCGCTATAGGCAGACTACTAGAGGTCGCGATGGCCTTGAGGGCTAGGGGCTTCAAGGGGGACATATTCCTCGATGGTATGGCGAAGAAGAGCACGGAGATAACGTCGGAGTTCTCAAACAAAGTCAGGAACTATGAGGAGATGAGCCTGACGATAAGGAGCATGATCCCCGTGAGGGATTGGGGGATGAGGGAGAGGATAGCGAAGAGGCCCAGTGTCGTGCTAACGACATCGGGTATGCTAGAAGGAGGACCCGTCCATTACTACGTTAAGGAGAGGAAGGAAGATGAGAACAGTTCTCTCATACTCACTGGCTATCAGGTCGATGGATCCGAGGGAAGGAGGCTCTTAGAGGAGGGAAGGATGGAGATAGATGGAGAAGACAACTGGGTCACGATGAAGGTAAATCAACTGAACTTCTCAGCTCACGTGAGTAGGTCCGGCATCCTGAAGACAATAAGGGACCTCAGCCCGAGAGAGGTAGTAGCGGTCCACGGGGATAAGGCTGATGAATTCGCTGATGAGTTAGAGAAGGTCGGAATAGCGGCACATTCGCCTGAAATGGGAGAGACCATTGTCTTTTAACCTCTACTCCTCAATATGAATTCAAGAGGGTAGACTTGGAGGACCTTCCTCTCCTCCGTTGGCATTACCTCGATAAGCCTTCCACTTAACCCGAGCTTTTTTATCTCTTTAGAGGCTTTTTCAAATGAATCAGCTCTCATCAAAAGCTTTCCATCTTTGTAATACCCCCCGTACTTCCTAAAAATTATCATGAGCTTCTCCTCAGGGCCGCTCACCTCCCCGTATATGAGAGTGCCCTCATCAGTAGGCATCTCGTAATCCCTAGCGATGTTAGACGCCCTCCTGATCCACCTCATCCTCACTTGATATTCCTTCTGAGAGGCAGGGCAGAAGTAACCCATTATACCCGTTTCCCTCTCCAGATATTCGAGCACGCTCCTAGCAGCTTCAGCGCTCCCCTCAACCCCAACTTCATCATCGATCCTCGGTCTCATACCCATTCTCAAGAGATTCTCCCTATTTGAAGGCGTGAATTCGAGCTCATTTAAGTTCAAAAAATCAGCACCTATCTTATCGAGGAAGCTCGAAAGTAAAATGAGCTTTTTCACCCATCCCTCTCCGGGGATTGATGGCATCTCGGCCCCCACTGAGAATCCGAAGGAAGCAGCCAATCTCATCTTCACCCACTTCCTCTCATCCCATGTGTGGAACCTTATCTCATCTACCCCAGCATCATAAAGAATCGATAGAGTCTTCTCATCTATACCAATAGAATTAGTGTAAAGATGGACATGGAACTCCTTTCCGAATCTCTCCTTAAGCAACTTAACGTATTCGTAAACTCTATCGGGTACGATAGATGGTTCTCCTCCAGTTATCCCGATGCCTAGAGAGGAACTATATTCTATCTCTTCAATGAGAGATGATTCCTCCTCAATAGTCCTCTCATTCACTATTATGAGGTCTCTCTTGCCCCTCCTCCAATCAGCTATCGTACAGTAGAAGCAGCTCTCATATAAGGGGCACTCCCCAGTTATGAAGAGGATGCTCTTGGCCCCCTTCCAGCATAGATCGCATCCCTTACTCCATCCCCTCACTCTGAGAGCGCCTAAAGGGAGTTCCTCCATCTCAGATCCTCCAGCTCCTCAAGTACTCCTCCTGCTCTTTCGTTAAGCTATCTATCTCGATCCCCATGGATCTAAGCTTTATCCTGGCTACTTCGTTATCTATCCATCTAGGCACTGGGATCACTTTAGCTGGGAGCTTCCCCCTCTCTTTCACCAGATATTCGAGGCTTAAGGCTTGATTAGCGAAACTCATGTCCATGACCTCACTAGGATGACCCTCCGCTGCGACTAAATTCACCAACCTCCCCTCAGCGAGTAAGTAAACCCTCTTCCCATTGGGAAGTAGGTACTCCCTCAAGTTCTCCTTCAGATCCCTCTTAGCTAGTGACATTAGTTCCAGGTCCTTGACCGATACTTCGACATCGAAGTGCCCGGCGTTAGCGAGTATAGCTCCGTCCTTCATCAAGCTGATATGCTCCGCTTTTATCACCCCGCTGTTCCCAGTAGCTGTAACGAATATATCACCGAGCTTAGCTGCCTCGAGCATGGGCATCACGACGAAGCCATCCATTGCGGCCATCAAAGCTCTTACAGGGTCCACTTCAGTCACTATCACTTTAGCGCCCATCCCTCTAGCTCTATTAGCTATCCCTCTCCCGACATATCCGTACCCAGCGACTACGAACCATTTACCAGCTATCATTATATTAGTAGCTCTCAATATACCATCTATAGTGCTCTGACCCGTCCCGTAAACGTTATCAAAGTTCCTCTTTGTCTCAGCGTCATTCACCGCTATCACAGGGTACTTCAGCTTACCTTCCCTCTCGAGCGCCATCAACCTCAAGACTCCGGTGGTCGTCTCCTCAGTTCCCCCAGCTATCTCCTCAGCGTATCCTTTCTCATGAGCCATTACCGTTAGATCCCCTCCATCATCCATAGTGAAATCTGGATCGGCCTTGAGGCATTCCTCTATCGCCCAGAGATACTCTGGCTCCGACATACCCCTCCATGCATATACCTCTATCCCCTCCTCAGCTAGGGCTGCTGCTACATCGTCCTGAGTCGAGAGGGGATTGGATGGTGAGAGGAATATATCGGCTCCTCCATCCCTCAGAGTGAGCATCAGTACAGCTGTCTCCTTAGTGACGTGCATACTAGCAGCGATCCTCAGGCCATCGAGGGGTCTCTCCCTGAGGAACCTCCCAGCTATCTCCGATAGGACTGGCATATGTGCCCTAGCCCACTCAATAGAATCCCTTCCCTTCCCAGCTAACCCTTCATCCTTCACCTTCGGCAAATTCAACCCTCCCTCTTAGTTATCTGAACGAGCCAGTGATCTCCCCTCTCAGATACTTTAAGCGTATGGCCCGTCCTGCCGACCCACTCGTATAAATCATCTACGGTCCCCTTATCGCCCACGAGGAAATCTAAAGTCTCACCTGGAGTAGCCTTCTTCACGATCTTCGCTATCTCCACTATGGCCCTGGGGCCCTTCATCCCCCTCAGATCAATTGTCCTCCTCAACGGATCACCCTGTTTCCGAGGGCTTGGTAGACCAGGGAATCATCGAGGCCCTCTCTCACTATCTTATACATCAGGAAAGCATCCTCCCCATCAGCATAGTAGAACGGGATTATGCCCAATTTCTTATATCCTAGTTTCTCATATAACCTTATGGCTGGTTCATTTGAGACCCTAACTTCAAGATAGATAGCATCAGAGTAGTAAGATATGAGCCCCTCCTCAGCCTTCAGCATTAGAGCTTCCCCTATCCCCTTCCTCCTATGCTCTTTGCTCACAGCTATCGATAGCACGTGCCCCAAGATGAGGGTGTCCCTCTTGGTGTAGTGCGATTCGACTCTGCACATGACGTAACCAACTACATTCCCGTTCTCATCTTCAGCGACGAAGAAGCTCCTCGGGAACCTCCTATAATTTTCCATGAAGAAGTAACTCGGGTAGTTTTCCGGCAAGAATACTCTGTTTATCCTCTCAACAGCCTCTAGGTCTTCCGGCTTGAAGGGCCTTATCCTGTAGCCAGGGATCATCGCACTACTATGTACTGACATTAAAAATTAGTTTTGCGATCTCTTGGGATTCGAGCGGATGGGAGGATGCAAGTTGTGTGGAGGTTTCGATCATATTAAAAATCGGGATCACATCTAATAGAAGGTGAGCGATGGATAAGGATGATATAGAGGAGAAGGTAGCGGAAAAGGAGGAGCTGGAGGAAAGGATAAGAGAACTCACTAAGATCGCTAGTAAACTCAATAAGGAAATAGAGGCGCTGAATAATAGATATCAGACGCTTTTGAAATGGATAGAGGATCTCCAGAGGAGGAAGCTATCGTTAGAAGGTGAGATAACTGAGAGGAGATCTATGTTAGGCCAATTGAACTCCCAAATAAGGGAATTGGAGAAAGATATCGATGCTCTTAGGGAAGGTAGGGAGAGGATGAGGGCTGAGTTGAACGCTATCGAGGCTAAAAAATCGGCATTAGAATCCGAAGCATCCTCATTGGATCTGAAGATCTCAAACATGAGAAGTGAGGTATCTAGGCTTGAGGAGCTATCCAGAAACCTCAGCTCTGAGGTCAAGACGCTTGAAGCTAGGAAGGAATTGCTCCTAGCCGAGGTAGATGAGCTGAGAAAGATAAGGAACGAATTGGTTGAGGAGATAGAGACGGTAGCGAGGCAAGTGAGAGAATCCTCTGAAGCTCTCCTGAAGAAGTTTTACCCCACTTTATCTGAGCTTAGGAAGTTCTCAGAGGTAATAGAATCCAGTAGAGGAGTTCTTTCGGATTTGTTAGGGAAGATCTCCGAGCTCTCATCAATTCTAAATGATATAAACATGAGGAGGGAACTTATTTCAATATTAGACAAAGAAATAGAGATTAAAAGGGAAAAAATTGAACTTCTAAGATCAGAAGAAGAAGCTCTGAGGGCGAGGAGGTCAGATGAGGACCGGGAGCATAATTAAAAAGCCTCGATGTGAGGGGCAAGGGGTGTGTCATGAGCGCTGAGAAGGCCGAGAAGATAATCAGAGATGTCGAAGTTAAGCCTCAGGTTATGGATCAGATAAGGAAGGAAGTAGTGAGATCGAGCTATATCACTCCCCAGTCCCTAGCGATGAAGTATAACATAAGGGTCAGCGTCGCTAGGAAGCTTCTGAGGGAGTTTGAGAGGGAAGGGCTCGTCACCTACGTAGATGGTAACTCGAGGATAAGGATTTATAAAGGAGCTAAGGCGAAGGTATCGGGGGAGGGATAAAACTATTTGACCCTCCCTGAGGTGAAAGAATATTGAAAGAGAGGGTTGAGGGAATAGAGAGCTACATAGTTACCCTGAGGTGGGAAGGAGCTGATGATACCGTTCAATTGGAGTTGATAAGGCACCTCTCACCTATAACTATAGAGAGACTCTATAGGAGCCTCCCAATAAGGAGTATGGTGGTGAGCAGCGGTGAGCTCATCTACATATCGGCTCCCATAGAGACCAGGTCTGAGAAAGCGAGGAGCTCGATGAGGAAGGGTCATGTCGCATATTCAATCTCTAAGAAGATGATATTGATTGCTTTATCAGACATCAGATTGAGCGAACCCATAAATCCGATGGGGAAAGTCATCTCAGGCATGGAATTAATAAGAGGCCTGAGGACTGGTATGAATGTGGAGCTGGTGAGGTCTTGATCTTCGTTTGGAAGGGGAGCTCCGCAGTATATCTGAAGGCCGAAGGAGTCAGTGTATTGATTGATCCATCCTCCCTCTTCTCTATCGATGAGATAAATGATCTAGGAGGACTCGATATAGTTCTCTTCACTCATGAACACTCAGACCACTTCGATATCGCTTCTCTCAATTCTATGATCGATGAGTTCAACCCGCGTGTAGTGGGGAACCCAGGAGTTTATAGGATAGCGAGGAGGTCCTCTGGTATCATCAGGATAAGGGACGGTGAGATGTTAGAATTCGAAGGGATCAAGGTCCACGCTCTGAGATCTGTGCACCCCGGTCATCATCCTGTCGTGCTCTTACTGGAGATAGGGAGACTATCGATATTCCATGGAGATTCCACAGGATTTTCGAAGAGTTTCTCAGCGTTCTCCCCTGTGGATCTTGCTTTCATTCCAGTCGGCTCTCCCTCTCCCAATTCCAGTCCCTCTGAAGCTGTGAGGATAGCGAGAGCTGTAGTGCCTAGTCTAGCTGTCCCGATTCATGGAAATGATAGCGAGAGATCTGGATTCGTAGAGAAGATCAAGCTCTCAAATCTCAATATTAAGACCTTACTCCCTGAAATAGGTGAAATTGTCACTTTAGACCTCTGAAGTGCTCCCAACCCCCCTCTGGGACCTCGATAAGACCGCTCCCTACTCTCAAGAATATCCCTCCGCCCTCCACGACCCTACCTATCTTAATCGGCTCAACCCCCAAGACTGTGAGCTCATCCCTGACTTTAGCTACGTCCTCCTCCCTCACAGTGAAGACTATCTCATACTCCTCCCCTCCATGGAAGGCAGCGCTTATCGAATCCTCGCCTAAGAAGAGCCTGACTTCCTCATCGAGGGGGAGCTCCTCTATCAGGAACCCATTGCCGCTAGCTCTAGAGAGTTCCCTGAGGGACCAATAAAGCCCATCGCTACTATCGACAGTAGATGTAGCGTAATTGGATGTTATTATCCCCTCCTCAACTCTGGCCTCTGGCTCATATACAGCTCTCAATACCCTCCTCCTCAATCCCTCTGGGAGCTCTAATCCCTCCAAGAGGTGCTTAAAGCCGAGCCACGTCAACCCGAAGCTGCCCGTCGTCATCACGATATCCCCCGGCCTGGATCCCCCTCTCCCTACGAGCCTCCCCTCGACCCTACCGAAAGCGAATCCCGATATTATCAGTTCCTTCGACTCCCCCAGATCCCCTCCAACTAAGTAAGTCCCGTACTTCCTCATCGCTTCCTCAAACCCCTCGAAGATTGAGGCGAATTCCTCATCCTCCATCTCCTTGGGGAGACCGAGGGAACACATGAAGAGTAGGGGCCTAGCTCCCTTGGATGCGACGTCCGAGAAGTTAGCTACTACGCACTTCTTAGCTAGCTGCCTCAAGCTCATCCCAGGGAGTAAATCAGTTGAGGAAGATACCATATCCATCTTAAAGATGTATATACCTTCATTCAGCCTTCTAGCTGAAGCATCATCCCTCCCTAGCTTCAGTAAACCGTATGGGTCCTCCGAAACTAACCCAATTATCTCATCGATGAGCTCCCTCTCAGGCCTCACGGGGCTCTCGGAAGCTCAAAGTTAAATCCATTTCTCAGCTCATGTTGAGGTGATACCATGGTCAGGAGAGTAGTCATCATGGGTGCTGCTGGCCGGGATTTCCACAACTTCAACGTTTTCTTCCGGAATAACGAGAATTATAGGGTAGTCGCTTTCACTGCAGCTCAACTACCCAATATAGCTGGCAGGATTTACCCACCAGAGCTTGCTGGCCCTCTCTACCCCGATGGGATCCCAATATACCCTGAGGAAGATCTCCCTAAGATAATAAGAGAGATGGATGTGGATCTCGTCGTTTTCTCATATAGCGATGTCTCCCATCAATACATAATGGAGAGAGCTGCTCTAGCTCAAGCCAATGGGGCAGATTTCATGCTCTTAGGTCCAAAGAGCACGATGTTGAAGTCAAATAAGCCAGTAATAGCTGTAACTGCTGCTAGAACGGGGGCTGGGAAGAGTCCGACGAGCCGGAGGGTATCGAAGATACTGAAGGCGAGGGGGCTGAGGGTATCAGTTATAAGGCATCCAATGCCTTATGGAGATCTGAGGAAACAGATAGTTCAGAGGTTCGCTTCATTAGAGGATCTAGACAGGCATAATGCTACAATAGAGGAAAGAGAAGACTATGAGCCCCATCTAAGGCTAGGAAATGTTGTTTATGCTGGAGTGGACTATGAGAAGATACTGAGGGAAGCTGAGAAAGAGAGCGATGTGATACTTTGGGACGGGGGGAATAATGACTTCCCATTCTATAAACCGGATCTCATGATAACTGTAGTCGATCCTCTCAGAGCGGGCCACGAGCTCACTTACTGGCCGGGGAGCGTCAACGTCAGGATGGCCGATGTGATAATAGTGAGCAAAGTAGATACGGCTTGCCACTCAGATATAGAGAAGGTGATCATGAACGTAGAGAGAGTGAATCCGAGGGCTAAAGTCATAACTGCCGCTATCCCCTATACTGTAGATAGGCCCGAGCTCATCGAGGGGAAGAGAGTCATAGTGGTCGAGGACGGTCCGACAGTGACGCATGGAGATATGGGCTTCGGAGCCGGTTATCTAATGGCGCGGAAGCTGAGGGCTGAGATCATAGATCCGAGGCCATATGCAGTTGGTTCGATAAAGGAGACGTATGAGAAGTACACTCACCTATCACAAGTGCTCCCGGCGGTCGGCTATGGGGAAGTTCAGATGAAGGAACTAGAGGAGACTATAAACAATTCTCCAGCTGAAGCAGTGGTCTTAGGGACGCCCACGGATATAAGCCGGTACCTAAAGATAAACAAACCAGCTGTCCACGTTTACTACGAGCTCCAGGAGATAGGGTCCCCGACCCTAGAGGATATAATAGATGAGTTCCTGAAGAGGGCCGGCTTATGAGCGTGAAGGAGAGAAGGATCTGGTTGATGAATTGGAGGGAGTTCAGGGAGGCTATTGAGGACACAGATCTAGCGATACTCCCAGTGGGTGTCTGCGAGGCCCATGGACCTCACCTCCCCCTAGGGACTGACTTCTTGATCCCTGAGTGGATCGCCCTGAACTTAGCCGAGAGGTTGAACGCATTGATAGCTCCTCCAATAAACTACGGAGTGACTTTGGGCCTCACAGGTTACTTCGGCACGCTTAAAATAAGTGAGTCAACGATGGAGTCACTTATGTACGATGTACTGGTCGATTTGATGAGGAACGGGTTTGAGAAAGTGATAGTGGTGAATGGGCACGGAGGCTCGGGTCAAGTAGAAGCTATATCGAGAGCGATGAGGAGGGCGTGGCTCGACTACGGATTGAAGTCAGCTATGATAAATTGGTGGAATTTATCGAGGGATCTAACTGAAGAGATATTCGGGGGAAGCGGGGGGCACGCTGGTGTAGATGAGACATCGATGATCCTCGAGATAGATCCCTCCTTGGTCAAGGGGGAGATGGAGAAGGAGGAGATCTATAGGGTGAAGGAAGGTATCTATGCAGTCCCCACTCCCGGATCTATCATCTCTTACGATGATAGATTCTCAGATAGGATCCCAGATAGGGATAAGGCCTCTGAATTCGCTAATAAGCTACTGGAGAGGATCTTCAATGAGGTAATGGCGATAGTTGAGGGATGGGAGAGGCAGGAAATCCATATATCATAGGAGACTCTCCCTCCAACTTTTTACCTTTAAAACGATCCTTCTGACGTCATCGGCTCTATGCATTCCCCTCTCCCTCGGATGAAGGGTTAGATAAGGTATACTAGTTCTCATACCGGGGATCACCCTGAGGGGCTCTGATTTAAAGTATATAGATAAGCAGACGACCCTATCGCTCCTCAAAAGGCCCTCAGGACTCTTTCCATCCACATAAACGAAGCCTATCCTCCTCTCCCTTATCCTAGAGGAGATCTCGAGGGCTCCCTCACCTATCAACTCTAAAGCTATGTAAGCGTTCCTGCCCACTCCCGAGAATATCCTCTGCAACTTGCTCATGACTAACCCATAATTCTGTGGTATAGCGGTATTTGAAGGCCTTATTATGGAAAAATCAGCGTTCAAAGAGAGTGAGAGGTTTATTGAATCCTCAATGCTCCTGATGGAAGCTTCTGAGATATAAGGATTACTGCTGAAGATATTGACGTCAGTCTCAGGAGATCTAACAGCGACCACGACATCTAGGCTGTTAATTAGATCTCTCAACGCTCTCACGCTCTCTCTGTGTAGTGTCGATGGGAAATAATGAGGGGGATCAGTGGATATAACGAGGCCCTCGCATCCGATTTTAATGAGATGGGCTGAGGCATCTCCAATATCTGAACCCCAGAAGAATTCAGTGGAGCAAAGCAGCCTCAATCCATCCCTTCTAGCCGATCCATGTATCATGGGAACCCCTCTGAATATCTAGAACTACACCAAGGTACCCTCGCTCCTATTAAATATTCCTCTCCGAGCTCCTGGGAATTAAATCTAAAAAATAAAATCTCTATATCTTAAAGCCGATTATGGAGTATAGGAGTCAGGAAGAATTCGTTTCACCTTAATATGGGAAAATTATCCCTGAATTGGCTTAGAGTGATCTCATAGAGTCGGAGATCGTTGATCTGAATGAGGCATTAGATGATCTTTTGAGAGACTTCTACCTCTCTAAAAAGTTATTTAATTTATCTATGGTGACCATAATGTAATTTTAGATGAAGTCCCCCTCTCACGAGTTATTTCCATATCAATGACTCAGGTAGGTACATTTTTATTAGGTGGCACGTATTGAATCGAGTTAATAAGCCCATCCCAGGTATATTTCCACTCCGGCTGGTAACGATCGATGAGAGTAGGCCTCACTTACTGGAACCCCCTGAATAGGCAATTATCAATATTTTCCAAATAAAAATTATAATTCATTTTTATTTAAATATTTTTGCGATAATTATAAAAAATATTTTCTATAATGGTCTATAATATTTTTTCTGTTAAACATGAATTATAGTGGTCATGATGAAATGCCAGGAAATCTCTATGGATTTAGTAGATTGAGCACTCGGTACAGTAGATAAGTCTACACCCATATGGTTATTCATGCCTCATTCTTCAGAAAAGCTTATATTTAGGTGCCATGTATAATACATAGCCCATATAGGGTTTGTTAAGAGGTGATATGGTATGCCCCAGAAGCAGACTAGGTATCTCCCCCTAGCACCCGTATATAGGATAATCAAGAGCGCGGGCGCTGAGAGGGTAAGCGACGATGCAAGGGAGAGGATGGTCTACCACCTCGAGAGATTCGCCAGGGAAGTTGGAGCGCAAGCTGTAGAGCTTGCGAAACATGCCAAGAGGAAGACTGTGACTGATAGGGACATAGAGATGGCTGTTGAGGCCATCTGGAAGAGATAAAAACCCAAATAACACCTTTTTCTTTTTTAATACGGGCCCGGCGGGACTTGAACCCGCGACCTGCGGCTCCGAAGGCCGCCGCTCTATCCTTGCTGAGCTACGGGCCCTCCAAATGATGGGCATGTGCTCAGCTATAACCCTTCCTGAAGCATCCAATTTCCACAAGAAGTACCGTTCATGTTAAATATGAGAGGAGTCAAGTGAGCTCAATGGTCGAATTCACGTTCGGTGGGATGAATAATCCACATAGGGATCTGATGAGTGAAGTTAGAAATATACTGGATATTGGGATGGATTTCGTGGAGTTAACAGTTGAATGGCCGCTCTCCTCGGTGGATTCCGTAGAGAGGAAGATAGATGAGCTCAAGGATACAGTGGAATCTCATGGTGCATTCCTACTCGCGCACTCCCCTTACTACCTGGAGATAGCACATCCATATGAGGAGGTCAGGAAGGGGGCTTTAAAAGAGGCGCGTAAGATCCTCGAAGTATGCAGGAAATTGGAATCTACATCAGCTACGTTCCACCCATTCACCCCTGGCTGGCTCGCGTCAATCAAGGAGAAAGCTAGAGAACTCAATTTAGTTGGATTCAGAGAATTGGTGAAGTATGGAAGGGAATTGGGGGTTCAGATCTTAGTTGAGAACGTGGATCATGGGGCTTTCAGATCTCCGCCCGATATAAGGTATCTCCTGGATCATGTGGATGGCCTCCTCATGACGCTCGACGTCGGACATAGCATGATCAATGGGGGCTTAGAGAAGCTCAAATCCTACCTGAAGAAGTGCGGAAAGGAGATAGTGCACATGCATATCCACGATAATGATATGAGCAGCGATCTACATCTACCGATAGGGGCCGGCAGGATCCCGTGGCCCGAGGTGCTTGGGGAGATCTCGAACTACAGAGGTACTGTCACGATAGAAGTTCACTCTAGTGATCTCGATTACCTCAAGATATCGAAGGAGAAGATACTATCAATCTTCAAGCCTTAGGAAGGAGCATGTCATCAATGTTATGAGTAAGGAGACGAGGACCCCCAGTATAACTTGTCCGATCGTATGGGAGCCGGATTTCCACCTCGACCAAGCCAATATCGGTATCAGGGGGATCATCGGATATCCGAGCTCATTCCCTGAATATAGAAGGAAGGCAGTCGGTCCCGTTATCCCAGCCATATGCACGCTGATCTTCGTCACTCCCCTATTTATTAACATGAGCGCTAAGCTCACGAAGAGATAGGTGAGAGCTAGAGCCGATAGAGTCCTGCTGCCGAAGAACCTCAAGAGGATGAATCCGGCTGAGTAAGATAGGGATGCTTGTAGGAAGAACTTTCCCCTCACCGACCTCTCGGGGACAAGTATATCTATCTCTCCCCTCAAATACCTCCTTATTACATCTATTATCGGCATTAAGACGATGAAGATAATCGAGAGGAGAAGCCCGAGGGAGTCCCTCTCCCTCAAGCCTATAGCTAGCACAGCTAAGAGGCCTACTGTGACTGGGGAGAGGATCAGAGCCAGGGTCCTATGACCATCCATTTACATCCCGAGCTATATTGCTACCCTTTTATAAAAGAAGTTGATATGATAGCTTATGAGCAAAAGGTTAGCTCTAGCATACTCCAAAAGGGACCCCGCTGGCTCGGGTATGGCTCACGAGATAAAAGATATGATGGGTGAGGAATTCAACCTCTCAGATAAGAGATGCGAGCTAATTGAAGTAGATAGGGAGATCCTCTACATAAATGGATCTCAGTTCGAGGGTTTCGATTATCTCGCGGTACTCTCAAGGCACAGCGGTACGCCCAATCATCCGATATTCACAGCTCATGTATCCGGGAACTTCGGGAGAGCTAGATACGGTGGGGATCATTTCAAGTTATCCATAGCGATACCCTCCCTTATGAAGGAATACCTCATTTCGGTGAGCAAGAGGGCTGAAGAAATAGGTTATTGGGTCGGTTTCGAGCCAACTCATCATGGCCCTACCTTAGATATTCCCACAGCTTTCCTCGAGATAGGTTGCGATGATACAGCTTGGAGGGATGAGAGAGGCTTGAGAGCTGCAGCTGAATCTGTCTTAGAGGCAGTAGAGTCGTGGGAAGAGGGTAAGTTCGTAGCAGCTATTGCATTCGGAGGGCCTCACATAAACGATCACTTCACTAGAGTCGAGCTCTCCACGAAGTTCGCGATAGGGCATGCCGTGAGGAAGCTCGACGCTGAGTGGGTTGACGAGGAGATGGTGAAGCAAGCGATATCGAGGAACGGTGAGCCCACTAAAGTAGCTATAGTGGATAACAAGGGGTTAAGAGGGGAGGATAGGGAGAGAATAGAGGGAGCTCTCAGGGGTTTAGGTCTCGAGGTGATCAGGGTTAGGAAAGTTCTGAGGGATGAGCTTGGTGAAGAGGAAGGTGAGGAAATATAAGACACCTTTCTTCTTCGATAGGACCGTCCCCAAGGACTTCTACTTCTCAATTCAGAGGAGATTGAATTACTTAGGTTATGGGGCCGTTTGGCAGCCTAGGAGCGCTGTCAGAGGTAGGAATAGGGATATAAGAGAGATCTTAGAGTACTGTCTGAGTAGAGGTATTGAGATCTTTGTGACATTCTCGAGGAGCGTTGAGATACCAGAGGAGTATAAGGGTAAGATAAAATTGGTAAAGCTGAAGGGCGGTAGGAGGAAGACGATAAATAAAGTCATTGCGAAGCTTTTCCTCGAGATCAGGCGAGATGAAGGAGCTTAATCAGGATATTAGGGCATCCTGATGGAAGATAATCTAATGTAAATGCATCTCTCTAGCCGATCCTCAGTGGACTCGAAGTCGTGAACCTATTCGCGAAAACCCTCGGGAGTGGCTGGAACTCCCCATTAAATCTTCGGGTGAATCAAGTGAAGATTATCACAAGATTTTTCATGTTTCCTAGTGGTGGATGTTACTCGATGGGCTCGAAGGTTCGGTGAACGATCTAGCACTACCCGGGGCCGGTAATGGGGCCAGTGAATCACACCCCAAGGATGATCTCAATCGTAAACATTATAAGCTGGAGATCTTCATCCTGGCGGGGAGGACCTAGCGAAGTGTCGAGATCTCCCTCAGGGAAGTTGAACAGTAAGAAGACTTTCATAAGGAAATTAGTGCTCGATGTAGTGAAACCCCATGAACCAGGCATAATAGAGGTAGCTGATGCGGTCTCAAAACTCGATGGAGTTAAGAAAGTGGAGGTAGAGGTGAGGGACTACGATTCAAACATAGAGAGGCTGAGGCTCATAGTCGAGGGGGATGACTTAGATGAGGACGATATAATGGAGCTCATCAAGTACTATGGAGGCAATGTAGCGAGCGTCGATGGAGTTACTGTGGAGTCGGAGGAATTCGTCGATTGAGATTTTATATGGAAACTTATGGCTGCTCTATGAATAGATCCGATTCCCAGATAATGGTAAAACTACTTGAGGAAGCCGGCTTTCTCGGGATAAATGATCCAAGAGGTGCTGACGTGATAGTACTGAATACTTGTAATGTTAAGACTCCTACGGAACAGAGGATGATTCAGAGAGCTAGAGAACTCTCAAGATATGCTCCCTTAGTCGTAACAGGTTGTATGGCTAAATCTCAGAGGGATAGACTGAAGAATTTCTCCAAAGTCTTCGTAGCTCCAAGAGAGATAGATAAGATAGTTGAAGCTGTTATCTCAGCGATAGAGGGGAGGGAAGCTGAGTTCCTAGGATGGAGGTTCGTTGACAAATCCTCATATCTCAGGGACCCTCTTGAGCTCATAGGGATAATCCCGATAGCTGAGGGCTGTATGGGAGCGTGCACTTACTGCATAACGAGACTAGCTAGAGGAGGCCTCACTAGTTTTCCTAAGCGAAATATCTTGAGGCTAGCTGAGCACTTCTTGATGAAGGGAGCTGTCGAGCTTTGGCTCACGGCAGAGGATACAGCAGCTTACGGTAGAGATATAGGCGAAAATCTCGCGAACCTGATAGTGGATTTGAGTGATCTACTCGGGGATTTCAGGATCAGAGTGGGGATGATGACCCCTAGCTCCGCCTTACCTATAATAAGTGAGCTGATAGAAGCTTACAGATCGCGTAAGGTCTACAAGTTCTTCCATCTACCCGTCCAGAGCGGTTCTGATCGAGTGCTCAAGGATATGGGGAGGAATTATACCGTGAATCAGTTCCTGATGATGATCGATTTTATAAGGAGAGAGCTCTCAGATGTGTCAATAGCTACTGATATAATAGTCGGATTTCCAACGGAAGATGAAGAAGATTTTGAGAGCACTTTAGCGATGTTGGAGAGGCTCAAGCCGGATGTAGTGAACGTAAGCAAGTTCGGGGCGAGGCCCGGGACTAAGGCAGCAGGCATGGGGAAGCTCCCTGAGAGCATCGTATCGAGGAGGAGTAAGGAGGTAAATGGGTTGATTGAGAGGATAAAGGAGGAAGTCAATGAGAGATATTTAGGCAAGGAGCTTGAAGTACTGGTCTCTGAGAAGGGGGAGAAAGGATTTCAGGGGAGGACGAATAGCTATAAGCCTGTAGCCCTTCGCGAAGTGAAGTTAGGTCACTTCTACCTCGTAGAGATAGTGGATTTCAAGGCGAACTATCTGATAGGTGAAGTGAAGGAGGAGTTAGGGAGGGCCGGGCTTCAGATGGAACTCAAGCTCACTTGAAGTCAAGGCCGCTCTTTATCTCAACAGCGCTCTGCTGCCTCGGTTTCAGGGAGTTCGCTAGTATCTTATACATATCCCAGGACCAGCTGGGTTCTGAGAAGCTAACTATGTTTATCGTAGCGTAGGAATGCTCCGGCCATGTGTGTATAGCTACGTACCCTTTATCCGTCATCAGGAAACCACTGACCCCATAGGGCTCGAATTCGTGCACGTGTATGTGAAGGGCCTTCACTCCGCTCTCATCAGCTGCATCCTGTAGTAACTTCTTCATCAACTCTGGGGAATCTAGGGAGTCCTTTTCAGCAACATCGTACAATTCTGCTATTACCTGAGTCTCTTTAGGTTTTATTTCAGAACTCATAACTCTCTCCTGGTTTCAATACTACTATCTCTGCTTTTATTCCCCTCCTCTCTACTTGTTCCTTCAGTTCCTCAACACTCCCCTTGAGCACCGGGAATGTTTGATAATGCATCGGTATGACCTTATTAACTCCAAGGAGCTCTATAGCGAGGCTAGCCTCCAAAGGACCCATCACGAAGTGTCCCCCTATCGGGAGGAGGGCTATATCAGGTTTGTAGAGCTCACCTATTATCTTCATATCGTAGAAGACCCCCGTATCCCCGGCATGATATATCCTCTTCCCATCGAGCTCGATGACAGCTCCAACCGGAGCCCCTAAGTTGCTGCTGTGGAGGGCTTTAGTGAGGACTATCTTAACTCCATTGACCTCAAAGAAGCTGCCTATATTAGCGCCGAGGGAGTTAGCCCCCTTCCTCCTCGCTTCCTCAGCTATCTCATAGATAGATACTACAGTACCTCCATGTCTCTTCGAGAGCTTTATAGCATCCTCTAAACCATGATCTCCATGATCATGCGTGACGATATAGACATCAGCGCCCTTGCATTCCTCAATCTTAATGGGGGATTGTGGGTTACCTTCTATCCAGGGATCTATGAGGACCCTCTTGCTCCCCTCCACTAGGAAAGCGGAGTGGCCTAGGAACGTAACTCTCACCAAGATCACACCCAGCTTAGTTGAGTGAAGAGCAAAAAAGCTTTCCCATCAGTCACGGAAACCTTCTTAACTTTTTAATGATTTTATTTAAAAATTTTTCATCAGATCTCCCCGAAGCCTCCGCTTGAGTTTTAGAGGATAGGGCCTCTAATATCAAGTTCCTTATCTCTCCTCTACTTTCCCTCCTCAACATCTCAATGAATAACCTCTTGACTTCCTCCCTCTCAGCGTATATTGAAAGAGAAGAAACGAGAGCGAGCCTAACTTTGGGCGAGGGATCCTCCGCTAGGGGAGCTATGTCTTCTATCCCTACTTCTCCTCTATCAAAGAGCTTCAAGAGACACTTGAGGTAAGCGATCCTCACGCTAGGCTCTAAGTCTTCACTCCATCCCTTGAGATGATCCAATATCTCCCGACTGCAGAGCTCCCTCAGGATGAGAGTGGCTTCATCCCTGAGCTTCTTATCACGGAGCTTCTCCCTCAGTAAATCGAGGAATTTCCCCACTTCCCCATTACATTTAACGTAAAGCACCATATCAGAGAGGAGGGAGACTACATCCTCCCCGAAGCACTCATGATATCCGTTCAATATCTCCCCCACTCTCGATTTATTGCTCCCACATTCTTCTGATAACAATTGTGAAATTATCTTATATAACGCTAATTGGCAATCTTCATCTCCCTTAATTTCCATCCCCTCGCTATGTAGTAATATTTATTAATAATCATTTCCGTAAGAGGAGGTGTTGAAATGGTAGTTGAGTTGCCCAAGCCCCAGTTCTTCGAGGTAGCGGGAAGGGAGATACATATCGGAGGACCCAGACCTCAAGTAAGGGAGTCGGAGAAACTCGTCAGATACACATCTTCGATATGCCCTGAGTGCTACAGGATACTTCCCGCTATCTTAGTCGAGAGGGATGGTGCTATATACATAAGGAAGGTCTGTCCAGAGCATGGTGAATATGAGGACCTCTATTGGGGGGATTCGGAGCTATTCAGGAAGGCTATGAGATTTGAGGTCAAGGGGAGGGGGATATATCCACCGCACACTAACCTTAAAACGCCTTGCCCTTTCTCCTGCGGCATATGCGAGGCCCATTGGAACACTACAGCTTTAGCTAACTTAGTAGTGACTAATAGGTGCAACATGGATTGTTGGTATTGCTTCTTCTATGCTGAGAAAATGGGGTACGTCTATGAGCCTAGCCTCGAGGAGATAGATAAGATGATCGATCTAATGCTGAAGGAGAAGCCAGCTCATGGTAATGCCGTACAGATAACGGGTGGAGAGCCCCTGCTCAGAGATGATATCGTCGAGATAGTGAAGCTACTCAGGAGGAAGGGAGTGACACATATTCAGTTGAACACAGAGGGCGTAGCTTTCCTCGAGAGACCATGGCTCATGAAGGAGCTCAGGGAAGCTGGAGTCAACACTATCTACTTCAGTTTCGACGGGGTCACGCCTATAGCTAATCCGAAGACGCATTGGGAGACTCCCTACATACTTGATCTCGCCAGGAAGTCCTCTATGACTAGCATAGTGCTCGTCCCAACTGTGATAAAGGGGATAAATGATGGAGAAGTCGGAGATATAGTGAAGTTCGCCGCTCATAATATAGATGTCGTGAGGGGAGTCAACTTCCAACCGGTCTCCCTCACTGGAAAGATGCCGAGGGACCAGAGGGATAGATATAGGATAACGATCCCTGACGTCATAAAGAGGATAGAGGAGCAGACAGATGGACAGATATCGAGGGAGTCATGGTATCCAGTTCCATTCACTGTCGCAATAAGTCAGTTCGTTGAGGCAGTAACGGGGAAGCCTAAGTTGATGCTCACGAACCACCCAGCCTGTGGGATGGCGACTTACGTCTTCCCAGTATTCGAGAACTCGAAGGGGAGGAGGGAAGTGAGGTTCATACCCATAACTGACTTCGTGGATGTAGAGGGCTTCTACGAATTCCTCTCGGAGAAGACTAGGGAGATAAAGGAGGGAGGGAATAGGCTCCTGGTCCTCCTGAAAGTCGTATCAAAGTTGAGCAGCTTCATAGAGAGGGAGAAGCAGCCTCCTGGCCTCGATTTAATCAAAATCCTCAGGAGGATATTGCTCAGGAGGAACTATGAAGCTCTGGGTGAATTCCACTATAAGTCCTTATTCCTGGGGATGATGCACTTCATGGATCTCTACAACTACGATATCCAGAGGGTGATAAGGTGCGATATACACTACTTCTCCCCCGATGGGAGGATGATACCCTTCTGCACGTATAACGTTATATCAGATATATACAGGGATAAGGTCCTCAAGGAGTACTCTATGAGCCTCGAGGAGTACGAGAGGAAATACGGATCAGGTAAGGTGGGCCCATCGATGAAGTACAGGAGGGACATAAAGAAGCTGGAATCATCCGAGCTATATTTGAAGACATACGAGCCATTCATGGATAAAATTAGGTTTAAGAAGGGCGGCTGAATGATTTACGATGCTGCCGTTATAGGGGCCGGCCCCGCGGGATCAGCTGCCTCCTTCTTCCTATCCCAAAAGGGCTATAAAGTGATCGTGATCGAGAGGAGCAGGAAAGCTAACAGTATCTGCGGAGAGTACGTCCCAGATCCCAGCTCACTCGGGATCGGAGGAGAAGTGGGCTCAAGCTACTTGGAATTCTTCAAACCCTTCATAGTGAACGAGCTGAGGAGAATATCCTTCGAAGTATTTGGAAGGTCTTTTCAAGTCGATTACTTAGGGTATTCGATAAGGAGGAGTGAGATGATTGAGGATGGGCTCAGAAGGGCTCGGGACCTCGGAACCGATGTCAGGCTAGGAGAGAACTTCATAGCACTTAAGAGGGAAAAAATATATAAAATTTTAACAAATAAGAGCGAATATCTTGCGAGATATGTAGTGGGAGCTGACGGTTTCCTCAGCAGAATTTCCAGAATCTTGAACGGAGAGAAGATAGATTCAGATGATGTCAGTATCGCCTTTCCCATAGAGACGGAGCTGAAGGTCGAGGATCCGAGCGAGATGAGGCTGATATTCGATGAGGAAGTAGCGCCTGGAGCTTATGCATGGATAATCCCGAGAGGGGATTCGAGAGCTAATGTAGGCTTAGGGATAAGGTGCAACATGATTACGATGAACCCGCTGGATTACATGAGAAAATTCCTCTCAATATTGGGAATTAGAGCTCAGGGTATCAGGGGTAGGTTCGTCCCAGTCGGTGGATTGACCAAGAGGGTAGCGAAGGACGGTATATTCCTCTTGGGGGATGCGGCTGGGATGGTGATACCATCTAATGGTGGAGGTATCCACAATGCTATAATATCAGCTTATCTACTCTCTAAATCCCTCGAAAGCGAACTTCCCGAGGAGAGGTACGTCTCTTATGTCAATAAATATATAAGAAGGGATGTAGAGGCCGGTCTCACCTATAGGAGAGCTGCTGACGTCCTTCTCAGACTCGGAATTCTTAAGAAGGTGATAGGTATCCTCCCACGATCCATGGCTTCTGAAGCCGTAACTGGAAGGAGAGGGAAGTACTATCCCCTCCTCAGAATGATCTCTTACCTTTACCCCCTATCCAGGGGCAGAGGCGGAAGCCGTTCAACTTGTAAATTGGTGTAACGCAACTATCACATTCTATGATAGTATCGAACTCATCGGAGAACTGAGAAGCCTCATGCGTCGATAATATGAAACATCCTGACTTTGAAAGGGAGGATATGAGCCATTTAATATCATCTCTTATCTTCTCATGCAATCTCTCATCTGTTATCGGGCTTAAGAGCGGGGAAATTACTAGGAAATCTCTCTCATCGTAAGCTGAGCATTGTAAGAGGATCATGAGGGAAATGGCATTCTTTCCCCTCATATTCAGCTTTGATAAGTCTATTATGAGCGCCCCTCCCGGCTTCGGAAGAGCTTCATCTATTCTTATACGCTCCTCTGATAATGGGAGGAGGATTTCATCGACTGGGCCCCTGATATCCCTCCTCTTAATGATATTGAGGATCGCGGACTGATCGACTCCAAAATAGGAGAGGAGTTCAGAGAGCGTTAGGTCATAAGATGATCCGAGAATCCCCTGATATCCTAACCAGATATCTGATGGGCTTGCAATTCTATGCTCCATATCTCTGAACCTCTTAGAGGCCTCACCGCTCCAATCCACGAGGATTACTCTCCTTCTCTTAGATATCTCAAGGGCCAAAGAGGTAGCTAGAGAGCTCATAATCCTTACTGACTTACAGATCACGAGATTCGATCTATACGAGGCGCTCAAGAGGTCCTCTTTAACTGGAGCATGATAGACCTCCTCATTCCGCTTCATCCTGAACGGGATGAGAGTTAATATTAAAATTGGCGGGAAAAAGAAGGAAAGTAAGAGGAATATTGGGAAAAAGTCCCTCCTATTTTTTCCGATAATTAGGGCAAGGTATATGAGGAGACCGGCTAAGGAAGTGCCATATACTCTCTTCGAATCGGGTATGAAGATCCCTCTGGAGGTCTCAGCTAATATGAAGAGGATAGCTATTAGGATCAATACGCTAAATAGAACCCTTCTGAGGTTCTCATTCAAATTTCCAACTTTTCTAAAGGTTCTCTCTAACATATTCGAGAAATACCCTCGCCTCAGCTCTCCATATCAATCTAGCTTGATGCGACGCTTTCTCACCTAATATGAAGTCCACTCCGAGCTTGATCAGGGAGCTCAATAGATCCACTGAGGGCAGGGATTCGCCTAAATCGATCATGATGGATTTAAATTCATCCTTCAGAATCCTCAAGAATTTTCCAAAGATCTTATCGTCTATAATATCAATCGGAACCACTACTCCCGTGAATACCTCAGATATACCCGGGAAGAAGATCGCCCCAGGGTCCTTTAAATATAGAATTAGCTTCATGCCCGGATTGGATGCGATTATCCTCTTAGCAACTTCTATAGCTGATGCTACATTCGAAGGCCTCAGGATTACCGATTGGATCTTGCATCTCTCTAAGACTTCCTCTCTCAATTCCTCGGATTCATCGATCAATAACATCATGTTCGAGCAATCGACCCCTCTCATTATATGCTCTTGCGTCAATACAAACCCATCAAATCCGAATATCATGCTAGGGCCAAATAGATATACCCTTGAGCCAATTGGTGGGAATTCCATCTCCTTGATGACCTGCGGGATCTGTTGCTTCCTCCTCTCCACAACTACTTCCACTGCCCTCGATTGAATCATATCGATCAATTTCTTCTCCAAAGATTTTATTTTGGGTTTATCAGATTCCCTATATGCTTGAATAATGAATATCTCATTCGTACCTTCCTGAATGATCCATTCCATCACGTTAGGTGTTCCGAAGATCGGTGAGAGATCTAGGGAGATATTGGCTATCCTCATGACCTCTTCCTTTGATATAGAGGGCATTAACCATAGGTCAGTCTCCACATCGAATTCCCTGGGTCCCTTATCAGTAGGCAGTAACTTCGTCTTCTTCTCATTGATCTCGCTCTCGATTATCTCCCTGAGGTCTATCCCTACTCTGAACTTATCGGAGGGTCTATCATCGAAGGAACCCCATGTGGACCTTATCACTATCTCATTCCTCCTGGCCGGGTAGCACACAGCTACCCCGGAGGACCTAGGGACAATAGCCTCCTGTATCATCAGAGCGAGGGAGAGATCCTCTGGATAAGAACCTAGATCATAGATCCTAGCGAGTGTCCTCAAGTTGAAGGATTCAGATAAAACTTTCTGAATAGCCCTCAAGACCTCCTTCCTCTCAGGCTTGAAATACCATACAGGCATCCTGCCCTTGAGATCCCCCTCTGAGATGCCCTGAGAGAAGGAGGAGGGGCGGATGATAGCTAAATCCCTTATCCTCCCATCGATCGCTCTCATAAGTTCCTCAATCAATTCTTCGGGTATCTGAACTGATGAGAGAGAAGATTTAAGCTCTCTCTCCATCTCCAAGAGGTACTTCCAATCTTCTGAGATCAGAGACCTAGAGAGCTCAAATATCTCGTGCCTCAGGCCCTCCATCAGTATCTTAGAAACCTCAGTCGAGGGGATCAAGAAAGTCTCAGGGACCTTCAGTCCCTCAGATAGTACTTTCGCTAAGTTCCAGGCTTTAGAACCGACTTCCTCCTCAGATCTGAGTGGGACATCTCTCAACGATAGGATCATTCGATCACCTCTAACGAGATCTCATCATTTAAATTAGCATTTAGGAGATCTGCAGCGCTCCCCTTAGCGATAGAGACCTCAAGCAGATCGCTACTTCCCCTTATGAGGAGGAGCCCCCTGTACTCATAGTTAGGGGATACTCGAGCTCTCCCATAAGAATCGCCCACTCTCACGATAGCGTCCTCAAATCTCACATAGCTCCAAGGTATGTTGGTCACTATATTACCGAAGCGGTCTATGTTCCTAACTTCACCAACGATCTTCCTTCCCTCAGCCCTGACCCTCCACAAATCGAGGATCTCCAGGGACTTCTTCTCGAACCCCAGCTCATCTAGTGACTTACCGCAAGCTAGCATAGCAGCTATAGGGGCGAATACATCTCTACCATCGAATGTCCCAGTCCTCCTCTCAGCGAGTCCAGTGCTCCTTAGATCTATCTTATAAGCCTCATAAGATCCTATGCTTTGAATAGCTGGCCAAAACAAGCCATTATCAGGCCCTACGAAAGTTAAATATCCTGATCTTATCATTACAGGGTCCCTGGAAGTCCCAACTCCTGGATCCACTACCCCAACTATTATCGAATTTTTCTCGAGCCATTTCAAGCTCTGCCAGAGTAGAAATGCCCCATGTCTCACATCGAACTTCCTGACTTCGTGAGTCAGGTCGATTATCTCAGCCCTCGGGCAGATAGATTTTATCACACCCTTAAGAGCTCCCACATAGTAGTCTTGATACCCGAAATCGGTAAGTAGGTATAGAGTGACCATCGGGAGTTCGTCTCCCACTATTTTTTAATATTGTCGTTACAAGATATCCTGTGAAGTTGAAGGGCTTACTTTTCGGCTTGGGTGGGATCGCTCTACTGATGGCCTCGTTCTTAGTCTTAATAGTAGATGAGAGGAGTTTGCTCCAGATCCTGAGGATATTGAGCTCGATAGGGCTCTTGATAATCTCATCCTTGGTGCTGATAATAGCTTGGAAGCTGTTAACGATGAGACCAGCTCCTCCAGCCTCTTGAGGGTTTCACTCGCTCGAGAGTTCCACTATATGCATATCCTCGTATATGGGCCCCCTAGGAGTTAGGGTGCTCTTCTTCAGCTTCACCTCCCTCACATCAATATAGCCGATCTCTATATCCGAGAGCTTCCTTATGATCTCAGGCAGGTTCCCTATCGGGCCTTTAACTCTGGCTATCGTCAGATGGGGCTCTACTCCCTTCTCCCTCTGGAATCCCATCTTGGAGAGAGCTCTATCCAGTTCGCTAGCTACTCTCACGAAAGCCTCTCTCCCCTCCTCAGCTCCAATCCAAACGACATTTGGCCTATTTATCGTTGGAAAAGCACCAACTCCTCTTAATTTCATCCTAAATTGTGGGAATTTTTTCAAAATATCGTCCATAATATTCATCACGTGACTGAGCTTACCCTCCTCTACCTCCCCGAGGAACTTGAGAGTGAGGTGCAAATTCTCCCTCTCTACAGGCTTGAGCTTCGCTGAAGATGAGCATATTTCCTCTTGTACGCTCAATATCTTCGAGATAACTTCAGGATCCTCTATATCAATTGCTATGAAGCTCCTTATGGGCAAGGGATCACCTGTACTCAGGCGGTACCCCGCTGTTCGGGATCAAGCATATGAAGAGCATCTCACTATCGGCATGGTACTCGTGAGGTACGTCGGGAGGTATCAGTATCGCATTACCCTCTGAGACATTATAAATTGTTTCATTAACTCTTATCCTCCCACTTCCCTTGAGAATGAATATCTCGTGTTCCCATGGGTGCGAGTGCTCCGGTATCTCACCATTAGCCTCGATTCTGATCAATCTCATCGTGAAATTTGGTGCTCCATCCTTAGGGGAGATCAACCACTTGATCTGAGCCCCTTTAGTCCCTGGGACATCGGAGAACTCTACTGAGTTCACATCCCTGATGAGAGCTGCCATACGCTCATGAAGTATCTATTTAAGATAAAGATTGGGGCTCGGCTTCTCAATATTAATCACGGATCATAGATCACCTCCTACCTCATCGCCCCCGATCCCTACTTATGCTCCTTTAAATTTCAGAGATCTATGACCTCGAGAGTCATGAAATTCCTTATCCTCTCTATGACCTCTGGCATGTTCGATGGCATTATGAGAGCTCCTGCGGCATGCTCATGTCCTCCGCCTCCGAAGGCTTCAGCTAATTGAAGAGCTGTCAGGGGGGAATCAGCTCTACTCCTTATGGAGAGCCTCAAGAGACCATCTGATCCTCTAGTCACTGTACCTAAGAGCTTATAGCTATTGGCAACGAGTTGAATGAGGGGTACTAAGTAAGAGGGATAGCTCTTTATCCTCAGCAAGATAGAATCCCCACCTGGAAGCCCCAAGATCTTATCAATTAAATTTCCATATTCTCTCATTATAAGATTAACTTCTGACTTTATTGAGGGAAGCTCTATTAAAGATTCCGCAGAATTAGGGGGGTTCCTAAGGATATCTCTACATACGTTGATGAGCTTCCCCCTCCTCTCCTTGAAGATCTTCCTCACAGCCGATGTGAAGAGAGCTGATTTTAAATCCATCTTACCAGAGTCAATCTCATCTGCGAGCTCGACTGCTCCCGAGTACCTCTCTATCCCAGGCTCCCACTCGCTGATGAGCTCGTACACTATCCTAGCTGTCGATGGGAAATCCACCCTCAGTATAGGGATCGCTACTCTGTCCAGAGCTGATGAGTTGGAGACGTGATGATCTATGAGGACCCTAGCCCCTCCCCTAGGAGGAGGTAAATCTAAGACTATATCGTAACTGCTCTCACTATTCTTTATCTCATAAGGGGCTGAGAAATGGATCTCAAGACCCTCCGGTTTCACTATCATCATTAAGGAAGCCGATAGGAGACCGTCTAAGTCCTCCCCATGACTGCATATGGAGAGCCTTTCCTCCTTGAGTATATCCTCGAGCATTTCCGATCATCTTAAGTTCAATGATAGCTTTTTTAATCTTACGGGAATTTGATTGCTCGAAATGGGACGTAGGGTCATGGTCGCTGGGACGTTCGATATAATCCATGAGGGTCACATAAAAATGCTCTGGAGGGCGAAGAGCTTAGCTGGAGATGATGGTGAACTAGTAGTTGTGGTAGCTAGGGATGAGAACGTGAGGAAGTACAAGAAGAGGGAGCCCATACTGGAGGAATCGATCAGGGCATATATAGTGAAGAATCTGAAGCCCGTCGATAAGGTAGTGCTAGGGGAAAGGGATCCTATAGAATCTGTAGTGAAGCTGAAGCCAGATATTATCGCTTTGGGTTACGATCAGTGGGCGGATGAGGACTGGTTGAGGGAAGAGCTCCTGAAGAAGGGAATGAATGTGGAAATAGTTAGGCTGCCGAGATTCGGCGATAGTTCATCTTCATCGATAGTCAAGAGAGTGATAAACTTATTCTGCTCATCTGAATAGCTTAATGAAGGAACTTGAGAATTCTCTAGCGAGTATTGAGAGTCCATCAATCGATTCTTGGTCCGATTTTATGATTAATTCACTGAAAATGTTCAATATTCCCACATCCTTCCCGAATTTCCTAGCAACTATCAAGGCTAGATAGAGCGCATCTCTCATGATATCGCAAGCTAATTCCCTCTCCTCAACATCAGCCGAGCCCTCACATAACTCAGCGCTCCTCATTATCACTAAGGGGATCCCGCATATGAGGGTCTTGAGATCACCTCCTCTAGCATCCTGAACGTTCTCATGGAGCGTTTCGAAGAACAGGAATCTGAGGTATCCGCTCATCCTACAGAGATCCCTCACCCTCTGGTACCGCTCTGACTCTGATTCGAATTCCTCAAGTAGCATTAAGAACTCCTCATTCGTCTGATATATGCAATCCTCTGGGGACTTCATGGGACCCGGGTGCGGGGATACGCTTAAAATTGTTATGATGTCCAGATTGGGAGCGAAGATGAGGTGGATAGTGGCCTCAGCCTGGCCTTACATAAATGCTGTCCCGCACTTAGGTACCTTAGTCCAGGTCCTCTCTTCAGATGTATTCGCGAGGTTCCTGAGGAAGATGGGGGAGGAAGTGGTGTTCGTCTCCGGCTCGGATGAGCACGGGACACCTATAGAGATAGAAGCGATAAGGAAAGGGATAGCTCCTAGGGATCTAACGGATAAGATGCATTCATATATCACTTGGCTCTTCGAGAGCTTCGGGATAAGTTACGATAACTACACGAGAACGGAGAGCGATATTCATAAGGGATTCGTGAGGGATTTCTACCTCAAGGTCTATAATGAGGGCCACATATTCGAGAGGGAGACGGAGCAATTGTACTGCCCTAAGGACGAGATGTTCCTCCCTGACAGATTCGTCACGGGGACTTGCCCTCACTGCGGGTACGAGAGGGCTCACGGAGACCAATGCGATAGATGCGGTAGGTTGCTCAATCCGACGGATCTTATAGATCCGAGGTGTTCGATATGCGGCTCCCTCCCGGAGATGAGGAGGACTAAGCACTGGTTTTTCGACCTCCCGAAGTTCTCAGAGAAATTGAGAAAATATATAGAGGAAAATGAGAATTTACCTGAGAACGCAAAAGCTTTATCTCTATCGATGATCGATGAAGGCCTCAGACCGAGATCCCTAACTAGGGATAATAAGTGGGGAATCCCTGCGCCTTTCCCAGGCTCTGAGGGGAAGACTATTTACGTCTGGATGGAAGCTGTCCTAGGCTACGTTTCAGCCGTGAAGGAGTACTTCCTCAAGAGAGGAGAAACTGGGAAGTTTGAGGAGTTCTGGAAGAGTGAGGGTACGAGATCCGTTTACTTCATAGGGAAGGACAATATCCCATTCCACACTATAATATTCCCGGCCCTCCTGATGGCTAGTGGGGAGGGTTATGTCCTCCCATTCAGCGTTGCCTCTACTGAGTTCCTCCTTTACGAAGGTGAGAAATTCTCAAAGAGCGAGAGGAGAGGTATCTGGATGGATGAGGCCCTCCAACTACTTCCGGCTGATTATTGGAGGTTCTATATGATCTATATGAGACCCGAGCTTAAGGATGCGAGCTTCTCCTGGGAGGACTTCGAGTCCAAAGTCAATGATGAGCTGAACGATATAATCGGCAACTTGATACACAGGGTCCTCTCCTTCATAGCCTCAAGGTATAATGGTCAGGTACCACTAGTTGAGCTAGATGAGGAGGCATCGAGCTTCCTCTCGAGGGTAAAGGAGATAGGCAGGGAGATCGAAGATAACCTGATGAAGATAAAGCTGAGGGATGCTCTGAGGACATTCATAGAGATGGCAAGATTAGGAAATAAATTCTTCAACAATAGGGAGCCATGGAAAGATTTTGAATCAAATAGGGGAAGAGCCGACTCCACTATACTAGCGTCATACATACTCCTCAAGATCATCGCATTCTACATGCACATATTCATGCCCTTCTCCGCTGAAAAGCTCTGGAAGATGCTCGGACTCGGAGGCGAGCCTGAAGCTAGAGCCGCTTTCTCAGATCATGATAAGGGGAAGATAAGCTCTTTAGAACCTTTATTCAGGAAAATAAAGAAGGAAGAATTGATAAACAAGTTAAATCAAATAAGAGAAAGGGGAGAAGTTCTCTCCGCGAGGGAGAGTTAATCTCTCTTCACTATGACCTCTATTGTGATATCCCCGGATGCTATCGGGTGACCTGGCTTCATAGCTTGAATGACGACTCTGAAGGTAGAGTTCGCAGTTACATTCGCGCGCCATTCGAGAGAGGCTCTCCCCTCACTATCCGTCTTAACGTACTCTGTCACCGTCGAGTTCGATCCTAGAGATACTGCCAAGAGCTTAGCGTTCTCAACGGGCTTCCCATCCATGGTCACTCTCGCGTATATCTTGTTGCTCACCTCAGCGTAAGTAGCGTTAGTTATTCTCGCTGTTAAGACTGGATTCTCCACCTTCAACTCCAATTCAAGGGGAGGTGCCCCGAATACACTGAAGTAAGACTCCTCAATGATATCTTGACCATTTAAAGTAGCTCTAATCCTAAGAATGTGGAATCCAATTCTATATTTCCCCTCTTCTATATCTACACTTCCATCGATCTCCTTAGCTGGAGGGAGAGAGGTCACGTATACGGTCCTATTCAGCTCAGCATCGATGACCTCAACTGTCACTTTAGATGGCGCTGATGGGAAGGAGATAGTGAAGTTCAGCTTCCCACCTAAGGGAACAGTCCTCTCTTCGATCGATATCATGAACTTAGGAGAGCTCATTAAGGGCCAAGTCAATAGAATCGCTACGAATATCACATTTAAAGCGACTGCCATCAGGATCTTACTTTTCATAGAGCACATACTCCCTTCCAGATCGTATTATAAATAAACGTTACTAACGCGAACATTATATTGGATTCGAGTCTCTAATATGGGTGCTCAGAACTGGAGAATAAGAAGGGACTTGAGAGGATAGAGAGCCCCAGATACATATTCTTCGGCCCTAATGCAATTTCAAAAGTGGGAGAAGTCCTAAGGAGCCTTAGTATAAGGTCTCCGATCCTCTTGATAAGCGGGCCGAGCGTGACTAAGGCGGTCGCGGAGGACTTAGTATCCTCACTCGAATCTGAGTACAAGATTCTACATGTAGCGACAACTGGTGGGCTCGAGGACCTGATGGATGCCATTAAGGCAGCCAGAAAATCAGAAGTAGATCTCCTAATAGGAGTTGGTGGCGGAAAACCGCTCGATATTACAAAAATATTGGCTGCAGAACTCGGTGTCAGGTACTTAGTCGTACCGACATCAGCGAGTCACGATGGTATAGCTTCGCCTTCAGTGAGCTTCACACTCTCTAGGGAGATAGAGGAGAGGATGGGGAGAGCGATTAGGGTAGAGGCACCCACAGCTATACTGGCTGATACGACTATAATAAATAGGGCATCTCCAGTGACCTTCAAGTCGGGTTTCGGAGATTTAGTCGCTAAGATAACGGCTGTAAGGGATTGGGAGCTAGCCTATAAACTCAGAGATGAGCCTTATAGCGAATACGCCGCATCTATGTCTTTGTTGAGTGCTAAAATAGCGATGGACCATGCTCATGAGATAAGGGCACGCTTAGAGGAATCGACTAGGATATTGGTCAAAGCCCTGATAGGTAGCGGGGTGGCGATGAGTATAGCCGGCAGCTCTAGACCAGCTAGTGGGAGTGAGCACATGTTCAGCCACGCCCTAGATATACTCTCATCAGAAGCCGGTGTTAAGCCAGCGCCTCACGGCATCCAAGTAGCGATAGGGACTATAATGATGGCTTATTTACAAGGTCAAGATTGGAAGATGATAAAGGAGAAACTAATCGAAGCCGGAGTACCTACTACTGTTGAGGAAGCTGGGATAAGCCCTGATATGGTAGTGAAAGCCCTGACGATAGCTCATAAGGTGAGGGATAGGTATACGATACTGGGGAGCTCGGGCTTGACGTTGAGCGCAGCTGAGAAACTAGCGCGGGTCACAGGAGTAATAAAGTGATAGCCGATGCTGAGATCAATAAAGCGGAAAGTGAGATAAATATAATAGTAAAACCGATTGAATATAGGAAAGATTTATATAAATTCATTCCAAAAGAGATCCTATGTACCCTGAATAAGATCCAAGAGAACCAAATTATCGAGATCAAGGAGAGGATCGGGAAGACAGAATTCGGGAAGGAGAATAGGTAATCCATCATCTCAACTGAGAATCTCGATAGGAGATCCCTCCATTCGGTCCCCTCGCACGATATTATCCTACCGGGTAAGATCGCTAATATGATCGTATTTAGGCCCCCTACGATCGCATATATAATTGAGCAATTGCTGATAAGGTAGAAGTACTTTCTCCTCCTCATGTTAAGCTCTTTAGGTACATATCTCGAGAATAGAGCTACTGTGAGGAACCAGCTTAAGGAGATGAGCGCCCAAGAGTAGATGAAGAGGGAGCCCTTCACCTCTAGGAAAGCCCTCACTCTATCATCTAGGACGACGCTAGAACAAGATATTTTAAGTTGTAAGAGGAGTAGAGAAGTAGCATTAAAGGTGAAGAAGAGGAGGAGAGATATCAAAGAGTATATTGGGTCTAAATTCATCCCAAAGCTCCTCAAGTCCTCTTCTCTACCTAAGAGAAAGCCCAGGATACTCAAGGGTAGTACCTCCCGGATGCTCTAGCCATCTGATCCAACTTGGATCCGGGCTTATTGACCCTGGGCCTGCCCGTATCCGGGTCCCTCCTGAAGGTGATATCTACGTCCATAAGGAATTCGTTCAGCCCTTCCCTAGGGTCCTTCGGCGCTGATGCATAACCCTCCTTCCCAGGGATCCCCCTGAATATCATTATCCTATCGGAGTAAGTCTCTATGGAGAGTATATCGTGTTCAACAACGATAACCGCCTTCCTCTCACCCTTTATCCTTCTCCTTATAGCTTTAGCTACGGAGAACCTGGCTTCAACATCTAGGAATGCGCTAGGCTCATCTATTAAGTAGATATCGGCCTCTCTACCGAGACAAGCTGCTATAGCCACTTTCTGCAGCTCACCACCGCTCAACTCATCTAAGTACTTATCTAAGAGTTGCTCGATGCCGAGCCTCCTGATGACCTCCACCCTGAAGTAAGGACTGGAGTAGTTCTGCTCAGCGACTTTCCTGAGGAGGGATTCGACGGTCCCATCATAGCTGGGCTTGACGTACTGAGGTTTATAAGATATCTTAAGGTTCGCATTCACGCTCCCTTCGTCGGGCTGAAGCTCCCCTGCTAAGAGCCTTATGAAGGTAGTTTTTCCGATCCCATTGGGTCCGACTGCGACGACTACTTCACCCACATATATCTGGGCGCTGCTAACGTGGAGGGAGAACCCGTTTAAGCGTTTCACTATGTCTGAGTAGGAGATCAGGACATCTGAAGAGGGTTCGGAGGGGACGGACCTCTGCAGGAATGATATAGCCTCATCTCTGAACCTGACGTTATCGTCAGGCAGATAGCCATCTAGGAAGATGTTTATACCCTCCCTAGTGGGGTGAGGGTGACTAACGACACCGTACACACCGGGTTCGCCGTAAAGTACGTGGACGTAATCGCTTAAGTAATCCAATATCGCGAGATCATGCTCAACGACTATCAAGGACTTATTCTTATTTTGGAGCTCTCTCAAGAGCTTAGCTGCTTTCATCCTCTGGAAGACGTCTAGATAGTTCGTAGGTTCATCGAATATGTAGAGATCACCATCCCTCAAGTAGGCCGCTGCTATAGCCACTTTCTGCAGCTCACCACCGCTCAACTCCCTAAGATCCCTATCCCTTATGTTCTCAAGCTCTAAAATTGAATTGACCTCATCATAAGAGCCTCTCTCATCTACCCTCCTCAAGACCTCAGCTACCTTGCCCCTAACTACCTCAGGTATCTTATCTATCCTCTCGGGCTTCAGAATAACCCTTATCTCGTTGTTGATCAGTCTCTTCAAGTACGAGTGAAGCTCCGATCCCCTGAACCTCTCTAAAATCTCCTCCCATGAGACATCCCTGTCGACTATCCCTAGATTCGGCTTTATCCTCCCCGAGAGTATTGAGATAGACGTCGTCTTCCCGACGCCGTTCGGACCTATGAGGCCCAGGACCTTAGAAGGCCTGACTATCGGCAGCCTGAAGAGAGTGAACCCATTGACCCCATACCTATGGACTTCCTCGCCTTCGATCGGTGCTGGAAGCTTCACTACAGATATCGCACTAAATGGGCATTTCTTTACGCAAATTCCGCAACCTGTACATAATTTCTCGTCTATTGTCAGAGTAGAATCAACTAACTTTATAGTATCTTCTACCCCCATCCTCACCTCCGGGCAGTACTTTATGCACTCTAGACCGCACTTCTTAGGGTTGCACCTATCCCTATCGATCACGGCTATTCTCTTGCTCGGCAAGGGATCACCTCGGAAGGGAAGCCTCCCTTCCGAGATCGAAGGCCCTCAGATTTAAATCCCGATATCTAGCTGGCGATAGCTCTGATATAGCCTCTCTGATCAGGTCCTCTGGGAAGGGTATAGCTCCGCTCGCTTGAGCAGCGCCTAAGATGACGACGTTAGCAGCTATATAATCACCTGCTTTCTCAGCTAGACCGTAGGCATCGACAGTGAATAACTTCTTCGGATTCAGGCTCTTAATAGCCTCTATGATCTCCTCCAAGCTCGGTACCCTGAACCTGCTTAAGTAAGCAGCCATGGGGACTATCATGTGATCGCTCATCACGACGGTAGTCCTCTCAGATATATATGGAGCTTGTCTAAGCGTCTCTAAGGGTTCCATGCCTATGAGTAGATCTAAGGTCCCCTCGAGGATCAGGGGGCTGTGAACCTCGCTCCCTATCCTGAGCTCAGTCCTAATGGAACCGTACCTCTGTGAGAGGCCGTGCACCTCGCTCTGAACGAAGTTTATTCCCATCTTCAAGGCTGTCCTAGCCAATACATTCGTCGTGAATAGGATACCCTGGCCCCCCACACCAGCTACTATGACATTGAACTCCTCTATCACGCTCACACCCCCACTCTATCATCTCTCCAGTTTATCGATCCCTCCTGAGGCTCTATCGCATCGTAAGGGCAGACTTGGACGCAAGCACCGCATCCAAAACAAATGGCAGGATCTATCTCAACTAAGGAGCCAGTATCGACGAAAGCTGGGCATGCGAATGTGTTTATGCATACCCTACAGTAAGTGCACTTATCCCTATTCACCCTATAAGGTACTATCCTCTTCCCCTCCGCTCTGATGTTCCTAACCGTTAAGAGGGCGCACTCCCTCCTCGTTATCACGACTGAAACACCATCTGTCTTCAGAGCCTCTCTCATCGCTTCTTCAGTCCCCTTATGATCGAACGGATCCACTATCCTGACGTAGCTAACTCCCATCGCTCTGACTAGATCCTCTATACTTATCGAGGGGGCCTCGCGTCCTATAGCATCGTAAGGCACGCCTGGATGTGATTGATGCCCAGTCATTGCAGTCGTTCTGTTGTCCATTATAACAACTGTGAACTTCCTCTTATTATGGACAGCATTTATCAAAGCTGGTATTCCCGCATGGAAGAATGTGGAATCCCCTATGAGCGCAACGACATCCTGTTGAGTAGCTAAGCTCACGCCATTAGCTATACCTATGGACGAGCCCATCGCATGAGTCACGTGCTCCACTCTGAACGGGGGCTGGAAGAGGAGAGCATAGCACCCTATGTCTCCCATGAAAACAGCCCTCCCAGCGGCTCTCCTCAGAGCGTAGCCTGCTGATCTGTGGGGACAAGCTGGGCAGAGGATCGGTTGCCTAGGGGGAACCATTTCGAGCAATTTCGAGCTTCTCCTATCGATTTCGCTGAAATCTATTGGTGATTTAACCCCGAATGCTTTTGAAAATCCTTCAAGAACCGTCCTTATCGTATATTCGTGGACCTGGGGCATGTGTCCGGTGAGCTTACCTAAGATCTCGAGATCGGGAGCGTAATCCTTGGCTAAAGCCTTTATCCTAAGCTCGAGGAAGGGATCAAGTTCTTCAACGATGAAGGCTGTGTTTATAGATCTCAAGAATTCCCCTATCATGCGTTCAGGCAGGGGGAAGGTCATACCTATCTTCAGTATCTTGGCCTCGAGACCAGCTAACCTCAGGGCGTCCTTGACATGGGCATAAGATACTCCAGAGGTTATTATCCCGATCTCAGAATCATGAGGCCCTTCAACTCTTGCATAATTTCCCGAAATTCCCTGAATTTCCTTTATCTTTTTTAGGAGCTCTAGGTGGTGTTTCCTCGCTATAGCGCCGACCTGCAGATACCTATCAGGTTCTGGAGGCTCGAATTTACCAATAGCGCCTTTAGCTGTTATCTCACCGAGCCTCACAGGACCCCTCTGATGGTTTATCCTAGTCGTCGTCCTCAGCATGAACGGTATCTTATATCTATAAGATAGTTCCATCGCTTCCTTCGTGAAATCCTTGGCTTCCTGAACGTTAGAGGGCTCGAGCATTGGTAAGCCTGCCGCCTCGCTATAATGTCTGTTATCCTGCTCGTTCTGACTGCTGTGGCAATGAGGATCGTCTGCTGATACTATGACCATCGCGCCTGTGAGCCCAGCGTATGTGAGAGTGAAGATAGCATCAGCAGCGACATTGAAGCCGACGTGCTTCATCATAGTCATAGACCTGAGTCCCGACCAAGCTGCCCCTATAGCTACTTCAGCGGCCACCTTCTCATTAGATGACCACTCGAAGTATATACCCAGCTTCTTAGCAGCGAGGGACAGAGCTTCGCCTATCTCCGTACTCGGGGTTCCAGGATAAGCTGCGGCCACATTGAGGCCGCCCTCTAAAGCCCCCCTAGCTATAGCCTCGTTCCCCAGTAGGGTCTCTAAGGTACCGGATGGAGCTAATAGATCCCCCATGCTCTCCCAAAAAAATTGCAGAGAAAAAATTAAAACTTCCCTCTTCAAAGAATCCAGACGATTATTAACTATGGATACATGTAAAATATTTAATTAATCGAAAATCTGGGAAATTTATATAAAAATTCTATAAATTGATCAGAAATAGAAAATATATTTTACGAGATGTTTCGATGGGACTCGAAGTACCTGGCAGCAAAATCCAGCGCCTTACCTACGTTCGCGATATTAACGTAGGATGGTATTCCGTCCCTTCTGAGCTTTCTTACGACCTCCTTACTGAGATCTCCACCGAGAAAAACTGGGATCACAGGTTTATCTATGAGATCTCTCATCTCGAGGATCATCGCCTGGAGCTTCTCTAGATACATGGGATTCGTCCCGCAGTAGATCAGGATTATGAGATCTATCTCACTGGAGTTCATAACGCTCTCTAAGATCCCCCGGAATATCTCGGGGCTCGCTTCAGGAGTGAGGTCCAACGGGTTCTTATGAAACGATCCCTCGGGCATGAATATCCTCGTATCATCGATGAATGTATCGCTCAAATCAGGGATCTCCAGAGAGGTGCCTTCTAGGGATTCGATGAGCAAGTTCCCAGCCCCACTGCTGTTACTCACCACTAGAGCTCTCTTTCCCATGATTTCCTTCCCTAAGAAAGCTGCAGCTATGTCAAAGGCGACTATAAAGTCGTTCGTAATCGGGATTTCTTTCCTAAGTGGCTCAAGCTTCTTCCTAATTTCAGTAGACCCCGCGACTATGATTATGGGCTTCTTCTCAAGGGCATCCCTGACGGCTTCTATGAACTTCTTCTGATCTCCTAACGTCTCCATATGGATCATTATAGACTTCGTGTCATCGTCCTCCGAGAGATAGCTGAGGAGATCTTGTTCCTCTATATTCGCTTTCCCCCCAGTCCCCACTACAGCGGAGAACTCGAGCCCTTCAGAGATACCGAAATCTATCATGGACATTCCTAATGTCTTAGATTCCGAGATGAGAGCTATACCTCTCCCTTCCCCGCTCAAGGGTATTGGGGATGCATTTATCCTGTGTTTCGGATAGTAGATACCTAGTGACGATGGGCCCAAGATCCTCATCCCGTGCTTCCTCGATACCTCCGAGATCGCCTCTCTCAGGGGGCTCACCCTCCTCCCAGATAGTACTATAGCGCTTCTCACACCCTTCGCCCCTAATTCCTCCAGGATCTTCGGGACATAGCTCTCAGGAGCGGAAACTACAGCGAGATCTATCTCGTCAGTTACGTCTAGCACGGACTTATAGCATCTTATATCTTGAACCTCGGAGTACCTATGGCTTATCGGATATATGGGCCCCCTGAAACCGCACTTCAAGAGGTTATTCATTACCTCATGGCCCAGCTTTCCAGGGGTCTTTGAGACTCCAACTATAGCTATAGATTTAGGATTAAAGAGGCTTTCCAAGTTTCCTTTAGTATTTTTCAAGAGAGTTCACCTCGTATCAGTCGCCACAGCTCTCCATATCGCATCTCCTGCATGGTGAATATTTTTAATAGTTTTTCCCCTCTCCTTAGCCTCATCGCTGGTTCTCTGAGCTATTCCGAGAGCTATTACAGCTTTAATTTTCTCATCGACGACAGCGACGAGGTCGCCTGGGTTGAAGCTGCCCTCAACTTCCTTGATCCCCGGGCCCATTACATCAGCTCCGCTCGCGATAGGCTTAACGGCGCCGAGATCTACGACGACTCTAGGTATCGGTAATCTCAGCCTCTCCACGGCAGTTAGGAAAGGTATGAGCTTACCATCCGGAAATTCTATGAGTATCGGATCTTCCTGGAGGTAATAGACTTTCGCAACATCATCCCTGAGAGGAACCTCTAATACTTGAAGGGAGATCTTCCTCCTCTGAAGTACCTCATCCATCCCAGGTATCTCAGAGATAGCCCTATCTATGAGCTGCCTGCTCTCCTTAAGCGTTAAAAAATATCTCCTGAACTTTATCTGGATCACCTCTCAAAATAATGGCGCCCGGGCCGGGATTTGAACCCGGGTCTGGGGCTCGACAGGCCCCTATGCTGGCCGGGCTACACCACCCGGGCACCAGTGATGAGTTAGCGTACCTCATTATAAATCTTTCACCTTAGTGAGGGCACTAGTGTAGAGGGCCCTCATCTTAATAGAGTCCCTCTCGAGCACCGGCGACTCCGATATTACGATCCATCTCAAACCATATTCCGCTATAATCTCAGCTAGAGGCTCGAATGGGGGTCCGTAGCCTGATCCTAGAGCATGATGCATCCTCTCCCCCACTCCAGATTTAGCGAGCTCGACCTCAGTGAAGTGTATCACGAGATCGTTCAGATCCCCTAGCCTCCCCTCAATCGTCCTCAAGATCATCTCATAATCCTCCCTATCCTTTATGCTTCCTCCCTCCCTCGCGTGGATGTGCGCGAAATCTATCGTGGGCCTCACTCCATCTACCTCCTCCGACATCCTCAGGACCTCATCCAAAGATCCCAGTTGAGATGGCTTACCCGTGGTCTCAGGCCCGAGCTCCAAATTTATTCCTAGAGATCTCAATTCCTCCATGATCCTCTTTAATGCTCCTATAGCTGACTTAAGGGCATCCTCTCTGCTCATCCTCCCATAATATCCTGGATGAAATGTGATATGACCGGCACCCATTTTGCTCGCAGCTACTCCGGAATCTATTAGCCTCTTGACGCTAGCCGCTCCTTTCTCCTCGGAGCAGAGGTTTATCGCATATGGGGCATGTAAGGAGAGCATTATATCGTTTTCAGAGGCCTCCTTCCTCACCCAAGAGAGAAGATCTTCATTCTTCGGTATCGCTCTCACAGCTTGATATTCCATAGCATCGAGGCCTATTTCCCTCAGGTAGGAGAAGGCCCTCTCCTTGGGAGCATCGAGCGGATAGCCAGCGGGTCCGAACCTAACTCTATCGATTAGCACGGGCATCTCAGTAGTCTTAAAAGATAAAGGTTCCTAAAGTCAGACGATTCACTGCAGAAGAATATCAATAAACTTACTGTATCATTAGGATTCCGGTCAATAATGTACGATATTTTTTCACTTATATGAATTAAAAGTTGAAAATGTGAATAGAGCGATAGAGGTGCTATTATTTACGCAGCGAAAGGTATTTATCTCACGTCATCCATTAGATCATGGGTCACCCGGCCCGCTACGGGCTTAGCCCCTTCGTGGGCTATCGCAACATAGTGCGGGGGAAGGGGCCCTAGATTGGCCCCGATCATGGGCGTCCCAAAGGACGCCATCCCTCCGTACTTTGCGCCGGGTGACCCCACCTCCGCCTCCCTTGGTGGAGAGAATGTGGTTCCTGAGGCCGGATTGCATTACGGCATTTGAGGAGAGGGAGATAAGGGATTCCATACCTCGCTACATAGATGTAGTTGAGGGCAGGAAATTGCCTCTCTTCAAGCTCTCGAAGATGATCAGGCTCGAGCCTATAGATGACCTCTGGAAAGCCCATGAGGAAGGATTAAAGATCCTCAGGGAAATTTTAGAGGAGAATGAGACCCCTAAGAGGGGAGATGAGGGGATATCCCTCTTAGATGTCAAAGTATACCTATCTCTCGAGCTCGCGGGGAAATGCAGGTTCTGCGAGTGGAAGTGCGGTGTCAACAGGATCGAGAGAGAATCCGGTGTGTGCAGGGTGAGGGAAACGAGGGTCTCGAGTAGCTTCATTCACATGGGGGAAGAACCTCCAGTGAGCCCATCCGGTACGATATTCTTCTCAGGCTGCAATTTCAAGTGTATATACTGTCAGAACTGGGATATATCTCAATTCCCTGAGTCAGGGAAGATAGTATCTCCTGAGAGATTAGCTGCTCTAATGGACGATCTCAGGAGGAAGGGCGCTAGGAACATCAACTTAGTCGGTGGAGAGCCGACCCCCAATATACATACGATATTGCTCTCCCTCAGATACGCATCTGAGGACTTCCCCGTGATATGGAACTCCAATATGTACATGAGTGAGGAGAGCATGAAGCTCCTACTCGGTATCGTAGATCTTTGGCTCCCTGACTTCAAGTATTGGAAAGATGAATGCGCCAAGACCTTGAGTGGAATCCCCAGGTATTCGGAAGTCGTCAAGAGGAACTTATCTATGGCTTATGAATTCCCGCCAAGTGAGATGATAGTGAGGCATCTAGTCCTACCGAATCATTTAGACTGTTGCACTAAGCCGATACTGAGCTGGATATCGAGGAACATGCCTAGAGCTCTCGTGAACATAATGGACCAATATAGGCCGGAGTATAGAGCGCATCAAGTACCTGGGATCGATAGGAGGGTCAGCTCAGATGAGATGAGAGAAGCGTTCGAATTCGCAGATAGCCTTAAGCTGAGGTGGAGATCCGTCAGCCGGTGACTAGGGAGAGGAGCTTCCACTTGAACTCCTCAAGGCATCCCTCATTGATGAGGAAGTGATCTGCGTAGACGAGGGCATCCCCGAGATGGAAAGTCTCTATCTCCTCCCTATCCTCCCTCAGGAATTCCTCATAGCTCCCCCTATCGAAACCCTCCCTCTTCCTGAGGGATGTCCTGATGAACCTCAACCATTTAGATGATAATATTGCTATAGTTACCACATCTTCTCCAAACTCTTTTTTGAATTCATCAATTTCCTCAATATTTCTTATACCATTTACCACATAGCACCGGGGGGGAGGAGATCTCTTAATGATCTCTATAGCTAGCTTAGCGATAACGCTAGCTCCTCTCTCCCTCCTGAGCTCGATACCAACCGATCTCAAGCTTTCCCTGGTTTTACTTAGCCCCCTCCTCTCCACCTCCTCGATGAGCAAATCGCTCATCCTTATGATCTTATAACCTAGAGCTTCCTCGAGCGTTTTCGAAGCTTCATCCTTCCCGCTGCCGGGCAGTCCTACTATCAGGACGATAGGCTTACCCGGACATCTCGAGCTCATAGATCCACCTCGAACCCGATAGCGGGTTCCCTTTTAATATGGAGTAGATAAGTCAAGTGAGGGAATAAATCATGATCTCGATAATAGAGGTCGAAGCGACTAGCCAGGGGGACGGAGTGATACCTTTCACGGGGCCCTTCTTCAGGGCCGCTGTGCTGAGATCAATATCCTCTCAGGATCCTCTGCTCGCGAAAGCCCTGGAGATGTCCTCTAAAAAGATATTCGTTGAGGCCCTCAGGAAAGAGAGGAAGCAGATGCCTTGCGGCTCTTTGGAGGAGTCAGTTTACATGGGCTCAGAGTATAGAGGGTCTATAATAATATTTAATGATAATGTGATAAGTGATGCAATAAAGTCATGGATATTCAAAAAACCGACTATAACAATAAAAGATATTCCATTTAAAGTGACGTCATACTCGCATCAGGAGATAAATATACTGGACTTCGTTCAGGAGAATCCATGCAGGAATTTCAGGCTCCGCTTCCTCACACCGACATGCTTCAAGAGGACGACTTCTCAGTACTGCTACCTCTATCCGAACCCCAGGCTCATCGTCTCCTCTCTCGCTTCAGCCTGGAATGCCCTCTCACCTAAGAAAGGCCCGGAAACTAGATTAGTAGCTACTTGGGCTGACCTCAGCGTTGTAGAGACGGGATACGAATTATGCACGACTAAACCAGTGGAGATGAGTGGGGAGAAGACATTCGTCGGTTTCATGGGCTGGGTGAACTACAAGGTGATAGATCACCCTGAATGGCATAGATCGTCGCATGAGGAGATGGCTACATGGTTAGCGACTTACCTGATGTTCGGGGAGCTGATAGGAGTAGGATATATGAGGAACATGGGGTTCGGAAGGATAAGGTTTGAAGTTAAGAGGAAGTAATCGTTAAACAATAGCCTCTAGCAGACCCCTCTTCGCTCTCTCCATTAACAGGATTCCGCTCCTCAACTCAATAGCCTTGTGATCGCTAGCTCCGAATATCCTCTTGAGCTCCCAGAAGACCCTCCAAGTGCTGATAGCGTCCTTGCACGAGGAGATAGATACTGTTACACTCCCGGATTCCGGCCAGGTGTGAACGGCAGCATGAGATTCCCCTATTATCGCGATGCTCAGGACTCCGCCATTGGGTTTCCGCATCGTTATCATATCGAATAGCGTAAGCCCGGAGTTCATGACGGATTCTATCAACGCGCTCTCCACGAAACTGATATCCTCGAGTAGATTCCTGCTGACGCCGAGGAGCTCACCAATCACATGATATTCGAAGGCCCTCTCCATTTTTTACCTCACCTCCGCCTCCCTATACATAAAACGACTCACAATTTATTTAAAAAGATTACGAAGAGCTGCCTAATTGCCCTAAGTTTGAGGATAAGCTCTCAGAGATCTTAATTTTGCTGTCAGATCGGGAGCCAACTCGACTTTTTCTAACTCTACGCCGATAAAAATCGCGAATTCAATATAATGAGATTTTCTGAGATCTATAGGGATCAAATAAGATAAAATAGATAGTATTCCCTAGGATGATTCTCTATTGAGCTCAATTAACTGAGAGAGACTAGAAGAGCGACTTTTAATGTTCGATTAAATTGATCCCCCCCGTATGGGGGGAGGGGGATTATATTAAGCCCCATCTCAAACAACTCATAACATCCACTAAATGC